>Ga0126337_10000568_pt1 | contig 19255 bp, 17 predicted proteins | sample DipCmetagenome_FD_92527 | JGI IMG/M metagenome (GOLD analysis project Ga0126337, IMG submission 92527) | Coral microbial communities from La Bocana,Puerto Morelos, Mexico - Diploria C A metagenome | ecosystem: Host-associated > Invertebrates > Cnidaria > Coral | place: La Bocana,Puerto Morelos...
ATGGGGGCACCTGCCCAGCATAACCAGGCCTGAATCAAACACTGTATGGCACTTTCGGATGTCCTATTTGGTGCAATCACGGCATTGTGGAAGCTAGTACGAAAATCTATGATATGATACAAATGGAACACTTGGCCACGGTGGTTTGTGAACTTCAAACCATCCACAGCGATTCGATCATTGAAATCAAGAGCACTACGGATTGTGGCAGTCCTGCTGGCTTTTGGTCGGGACTGCATTGCACAGACTGAGCAACGGAAATCGTCAACACCCTCTATGATTGACGCATCGACACCTTGTTGGCGAAACAGCACTTTCAAACGCTCATGAGATGGATGTCCTAAATTGGTATGTGCTTTGATGATGGCTTGTTGATTCTCCTTTGAAAGACACAAAAACTTTGGGCCATGTGCAGTACTAACAGCGTCAACCTTTTGGATTGAGCCCAACACCGTGGGCAATGGTGCACTAGGATTTGTGGCTTCCTTGGTCTCATGGTGTTCCAGCTGGTTTTCGGCTGAATTATCTGGGCCTGCAGTCTCAGGCTCATGTCGAGTGATGGCCTGTTCCAAAGGTTCATTCGACAAAACATCAGGATTGCGAGCAAAGATCGTTATACACAGCTTGCAAGGATGGCTACTTCTAACCAATTGTCTCTTTGAGAGGTTCTCCCATTTCTCCCATTCATCTTCAATCAAAAGCTTACCAGAGGTCCTATGGATAAAAACACTTTTACGAAAAGGTGCTTCACCAATGGCGACCTCCTTGCAAGGTGGCATCGTGCGATCAATTCCACGACCAGCAACTAAGAAACATACCCTTTTGTCATCAATCAATGTTTGGACTTCTTTGAGGATTTCAGGGTCTTCAATTGCTTTCTTACCAACTCTGGGTACCAACTGGCTACACTTTTCCAAAATAGATTTCCAACTCTGATCACAAGTGGCAGGATTTTGTTTGATTTCCAAACGACGTCTCTTGGCTGGTTCACTAGTGGAAGGTTCAGACACACGTGAGGCTTCCGACTTGGCTCGAAACACAGAAAGGCGGGGTTTCTTCTTCAGCTGATCGTCAATCGGATTTAAACTTCGGGCTAGTGACACAAGACAATCGGCTTTAATTCTATCATCCTTTGGACACTTCAAAAGTTGGGTCATGACACTTCGGGCAAACTTTCGAGGGTAATTCTCAGAAAACTGGGATCGAAGAATTCTTCGATTACCAATCTGAGTGGACCCTTCAATGCGCTGATGATGTTCATGTTTACCCTGACAAGTCCTACCATGAAGATGATGAAAGAGAGTTCTCGATGTTGTCATTACTATCATACCCTTCTTAAGTGGACTTTGAGATTGTGGGTCTATCAAACCAAATTGGCGCATGTCAAATTCAGCAGCGGCCGTTCCTTCAAACAGTTCTCTCAAGATGGGCAGCTTAAACATCAATGAACCCCGTGGTTGTTCCCAGCGAAGGTGTTTACCATGACTTCTCTGGAATCGGTATAACACGATGCCTAAGGCCAGTTGTTCAAAATGACGGCGACGAGTTTGCTGAAGTTCTTCCCACTTTTCAATCGATTGACTTCCATTCAAGTTGGAAAAAGCACACCATGGCTTGCATTCAGGCGCAATCCAAACATTCTCAGGTTTACATCGTTGGAGTTCATAAAACAGAATGCTTCTTCCTTCTCGGGACTGGAGGTCACAACGATCGCGATTGAATCTCTGGGCTTTTCCAGACAGGTTCACACACTGGTGAGTCAATTGACTATTGGGACCACAAAATACCTCGAACAAGTCATGTTGATGGATTTTATGAGGATCGGACACTGAATGCTGTTCAAGTTCTTTGGTGAATTGATCAATCAAACGACGGAAATGCTGAAGATCACTATCACTTCCTAAGTCTTGAGTAGCAAAACAGTGTTCATGTGGATGTTCCCAGTCAATGTCTCCAGCATGGAGATTCAGGCAATCGATCTCGGCTTCTACCTGTCGGCCGCAGAGGTGTTGCTCTGCAAATGGCCTACAACTTGGCTCAGCAAGCTCTCGATGGCATTCATCCGATCGTTCAAGGTGTTGATCTCTTGAGCATAGCGAGGATCGGTCTCGTTCTCGAAGTCCTCGACCACAGAATGGTCCACCGGTTCCCATGAGAACTCTTCGGTCAATGGATCCAACACCAGCTGCATGTCCGGGCTCGAGGGCCGAGGCTCCATAGGTGGTTGAGCCTGACTCTTGGCTTGCGTCTTCGCCTTGGCCTTGGACTTGATCGCTGGCACCACGGGCAGTTGTTGGCTGCTCTGACCGTCTGTCAGAGGTACCAGGCTTCCCTCCAGTTCGCATCGTTCGATCTCCAGCTGAAAGTAGTAGTTGATGCGACGGTGATTGGCCTTCTGACTGGCTCCGTAGTGTTGGAGGAACCACTTGACCCAACCTTGGTGTTCCCGCCACATGGTGGCATATGATTTGCCTTTGTGAGTGTTTCCAAAATCCACAACCATGTTCTGGAGTTGATGGATGCTGTACTTCGACAGATCTTCCTTCGGTGCCTCTTCCACGGGGACATGAAGGCGTTGGAGTCGACTCACAAGATCCTTGTTGGCCATGATTCGCAATCAAAACGGGATCACAAGGTTCGGATTCGTGGGACACAAATGAACGATCTTGAGCTGCTGGTGTAGCAGACACTGTTTCATTAAAGTGCATCACACGGCTATGATTTTGACTGTCAATGATATCCTGTCCTAGCAAACCAATGGGTTCTTTATCAATGGTATCTTCCTTATCAATCTTAGTGGTCTTCTCATTACAAACACAAGGCTCCTCATGATGTGGCGACTCAGTGAGTGATGGTGGCATGTCAGCATTCAGCTGAGCTGTCGGCCTCATTTGTTTTTCATCTTCGGCAACAAACGTATCTTGACACTTCGACGTGCTTGGCAGAACCACTGATGCTAACACAAGCTCATTGATATCAAGCAGAAACAAACCTCGTGGACTAAGTCTGAGAGGGATGGGATACTGAAAACAATGGCTGTGCAGCTTCTGACTGTGAGTGTCCACAATGGCCTTAACCTGGAGGATCCTTCGTACACCAAAACCGGGTCCAAACCCCTGAACGGACACGAACACAAATCTACACGGCCATTTGTTGTTTCCACGTCCAATCGTGAAACATGGTTGTTTTCACGGCCAAACAGCGCGATTTCCACGGCCAAATGGTGATTTTCACGTTTTTCACGGTTTTCACGGTTTTCGTGATTTTCATAGAACCCGCGATTTGGCAAATTTCTTTAGATAAGCATGTTCCAGGCATGTGTTTCCTAGATGCTTTGTTGAAATGTTGAAAACTGTACAAGGCAAACGGTTTGATCAGCAAAATCCAACATATAAATTTGGTCACCGCCATGCCCCATACATAGGCACTGTCATGCTGGCCGTCGCCGAACTCTCAAACAGACCATGTTTGCCAAACAGAAACAGTGACACTGAGCCATTTTTCTTCACCAAATCTACAAAAGATATATGGACTTTTAGGCCCATATACCCACCAATATATGTGTAAAATATTGTTGTATGTTTGTCATTTAATTTGACCGGATTTATATATATATATCGAACTTCTTGATATATACATACATATATATATATATACATATGTGTTTCTAAACATCTGCAACCTACACATCTTTGAAATCAGATTCTTTCGTGGTTTCATGTTTCGATCCCTGCGCTCCAACGAGTACGAACGGCCAGGATCCTCAGATTTTTTTTCCGCACATTCGGTCTCGAAAGTTTCAGCCCCTTACGCATCCCTTTGCAAATTGAGAGGTATTGACATCAGCCACCTCTCCAACAGCCTTTTTTGGGCCGTTCGCAAGGATGTTAACCCCAAACATTTTCCGATTTTCTTTAGAAAATCTTCGTCCATCCACGTACTATATTTACTGGGGTTGACATCACGTCGTGATGACGTGATGTGGCAAAATAAATGGAACTTGGGGATGACCCTGAATAGCAGTTTGTGTTGGTTGACTGCCTGGCTGGCCAGCTTCATGTACAAGTGGTTGAACAATCCCCCCAAAGTTTCAAGGGTTTGCTTTTCCCCAGGCGTCAAAAACCAACCTGCTGAGTACATTAAGCTCACAGTTCTGTTTGACACCCACAACAGTGAAACAATGTCGGGATATCTTTGTGAAAAGGGCTCAAGTACAGATTCAAGCCATGACCCTACAACGTAAGCATCGTAGCCACTAGCTCCAAGTTCGGGATATTTGCGATTTTTCCACTTCAACCTCGATTTCGTGATTTTTTTATCCGCAGTGGAAGCCCCCTTCGCAAGGCAAACTGCTTGAGAGAAGCTGTAGCTAGGGACATCCGATCCACCAGATTGCTTGCTTGAAATACCACCTGCTCTGAAAGGACAACTTTCAGCGAACTAGCTAACATGTGTTTTGCGACCCCTAGGTTAAACACATGTAGCAAGTCGGGCATCATCATCATCAACTGGAATCCAATTATATTGGCATAGTTGGGCGTGACTGCCCAAGGAAGGGTGCTTTCAATGGTGTTCCTCCAAGCAGCGTCTAGGCCAACATGCGTCATGCACATATGCATGTCACCATCCATGCCTTTGGATGCACCACACAACCAACACACCTTCAGGGATCCAATCCTTTTGTGAGAAATAATGCATTTTCAAAATAGGTGGTGTGGTTTGAAGAAAAAACTCACAAATTCAGACTTGAAAATCATGAACTACAGATCCAATCTAGCCCTAACCTGATTGGTGTTGTAGGTGCGAGTCAAATTGAAAAGCTGGACCAGAGCTTTCCAATCACCACGGAAACCCATCACGAACATCCGCAGTTTGCATACCTGAGCCGTGAACAAAACTGGTTGGCAGGGCCATACATCTACCAAAAATCACAAACATGGAGATTTTAAAGATACCAAATATACATCAGTACACACTTCAAAAAATATGAACACCAAACCATGGACATCAGAAGAAATTATTTCAAATAAAGGTACTGCATTACCACCCAAAGATGGAAGGTTCCTGATTTTCACACCCTCAGTGGATAGTCTGTTGAAACTGTTTGTGATAGCCAGTGTCACAGCCTCCAACGAGATATTCACATCATTCGCATAGGCATATAGGCTGGCCGGCAAGATGCAAATTGGCCAACGGGATTTTGCACTATGGGTTGAATGAGGTGATGAATCCGAAGTCCATACGAAGAAAAACCACGAATCACCAAGGCAATCAATTTCATCACCTTTTTGCTCCAAACCAGGTTGAATCCCACCATGAAAAAAACACTGTAGCCCGCTTGGTTGAAAGAAACTCATGGGATTTTGATACAAATAGAAATATTGTGGTTTAACTTGAATCCCAGATTCCATAAAGGGTACATCCAATGCTGGAAGATAGTCCGGGGTCAGATTCCCGAACTGGGTGTTCCGGAAAATCCTTGACCATCCCACGCCAATATGATGATAACTTTGCCCGATCAGCCACCAAGCTGCCAAGGTAGCCTTCGGATATCAAAGTGCTAGCCTGGGATCCAAGCGGTTGATGGCAATGGAAGGCAAAGGTTCCAAAAACTAGAAACTTTAGTAGTGAACCAAAATCAAAGGTGCCATGAAAAAATACCATTCACAATGAGATACGAAATCGTGCGGTAGCAAGATCGGCCATTTGGTTAACTCCAGTGTGTCGTCATCATGCGTTCGTTTCAAAGGCACTGTGATCCATGAAATGGGGCAAGGGAGGGATACGCCAGCACGAGAAGCTCTTGCGTGAAGACCTTTCTCCTTGCCGGACCTAGGAATCAACACAATGTATGAACCTTAAAGGTCATAAATGTCATAAGTCGTTTTGAAAAAATCGGGCTGATAGACACACCACATGCACCATCATATGCACTATTTTTTGGAGCTGCTATATAGATTCATAGTGCTAACCAAGTTGCACAATCAGATCAGAATCGTAGGTTTCACCTATGAGCCTGCTGTGCTTCACACTAGCGTATCCACTTCCAATGCTGAATGCCAGCCTTGGTTTTTTGTTGCGGATCAAGGGAGGGGAACAAATAATTACTAACTAAGTGGTGGGTCAAAGGTAAAGTCAACATATTCTCGCTTAGGGACGCTTCATCGAGCCGTTCTCGCAGCAAACGATGTGCTTGGTTCCTCCCAGCACCTGCGTGGGGAGGTGGAATATCATATTATCACAAATATTTTCCTTAAAGCAAGATTGCCGGCTTGTGTTACTTGAATTTATCAGAAAGCAATTCATAAAGGCAATTGTTTTTTCTCGCACTCTCAACATCCCTCTTCGACAACGTGAAGGCCAGTCGTATGGCCAAAACGCTAATCATTTGATCGGATCCTACATGTTTTGCAGGGATTGTTTTCGCATGGACAAGTGCTAGGGCTCCCAGACATGAAAAAATCAATACAGATGTTTTCTTTTTATATCATGAATATCATACACCCGACCCGAATAGGTGGTTTTGAGCTAATGTGTTAACACCATTCGGAAAAGATATTGTTGATATGGATACACTAAATCTGAAAGCCCCCTAGGCACACATCCGCAAACTCAAAATTTTTGGTTCCTTAAACCAAAAAAACCAGGCATCACCACACGTCGCTGCACCAAGGATCTATTCATCATCCTTCCTGAGCTCAGCCGCCACTGCACGGGCTTGGGCCCTGATCATCCGGGTGGTCTTCACCTAGATATCCGCAGAGCTAGGGGTGAGTTGAAGGGTAACTGGAAGACCAGTTTAACTTATTTTGTTTCAAATACATGTGCGTGGTCCTTTACCTCCAAATGTTTGAAACAAAGGTATACTTTTGAGTAACTTAAAAGCCAAGCCACGTCGTTGGAGCATTCGGACTCAAACGTCTCAAGCTGTTCGTCGGTCTTTTCCTTCAACCTATGGTTGGGCAGCGAGGGATACATGTGAAAAGAAACATGGGATTGCAAAGCTGATCATATGGGGTGGGATTGATATTCGATATGTTTTGCGATGATAGGCCAAGAAACAGATCCAATAGGGTTTCGAGTTTTTCCTTGCAATCATCCAGCTGGCTTCGTAGAGCATGTCCAGCAGGCAAATCAATCCCAATTGTGCACTTGTTGAGCTCACTCTTGAGCTGGCTACCTTGGTTGGAAAGAAGTTACTTTATGACCTTATGTAAGTCTATATATATATATGTGTGTGTGTGTGTGTTTTCAACCTTCTATGGACTTAGAGCTGTTTGTGAAAATCACGTGATAAAAAAAGCTATTATAGTTGCCAAACGCGGTACGAATCGCATTGCGCTGTTCAGCTGGGGTCTTGGGCAATTTCGCTGCAGCTTTAGCCTTTGCTTTGGCCTTACTCTTTGCCTTTGCTTTCGCGGTCGTTGCTGGTTCTGCCGCCGGTGCGCTAGCGATGTCAACCAAAGCTTTGATTGTGGGCCGGTTTGCAGTTCCAACCCCTGCTGCAGGAATAGACGACCCAACATCCGGCCCAGCCAACATCCCAGCTAAGCCATCCATGGTTGTGGCAACACAAGCTTCAGCATCAGCCGTAAGACGTGTTGTTTCTTTTTGTGACGCTTTTCCTCCCGTGTTGCACCAAAATCTCACACTCTCGGGGTCATCCGGACAGTCACTGTCGGGAATTGGTGTGGCCTTGGCGATGATCGTCTCTATTTTCATCCTTGGTGCGTTTTTTTTGGGGTGAAGATACATGTTATTTTCACACAACGATATTAAGAACAACAGTGACCACAAGTGTTCCCCGTCCACCCAGACATTATGCATATATTGAGGTAACATAAACGTACTGGCATTTTTAAGTAGCAAAGTTTCTGGCTAAAGCCCTTATCTCTCATCTCTTTGATTGTCAGCAACTCCCGAGCGTGTTCCACTTCCCCAGATTGTTCCCGTGAAATCTTCAAAGTTGTTTCCACACTTTCCAGCAGCTCGTCGTGTTGGACAAACTGTTTGAGGAGCTCTTGTTTGTCCTCAAAGGAAACCAAGTTAAGCAACAGGAAGCAAGAGGATAGATTCATGGGGGAAAAACAAAGCGCAGTTAAATATATATAAAATCATTTTGTTTTTTTGGATTGGAAAATTGAAAACAACAACCTCTCCTTACGTGTGCCAGACCACAACTTTGTCATTTGTGGGAATTTCACAGGGTCACACGACGACATACGTCGAGCTAACCTAGCATGGGCTGCACGATGGGTGGAAGAATTGATCTCTTTTCCTTCATCACCACCACTACCATCTCCGCTACCACCAGCCGAGGTTGGAGAAGGATCTACATGCTTAGGAGCTGGAGCTGGAGGCGCCATCTTTGGGGATGGCACCACTGGAGGGTTGGGAGGCACTGCAGATGGTGTAGGTTTGGAAACCCTGGCAGAAGATGGAAGTCCATTCTTTGCCCGCTCAACTTCGTGATCATCCCCCAAAGCATCAAGAAGCTTAGGTGCTAAATTCTGAAGCATCTTCCGCATGTTGGGATCAGAAACCACTTCCTTGATGTGGCTAAGGGACTTAACCACCTGAACCAACTTTTCCTCATCCACCAATGCAGCAGCTTCAGATGCCGATGGACCCAACCTCATGTTTTACAATAGCAAAGGCTTCAATTTTGTGGTTGGGACACCCATATTAGTTAATATGACTGTAGTATTGATAGGATTTTCACGTTTTAGTATATCTTGTTTTCATGGGTAAACACCTTTATTTTAAAGCAATTCATGGATGTATGTATGCGAATGGCACACGTTTGTTGACTGATGTCAGCGTATAAAACGATACATTATCATGTTTCATGTTGAATTCAAAAATACAGCATGACACCAACCCACCACAAACAGCCAAAGTACTCAGTTTCATGATCAGATCCTTTTCCCAATCCAGGTTCGTGATGGGATGCTTGCCGAGACAAATGCGCCTGCCCCAGCTCAAGTGTAGTGCAAGACCTTGGCATTTTTAGGGCAAAAACATTGGACAGTAAGATTTCGCAGGAAGTGGGATCACAATCTAATCAAAACAAAATGATATACAAACATTATCTTTTTCACCTAGTAACCGGAAAGAGTGTTGTCGTCTTAAATCTTCACGAAGACCATTGTCATCAAGATCATCATCGGGTGCACGAACGGCACGTTGAACGACCCGGGAAGATTGTTTCTTCAAAGGAGTAGGCACAGAAGCAACTGCAGTTCCAGCTAAGATTTCTTTGGCTTTCACTACAGCTTTATCCACAACAACATTTGTTCGGATAGGTTCCACAGTCTCACCGGGCTGGGGGGTACAAATTTGTTCCTTCACTTCAAGGGTTGTTGTGACACCACCGCTGGCCGGTGAATCCTGATCATCATCACCACCACCATTTGCTGGAACTTCCACACTTTCATCAATTGGATCACCATCTATTGGTTCCTCTTCACCCTCCTCACCCTCATCTACATAATCTTCATCTTCAGGATCAGTAGGTGGGACGTCTGGGGGGAAAATAGTTGGGTCACCCATTTGGTTATCCGGAAGGATTGGTGGGAGGTCAGCAGGTGGAGTTTCACGTTCAACTTGTTCACGTTTGATTCGATCAGCATACTGACTCCAAAAGCTAGACCCTCGGGGATCTGGGCCAACTACCTCCAAAAGTAGCTTGGTGGTATCTTGTTCCGTCAGTTGATAATGCTTCATCACCTCTTTGAAGTTACCCCAACAAAGCTCAAAAGGAGGATATGCAGGCATCTCTTCAGGAACTGTTTTCAACTTCTTAGGTGGAGGGGGCTGACTACCAACACGAGTTTTCCCCAAAACTCTTTTTGGAGGGTCAACCGGATCACCACCACCACCATTGGCCACATCCGGTGGCGGGGCATGAAGATCCGTGCGCTGTGTCGCAAGGTTCGGCTTGGCTGCCCGCTTCCCCATCGTCAGCAACCAAGAATCGGCAAAAGGTTGAGACAGGGGGAAAAAACGTTTAAAAGAAAGACTGGATCCAAAAAACACAGCAAGGAAACTGAAATATCAATGATGGTCAAGATACTTTCGTGTTTTCGTGATTTTCGCATTCCATTTTCGTGTTTTTCGTGGTTTTTACCTTTCACGGTTTTCATGGTTTTTTCATGTCCGTTCAGCAGATCCACACGTCCAATAGCACACGAATTCACGGTTATGATTTTTTGGATTTTTTAAAATCTTTCATGGTTCAACATATTCATGTAAGTACATTAGACTTTCACATTTCCATGGTCGTTTTCACACCCAAGAATCCACAATTCCCAAATCGGATTTTTTTTTCACACTATGGTGATGAACCACTGTGTGTTTGCCAAGAGTTCACCTTGTGTGACCCGCAAATGAGAAAATATGACATTTGGAATCATGCCCCACACGACCCACCAGCTCAAAGAGCAGATGCCATATAAAGTATTTCAAATTTGGAGATATACGATGGTGATGCTACCGAATGCCCAGCTCACGAAGTATGGAGTCCTTATCACATCAAATGGTGTCACCAGCAAGAATTATGATCATTTTTAGTGGTATTAGCCTTTCCGGCAAAAGATATCCAATATAAAAAGTAACACCAAACTGGGTCAATAGCACAGTCAGAACAGAAGTACAAACACTTAAAACACCAACCTAAAGACCAAGAATCCCATCCATGTGGAATGCACATATGTTTCGAACGACCAAGATAAAGTACCACATCCCAAAGCTTCGCCTCCATACAAGAATGGCGTGAGAACTGGCTGGTCAGTGGTTTCATGGTATCAGACTTGATGATCCCTTTACATTTTTAATATAAAATGCATGCCTAAGAATGGACCGATAAGTCTTAAAAGCAAACATGTTTTTTTTTCTGAGAACAGGATACCTCGTTCCACACATCGCCAATTGGCATGCAGTATTTGCGAAACAACTCCAGATCAGTGAGGTCTGTCGGAATGGGAGTCACATGCTCCAAGGCCCCGGGGAGTGGTTCCTTAGAATTTTCGACCGACGAAAAGGAAGATTTCAGGGAAAGCATACAAAAATTTATCATAGTATCATAGAGTATCATGTTTGAAATCAGAGTGTCATAACATGGTAGATTGCTAAGTCTGGCTGAGAATCATGGGTCTTTTGAGTAACCAAGTCAGCGATGAATTCACCAAAGGCCCGTGGGTAATGCCTGAGAATGATGGGATCATAGAAAACTACTTGGAGCAAACATGAAAATAAGAAAGTAACAATTGTTTACTTATACTTAGATTTTTGAAAGTAAACCAAAAAGTAACAAAGCAGGATTGCTGAGGTACGCTGATTCTTTCAATGCCGTCTTGTTCCCCACACATCGACGCTTACCACGTTTGTCAATGTAACGCGTAGTGGTTTTGACTTGGCACTGAGCTTGATCAGCTCTGGACATGTAACCAGCCTTTGCTATAATCGCATTCAGGAACGATTCATCATTCGAATATAGTTTGTGTGGTTTAGGACTTCCAGAACCAAAGACACCCATGTACATAAAGCCCGAAAAGACCTCCCAGGGTGGTATGTATATTGACTCATGGACTGAATGTTGAAACAATGGATGGATGAAGATACCAGGAATGAACGGATTCACACAGAGTAAAACGCTATGATTGTTGAACAGGTACATGTAAAAACATGATTGTGTTCCACAACAAGTTTGAAAAGAGAAACATCATTTTTTTAAAACAACACCTTCAATCGACCCCACAACCACTGGAAGCGTGGTAAATCTTCCAAAAAGCTGCCCGATGGTTGCTCCAATAAAAATCTCAAGCCACATGAAGCAGCTAGGAGGCACATTAGGGCAACACGAGTGCTCAGAATGTTGCCCACAGCCACAAAATGGTAACCGGTGTTACCATACGGGGAGAGGTACGTTCGACCAGATGTGTGCCTGCACCTCAATGCTTCAAAGGCTGATGGAAAAGGATTCATGGACATCGTCATCAACAATGTTGTTTGTAAACCAACTGGTCAAAACAAACATCAGAATGTCGACCATATTCACACAATTGGATTCGAGTTGGGTGCCATGTTTTTTTGAAATGGCAAACCAATCATAACCTCACATGTCATGAGGAGATGTAATCATCAAGTTGTACACATGAACTTATAATAAGAAGCTCTCAACGAACTGAAGCGACAAAACCGACTAGCTTTGACAGGGATAAGCAACTCCCACGATGGGGGGAGGGGGTGGAGACCCCATGGACTCCACGACTCTTTGGAAAAGGTGTTTTTTTAAGTATCATAATCATGGGCGGGAAAAGTAACACAGCACAAGGAAAAGAAACATCAAGTTCTCAATCAGTATTGTGTAAAATGGTCAGGTGTTTTTTTTGTCGTATGACAAAAACCATTGAAGGAAAACATTCACCAAGATTTTTGCAGACCATCAAATATAGACTAGAATCATCCGTGAAAGGGAGCTGCAATCAGGAGCAAGGATCACAGTGGAACCAGGCTTACAGCGCATGATCTCATTGCAGGCCAACCTCAGATATGTATATATATATATATTTATAAAAAAATATATATATATATTTGAAAACAAAAATATATATATGTGAAATACAATGTAAAAGACACCAAAAAGAGAGCCGCTATATCTCAACATCAATTGAAAGTACTTCGCCAAATTGTTGACATCCAAGCGGCACTAATAATTGAGATTATATTTCACTCTTGAAACAAGAATGACAAAATCCCATGTTGAACGGACCATGCAACATGAGAATTTTCCCAATCAATTCCACCAAGGAACGCAAAAGCTGCATTGCCAGTGAGGTCGAAGGCTCGGGCATCGATGTCCCGATCAATCGAAGTACCAAGGAGGTTCACCTTGAGATCAAGTTGTCTAAAGGTATATGTGTTCTTTTTTTTGGTGGACAAGGTATCCATCGGAGAATAGTGCAGAATCTAGATCTTTATCATTTTCAAAATCTCACACCATCACAGATGGTGAGGGATATATAATGCAATGAAAAGCGACATGTACATAGAGATTCATGAGGATAAGTGGGATACAAGAAGCTATAGGGAGGTAAGGTTTCAAGTACTTTCCAGCCAAAACACGCGCCGAAGTGCCTGTGAAACTTCCGCTCGCCCAGAGAAAACCTCCACGAAATCACGGTCCTTGCAAGATGGTATGAGCTGGATTTTTTGGGACGTAGAAAGGTTTTGGAAAGATTTTGGAAACTGAAGAACTTATATGAAACCACATTTTAGAATTTGAAATGGCAGCTATGGCGAAACAAGTGATATCTCAAAGGTCATAAAACCAAAATCGCCATCCAACAACAAGGGTATACCACCACTATGATTTCAGCTCAGAGTCTTTACCATGTGGAATCTGACAGTTCCATTGCACGAGGAGGGATACCAAAATAAGTATTGGCGGGGCATGCCAATTCAGCAGGTCATAAACCACCATTGCGTAACCACCAAAACCCCCCAAAAACCTGTGTGGCCAAAACACCTTTCGTACACAAACATGTTTCAGACCACTAACGCCATTTTTCATGGTTTGCAATTTGAAACAAAAAGCATTACATTTCACTTTCATCTCAAGTCACAAACAAACAGTACAAGTGCAACATTTGCAAAACTTGATTTGAGGTGAAAACGATTTTTCATTCGCCAATCCACCAAGCAGTAAGCCATACCCCTGGCCAATCTTGATGTTCAACCACCCATATGTTATCAGCTTAGCTGACCTATTCGGATTTGGGAGCCCATGGATTTTCCGTGGATCCCTTTGGCAAGAACTTACGTTTCTTCAACTCACCAACACTCAAACCACCCAACAAGGAATATTTCTCTTTGCTGGAGTTCCATGCCTTTTGGGCATCAGCAAATGACATACCATGTTGCGATTTCATTTGGTTGATGAAAGTCATACGGTGATGGTTGTAATTCCAATCGGATTTGGACTCCGGCGCCCTGCGTTTCGTACCTGACTCCTTGGCCTTACCATCAGCATCCTTTTCATCACGTTCTTCTTCAGATTCACCAGTGATACCCGCCTTTTGAGCAGCTTCGCAAACCACTGGGACGTATTGGGATTTCAAAGGGAATGCTTCAGGTGAAGGGCCCATAGAGTTCTTGATGGTGGCCAGCACCTTAGGTTCAATGTTTCCCCTTCAAAAAGTATCCAAAGAACGATTTCCAAAGGCACTTCAGAACAATCTCAAGATGAAGGGACACACAGTTGAAAACATTCTCGAAAACGAATGGAAAATATATGAAAACATCACCATGCATAGTTATGGCGCATAGTCGGGCAAGACGTAGTCATTCTTCTTTGGAATCTCCGAACCACCAACCGTGGAGATAGGGGCTTTGGGATGAGAAGATTCAGGAACATCAGTTTTGGTGTTAGTGTCTCCAGCAGCTTTCTCAGCCTTTCTACGTTTAAAGAATTCAGCCAACCTTTGTCTTGCAGAAGTCCGGGCTTCTGCAGGACTGGGGGGATCACAACCCTTAATCTCATCATCCATGGGAGTAGTTGTCAAGTCCACCACAACAGGAGAACTAGGTCCCTTAGATTCAGAGGATTTTTCAGGGCTTGAACTATCACCATCATCCTTAGGAATCGTTAAGCTTTGAAGTTGGCTAATCAACCTGGAAAGCTTGGAATTTGCAGAGACCGACGATGAAACTTCCGATGCAGGCGAGACAGCCGAAGATGACGATGTCGGCAACTCTTCAAGGCCATCAGCATCACCGCAAGGGGGCTCGCAAGTGGAATCATCCTGAGCGATATGGATGCAACATATACTTTTTTGAATGATGCAACAATGGTCCAGTGGGAATGTTTAGGGACAACCCTCTTGGGAAAAAGGGCATGAACAAAAAACAAAAAATCTTTAGTGGATTTCAATCCATGGATCATCATCAGACTCATCATCCTTTTTCCGATGGACCATCACTTCTCCCCACCCAAAACTTCTTGCAATCCGCTTGAGCTCTGTAAGTTTTTTGTACTTGGAAGTGTGAGACCTTCTCATCAATCTACGGAGCCTTGAAACCTCATATTTTTGGGAGCAATCATGGTGAAAAAAAACAAAATGAAAGATCACAAATGTTGATTGGTTTCAGAGGGTGATATATAATATGCAAACATATGAAAGGCTTTTCTTTACATGACACTGTAAAGGAACAAGTTTTTTGAGTGCCACTGCATACTTCAGGGCCCATTCTTGCACTGCTGGGATATCGGAATAAACCCCCGTAGGGTAGAGTTTGTTCTCCGTGAAGAATTCCATGATTGCTTTCTGAAGGTCATAAGCAGATAGCCGTGGTTTTCCATTGGCACCCTTGATGGCTGCCAACACAACCTTTATCAGTGACCACACACAAAACCAGACATCAAAACATTCTTGGTGACATCCCGAACTTGACATTTTCAAACATGACAGACGTTGATTCCGGTGTTTGATTTTCACATCAGGTTCCAACCCCAAACCCCCCAAACCTCTTGGTTCACAAGTATGTCCTTGATGCTACACTTCTGATGCGTAAAGAGACGTCCAGACTGGTCAACAAGGAGAGTCATACCAACCTAGGATGTTAGACACCAGTGGGTATGTTCTTGGGAAAGGTGCAGCGCACATGCATTCAGGTGAAAATGAGTTGAATTTGCGAATTCATTGGACAACTCTTCTTTATTGAATCACCAATTCTTCAACATGAGCTTTAAACATCAAAGTCTCAAATGTATTTTTGCATCCAGGTAACTTCTTTCATTTTGGGTGTGTCACAAAACGCCCGAACATAGGAACGGTGAGATTTGCCATCCGACGCAGGTTTAGCCATAACCCACCCCTAAAAGAAAATAAATCAGCCCAGATCAAAATGACAACCAACTGTTGGTTGTCAAACGTAAAGCTGGAACCCAAATGCTAAAGTGGAATTTCCTGCGCAAGTCTCACATACATTTTTCAAAAACCAAACAGAAACACCAACATGCATTTGCCCCCTTAAGAAGCACGGCTCGTCGGGCACAGGTGGCGGTGGCACCTCGACCTCTGACATAGTGGAATTGGGCCTGGCGTGATATGCGATGGTTTTTCTGTGGGGGAAACGTGAACACATCGGTCATTGGATCATAATCGAAGTCTAGAACCAAAATCTAAGTCTGGGGATGATAGGAAGATATATGTAACGTTTCCTGTGTTTCAGCGATCTGATCTCATGCATGGTTTCACCATCAATCATGCGCAGTGCAGGAAATCAAGCCAGTCAGACCATATGTCGTCACAGGATCAAAAGGCCATCATACCGCAGTTGGTTGAAGGAAAGACTGTTTTACCATTGAAGGAAATGATCACACTTCCAAATCCCAAATCAGATCTATCAAAATACGTTAATATTAGAAAATATATTTATGCATTTGGATTGTGGATACAAATGGTTTACATGTGATTAGTTTTTTTGTTCCGCAAAAGATCCAGAACTAAACAAATACATGGATTTGCGGCATTTGACACCACATGTTTTTTTTGCAAGTCCACATTTGCGGATATATGTGGTAAACTTATCTTTGGAGTGTCACCACAAAACCGACGCTTCTGAAAAATGCACCGCCCCAGTGCGGCAGGAACCCCCTGGTGTGAAAAAAACGACGGCGGTGGGCGATGGTGAAACACTTGCCACATTCCAATTGTTTGTTGCAATTGTGTTTTGGTAAAAAGTAAACACAAAAGACTCAAAACATTTCCCAACCGGGAATGATTTGAAGTGCTCAATCACATTTACATGAACCATGGGAGGGTGAAGGTTTGTTTCCTTTTGGTTTGCGTAATTTCAACTGTTCAGTTTTTATGTCTTTCCAGCACTGCAAAGTGAGTGAAACATCATGAAACGTCAATGCCAGCACTCTTTGATATACTTATATAGTGATATCTAAAATTATATAGATATCTAGAAAAGATATTGGCGACACGTACGCACACATGTCTGGCCATGGCTGACCTTACAGCGCTGGACAATTGTAACCAAAGTGGCCACAATGATTTTGAGCTTGAACACTCTCAGCATCACTCAGCAAACCATGCATGTTTGATAGCTTTGACACCCTTGGCTCACAAACTAGGTGTTTTCCTAGCACTCAAAGAAGGACAGAAGACAAATAAGTTTCCACGTCCAAATCCTTTTTCCACGTCCAAATGTTCTACATGGCCTTCGGCCCCCTTTTTCGTGGACAATGGATCCTCCAGGAAGTGCTCTCATCAGTGTGTTAGAAATCAAAAACGGTGTCCTTCCTGGTACGATGGCGACATGCAAGTTGACAGGACCAATGGGTATGACCAATGCATGTTGAGCTTCGAGGGTATTAAGATTTCCAAAACGAAATGTCACATCACACTTGCTGCGAAAAACCTTGTTCTTGACATCAGGGTGCAGTGCTTTGATGAGTTCACCTACCAGTTGACTACCTATCACAGTTTTAGTGGCGCCACTGTCCAGGACACCTTCGGCTTTCATGGATAGATCCTGTGCTACCCAGGCGATTTCCTCAGATGACGACGTGTCATCTCTCGGGGCAATCACTTTTGGCAAAGTGCCAGTGATTTCAGAATCACGATGCATGGGCTCACTCATTGTGCTGCCAGGTCTATTCCTGATATGCAGCTGCTTGATCAGGTTTCGGATTAGCGTCGGATTACCCCCCCCGGTATTGTGATTACTTGCAACTCTCTTAAGGATTTCCCTAAGTTTATGCTTTGCATCCATGGATTCACTTTCAACATGAAAAACATCCCCAATATGCAGAAAAGAATCATCTAGGGCTTGACTTCCAAATTCTTGGAGATTGAGAAATTCCAAGGGCAGACTATCAGGAACATCGGTGACTGCGACGCCAGCAAAGTTGGACCCGGTTGTTGAACTGGAAGGTCCACCTCCTGAGATATCACTGCCTCTGTTGGGGCATTCCGCCTTCCAATGACCGCGTTTCCCGCAAAGGCGGCAATTGCTGTTCAGAATGCGACTTTGGAGATTTTTGCGTTGGCCACCCCATGAACGATTCGGTTTGCCTTTTGATCCAAACGATCCAAACTTCCCAAGACGACCCTTACCTTTGGCAGCACTATGTGAAGATGGAAAGAAGCCTCTATGACGAAATTTCTCTGCAAGACGTTTGCGGGCATCCGTGTATGCTGAATAAGCCGATGCCAGTTCAGCGTCTTCCTGGATGACTTCCGACGCTGCTGTTTCAAACTCCGACACTAACAAAGCGTCATCATCTCCATCGGCAACCAAAGCCTCGACGTACTCGTCCTCGAGGATGGAATCGTCATCGGCCATAAAGACCTGTGACTCATCGAATTCGGCCTCTTCTGCAAACAAGGCGGTGGAGTCATAAGTTCGAAGCTTCGTTCCTTTCTTGCCAGTGGTAACTTCGTGGAAGAAACCGGCGCCAAGGAAACGAATGGCACTGCTAACCTCCTTCATCGACAGTGTCCCTGATGTTTGCGCTTCCGAATTGATCAGCGCTTTCTTTTTGTCTTCTGGTCCAAGATTGGACCCTCTGAGGACAATGTACGCCTGGAGCTCCTCAAGACGTATGTTCTTGCTGGTCAATTCTTGCCAGAGCACATCTGCACGAGCAAGGTAACTGTCGTTGGTTTCGTCGCTCCGCTGGGAGCAACGAAACAACGCTCTCTCGGCCGCCTCGAACTTTTTCTCTAACGGGATTTGACCCCATTGCCCACCTAACAGTTCGATGATGCGTTGGATCGACTTGCGCTCATTTTTGGTGACTTCGTCCTTGCACAACTGAAGCTTCACAAAAGCTGTTCCCTGACAGCCTAAGATCAGCCTCGTGGCAAGCTCTCCAAACTTGCTCTCAGGCCAAGTGGCACAAAGCAACTCTACCTTTTGACAGTACACTTGCAAATCATCCTTCGATGGATCATATGTTGGGACGAGGGATGCAAGTTGGTTTGGTACCATCTGTGTAGACGGATCGACACTGGCTGCCGCCACCGTCTCCATTCTCAAATCAAGCCTTTCAAAAGATTCTTCGAAGCTTTCCCCCGGAACTCTTCACTGTAGGAGCAGTGAGCTCCGCTACCAATGTAGAATTCCTATCAAAACCTCAAGATCCAGCAAACACCGGCAGTTCCCAAAACACGCAGCGTTCCACGATCTTTTCCCCAAGTGGCCACGTCAAGAGATCCTCCAGCGAAGTGAGTCTGCC
>Ga0126337_10000569_pt1 | contig 19247 bp, 8 predicted proteins | sample DipCmetagenome_FD_92527 | JGI IMG/M metagenome (GOLD analysis project Ga0126337, IMG submission 92527) | Coral microbial communities from La Bocana,Puerto Morelos, Mexico - Diploria C A metagenome | ecosystem: Host-associated > Invertebrates > Cnidaria > Coral | place: La Bocana,Puerto Morelos...
AACAGCACCTACGTATGTGCGTATACAAACCGCTCGGTAATGCGTCTAGGAAACAGGCGTAAAAATATTATTAAGGTGTGACATATTTTGAGTGTGACATAACTATTTGGGGCCCACAGTTTTTGACGTCATCTGTGATCCATTACTGAACAGACGCACGGTAACATGGAATCTATTTGTTAAATACGGTTAAATATATATTTAACGATTATTCCACGAGTGCGCTCTGAATAAGAGATGATAGATAGCCAACGAGGTGCGTAGCGCAGATTTGGGTATTAGTATATCTCAAGCGCGAGTGGAATAATAGCTTTATTAAAAACAGCCAAAGAAATACCTGAAATTGGGTGCAAATAATTGCGAGAAAGGACGCGCATATCTAACATGTTAGTGGTCAGTGGTATATGAACGCATATTCCATTGCCTGTCATCCAATCCAATCAATCCATGCAGGATTTGCAACATACCATGGTCAATCTCGGATATTCCCAGTAGCTGGGGCATATTCGGTCACGTGGCGTGTTGAGGCCAATCGCGTGCGTGGAAAAATATTTGATGGATTCTAGGAGGTGATAAACTGGGGAATATGCGATTTATGTTTAGTTTTAAAATTCCAAGTAAACTGTTCATTTAATTTGATCCAGACTGTGGAGCGTTTTCCAAAAAAATACGGTTCATTAGTCACGTAAACGCCTGAAAACGGCCAAACCGCGATTAAGTTTAACGGTTAAGAATTTACTAACAAACAGATGCAAACATCACATCCTATTTTTTTTTTACATCATGGCAAAATAGCTCCTGCCATGGGAGATCCTAGGTATAATAATAAACCTATCCATGACAGGACATGATTAAACAATTGTTGATACAGATAATGCCCCAAGCCACACATCGACCAAATTTAAAAGATTAGTTTCTCGACACATTAGGCTACTGAAAATAAGCGCTAATAGAAACATGTACCCCGTAGTACAAAGCATGAGACAGATTCTTAAACAGTATGAAAGAGGTAGCGGGCTTGAAATGGCATTCACAGAAACCATAAACAGTCCTCAGTGGATAAATGCTTGGATAAATCGTCTTTACACTGGCTTTGGAACATGGATGTATGTAACAGCCATCTTTTGGAAAATAGGAAAGAAATAAATACTAATAGATAATATTGCTACTTGCTTTGGACTGTCCTCGACATAGAACGGAAGCACTAGGTCTTTTTTACGAAATGTAAAATACTGTTTTCCACATATGTTAAAGTTATTTTATTTATTCGCAATCATCAATAACAAGTATGATGACAATGCAAACTGACCCTTTACACAATTTCTTAAATTATAAGTTGCCGCTGTTGTGTTCACGTTGCAACAAACCAAGTACTGGGAAGTCGTAACCAGTTTATCACATTTGTGGTTAAGCCTTATTACATATATGGTTGTGCCGTTTAATTAAATTTATGGGCAAATTTTATTGCATTTATGTTTAGTGGATTTATTACATTTGTAGTTACAAGTTATAACAGTTATGGTTTTATTGCAATTATAGGTAGTTTTTATTACATTTATGGTTGGTATTACATTTATGGTTTTTATTACATTTATAGGTGATACAGCGGGCCAAAAGTTGATTCGCATAGCCTATAAGAGTGCCGACGTTTGAAGAGTGGACGAGTATATCTCTGATGAATTGGCCTCCGGTTCCGAGGACGAGAAGCGGTTAAAGAAAGCTACGTCGATGGCAAATCGTAAACGCAACCCACGCAACCCACGCAAAAGAGAACCAAAACCTCCCTTTCATCAGATCAGCGGCTTTTTCGCTGTGAGTCTAGGTATAGCACTTTTTTGCTGTTTTTTCCCTAATATCTCTGTTTGTTCCACTAGTTGGGGTTCTTTGTTTGTCTCTATTCTTTGGGGTCCGCATCCGACCCCCCATTCTTCGTTGTGCCTGTTTTTGCGGATATTCAAGTGGTGAGTATTTTGAGTTCGTTTGAATGTAGTGAATAAGAACGCAATCCGGTATCCTACCTCGCTCCAGTTCGACGCCAACCATGTGACAGTACAAGGGCCTGGGTTACATTTCTCTGTCTCCTTAGGCTTCTGTGCTAGGTTACAGCTCTCTAACGGCAAAACCAGGTTCGTTTCTGTGCACGTGACGTCACGGCGTCTCGTCCCCAAGCCACACGATACAGAACACTGAAAGGATACCGCAAAATAATTAATGACAGTGGTGGTATGGGTCGTGACTCCAGACAAGAATATACATTATGTTTGACACGTGCGCAACTAACTTCATCGCAACTGTCCGATTTAATTAACAAAGTCAAGTTTCCAAGGAAGCTGTTGGATTGCGTCGGCAGACAAGTCAAAAACAAAATTTATGAATTTGAAGTAGACAAACATAAATTAATCTTCGTTACAAGTTGGTTAAGCTGCCGTTTCGAGGTCCTTCGTCTGTCAGACAAGCTACTTACTCCATTCATAGAGTAGGAGTCGTGCCCGTCATTTCAACACAGTTACCTTCTAGATTATCGGTTCTCGCTCAGGAATGTAAGTTGTCAATTATATACAAAACAACGCAAATCCCAAACATTGATGCTACAGATGTTCGGCAGGCAAAGTTTTAGCATCTTCATGCGAAGAACTTCTGATCCTTAAGGATTCTCTGTGAAAAATAGTATTGAATCAATGGGGCATGCCACCAAAATGATGCAATTTAAGAATCGGAAGCTGTTTAACAAAAATACTAGCAAGACTACAGCTATTGTGAATGGCAAAATTACTGGTGATTACAATAAGGTGCTCGTCCAAAGTGATTGCCTTTATTTGTGCCATTATATCCACCAGTTCTTTTTATCTTATGCTTCTCCAAAAGAGAGGTGACTAGTCACCTAATCCACCCTCTCCATTCCCCTAAATCCGCCCCTCGTACACACCTGAAAAACCTGTTTCTTATTTCCTTACCTCTGACCATTGGCCCAATGACCATTCAGGACAGGTCTCTGCCATATAGCAGTCGCGCATAAATTCCGGTTTGGGACCTGGGCATTGTTCATCCGGAATCATCACGGTTTCTCCGCCTTCAATGGTGTGCTCACAGTGAACTCGTCTGACCTGTTTTCCTAGACCGCATGTGAGAGAGCAAGGACTCCAGACACTTATAAACCAGCTGAAAAGTGACCAGATATTTTAAATCGCGGGTGAGAAAATTATTTTGAAATAAACGAAGATGCAGAATACTTTTGTTTAAAAGTTTAGAAGAATGCCAAATTTTTCTCTTCCCCACGTTACCCGATTCCCTGTGTCCCTATTGCCCCTGCCCACAGTCCTCCGGTTCCTCGCTGCCCCCAGCCTCGCGACCCTACACTGTTCTCTAAGTAAAGTAGGTATACTGCACCGCCTTATTTCCTTTCCTCTCATCCAGTCCCATATCTGGAGCCATGAACTAACCTGGCAGGACAGGGTTGGGAGTTGCAGCGTTGTTTATTGGATGGTTTTTCCTCGTCATTACAATTTGAATCTGAAACCTCTTCTCCATTGTCGTCACGAACGCAGAACACACGCCTTTTTTGCTCTCCTGGAAAATAAGTGTGTAAAAACAACAGTCAGTAAATGATGATCACTGATTTGTACCTGTAGATTCCAAAAAGCTAATAGAAATAAATGACTGAATGAAAATTAATATCATAAGACTGTAAAGGACTCGGATTTAAGCGGCCATTTCGGTTATTTCGGCCACAGCTTCTCACGAATTTTCATAGCGTGTGTTTATGGATCTCTTCTACTCATAAATTGGGGAAGCTTTTAGCTGAAGAAAGGTTTATTGTGGCAGTAATAAAGAAACACTTTTTTCAACATGGTAGCCCAAAGGCTGGCAGGCATAGGGGCCCTGCATGTAAAAAAACTACTGAGGAATCCCATTGATACGGTCATCAGAGCAACATTAAATATTAACATGGAACGATGAACATGACTCAACATGACTGACATTGACGATTATGCAGGTATGCATGGGCGCCGAGACAAAAAATGGCCGTAATAACAAGTTGAGCGTAAGGCGGGATTACACTAAGCATTACAAGCGGAAAAGATGGACGTTTACATAAGCAAAAACGTGGATTTGAGCTGGGGACTTCGATGTTACAAATCTAGTCAATGATCATGCTGGAGGACGGGAACTGGGGCCTATTGTCTGATCCAGCGCGCGCACTGACCATTCATTCACCAACCACCACCACGCCCGCCTTATTTCTATTTCGTATTTCTCACTGTAACAGATTCATACCTCCAGCGCATGATGCACTGCACTTATCAAACTCGTCAGTCCTCCAGGAAAACTGAGTGCGTTCAGGGAGTATCGTCACTGATTTTGGCACTGAATACTCGAACGAAATGCCTGGATTCTCCTCATCTCCCAACAGAAGAGCCTGTCAGACAAAAAAATCACATGACCTTGAGCATTTATAACTAATAGGCGATAATCTCATGCGAAGCCTGGGACCGAGAAATTATCTGGGAAGGCCCCTTAACAAGATTACGAGAAGATATCAATTATAATAATTAAAGGGTAGCAGCACAATGAAGTTGAGCCATAGTAAAAACCCTACTCACTATCACAACAGAATAGATGGTAAGTACCGTTGCCAATCAAAGAACGGCATTCGTGATAGAAGGCAAGTAGATTTATATTAAACGTCGATAGGAACACCGTACATTTTTTCTATTAACTTACAAACAATCTGTATACTTATATATAACGTGGGACGGAACGTGTCTGGCGCTTACTTCGACGTGCACAGGAACTGCTGTAGGCCCCAAAGAGAATATTCTCTCTTGTCCAAACCGCGTTCGCTCGTAAGTAAACACGGTGCCAGCTATTTTATGCTTCGCAGGATTTTTAATGACGTAGTCACCATTTAAGAAGTAATTTCTGAATGAGTCAGAAAGAGCTGAGTAATAAAAACAAAGTGAACAAGTTAAAAAAATGTATAAAATAAAAAACAAAACATTAAGATATATGTTTTCATTCCATGCACGGTGAATTTCACTGAGGCTGAATTATAAAGATACCAAATCAGCTGTCTATCACAGACCCATCGCTCAGTTTGTCAGCAAAATATGTTTTTTTTTATTGTCATCGTTCAATATGATTTGAGATTTTCCGAATTCCTTCATTTTTAAAATGCTTTCAATAATGTAACCGAGTCATTTAGTCTCAACACGAAATTGAGATTTTCTTTGAAGTACGTATATCATATACTTAGGTCCGGTTCAAACTTTTCATGAGCCGAACCTAATAGCCCCAATTAAGTACATATATAACGAGATCGACGTTTGGATCAGTTAAGTCCAACAGATATTATCTGGATCGACCCGAGAATTAAGTTCGACTCGGCCAGTCGGTCAGTTCGACTACGGGGCGACTCTGATTCAAACGGCGAAACGTTAAATAAATCTTTTACCCAGAGGTCTGCACGTTCCCTATGTTTGTCATGTTTGCACAGTTTATTTTGAATTTTTGAAACAAAATGACAAGAAGAGCGGAAAGATATATTTTCCGCTTTCTTCGAGATCGAGTACAAAATATACTTGTTTGATGTGTAAAAACCACTTCTGTGTGCTGTGTTCCGTATTTGAAAACAATGAGAGTGTAGTGGGTTGGAAAGCAGACAGTTCGGTGGCGAACTGCGAGACATGATTAAAAAAAAAGAAATGAATCTTGAAGAAACCGACGACAGGAACGAATTGGTCGAGGTAATGTGATGTTCCTCTGGGAAGGAAAACCAAATTTAAAAATGCTATTCGGTTAACTTATGCTTCTGGAGTCGCCTTCTTCGACTTTTTCTACCCTCCCACCCTACCCTCTCTATTGATCCCACATTTTTCCCGCAATTTTGGTCATCAATAACTGCCGTTTGCAATAGTGCATCTTTTATTTTTTCGGTTAAGTTCGACTAAATTAGCTTCGACGTTTGAATCAACTGGGGTCGACCCAAAAAGGTATCAGTTTCGGCACATGTTAAGTTCGACGTTTGAACGGGGCCTTAGGGGTTGATTCAAACTAACAAATGGCTTCAACAAAAAATTGTTAACTTTCCTGTTAAGTTGCAAACGAATATATAAAATATCATTTGAAATGGGGAGAAAGATATGAATTTATGATTGATCATCAACTTCAGTAGTTGTGGAACTAGAGCCTGAAAATATTCAGGCCTGAACGGGATTCGAACCCACGACCTCTGCGATACCGGTGCAGTGCTCAACCGACTGTTCAGGCCTGAATTTTTTTCAGGCTCTAGTTTCATTACTGCTACTGAAAGTTGATGATCAATCAGTGTGTGTAACTGCAATGATGAATCATAAATTCATATCTTTCTCCGCAGTTCAAATATATGATGTTTCATATATTCATTTGCTTCTTTCACCTTCTACGGGCATATTACGAACTCACAAAGTGACCAGCTCCCAGATGGCTTGATAGCTCAGTCGGTAGAGCACTGCACCGGTATCGCAGAGGTCACGGGTTCAGGCCTGAATTTTTTCATGTTCTAGTTTCACAACTGCTGAAGTTGTGTGTGTAACTGCGATGATCAATCATAAATTCATTTCGTTTTAAGTACCGCTCAATTTTACTTCAGCCTGTTTTGAAGCTTAGTTGTTGACAGGATACCCAACTTTACTCTTCAGTCAATGTGCTTTACTTCATTTAAAATAAAACGCGTAAGTCGTACCCAGGAAATGTTGCGAGGGCGCCGTTTCTTGGATGTTTATATTCGTTGCACTGGCAGGAATCACCACAATTTCTTTGTATCCTGAAACGAAAAGAAATAAACTGATCAATGTACAATAGATGAAACCATAGAGCAGATTTCACTTGAGCATCGTTTAACCAAAACAAGAGTTATCACTCTGGCCAATAACAAAGGACGCATACATTCCCGCGAGCCAATCAAAACTAAAAACAAATTCTTGTGGCTTATACAAAGCGCGGGAAAACGAGCGGAAACAAATCAGAATTGCTTTTTTGTTTTACTGCTGTTTGGCTGGGAAAGTGGCACGAGAGTTTTTAAACCAATCGTTAAGCATAATAAAACAAAACAAACTAAACGCGAAATACCTTCGATACGTCAGTAAAGGCGTCTCTAGCGTAGAAGGCACCAATAATAACAACTCAAGTCTGTCCCCGGTCAAAAATAAGTAAGGTGTCTCAAGGAGCTAATTAACTCTAATTTCTGCAGCATCAAGTGATTCACTGGCGCGGAGCCTATTCTTCAGAGATGGGATGCTAGTCCAGCGCAAGTTGAACTAACAGTATTTTGGCAGTTTATACTGACCGTTCGCCTGTTTCCATTCTGCACATGGGTAGAAAGAGGTTCAAGAAGTTTCAAGTGCTTTCGACAAGAACGTTAGGGAGCTTAAGCAACGACGACGACGCCGCCGAGGACGACGCCTGGTAAAAAATGAATTTATATTTTACAAGCAAAATTCGCGAGTGTTTAGATCTGCTCGGTACGCCAATGGCTCTATAAACGTGTTTAAGCGAAATATGCAAAGAGGACGTTCAATTCCAAATAGAAATACGAAAAATTAGCCGTCGTCGTCCACGTTCCGTAGACGACGCAGAACTTGGTCATTTCACGTTGTTGTTATGCTGAAGACGCCATGGAAATGTACAAAGATTGATAACGCACGTGCACAGCTATTGTTTTGCTCATTAAACCTTTTGTTTGGCGCCGTTCTCGTTGCCGTCGTCGTCGTGGTTTGCTTAAGCTCCCTAAATATCTTCAGCTCGACGCCGGGGAGCTTGCTTCAAAGTTTAACATATACCTCACTAGGATGCGGGTGTGCCACCTTACAACTACTAGAAATGCATATGCATTTTAACTTATTAACAACTGATAACGTAGCTAGACTAAAGTACACACTGTGGACCTCGACGTTGAAACTTTGTGGAAGTGAGCTCACCATCGCCTTTCTCCGTATTGACTCCGCTGTGGGTTCTGCAGGTATCTCCCTTACCATTGCAAACTCGACACTTATCTTCTTTTGCATTGGAATTCAAAATAAGATCGCAACCGAGTTTCTATAAAAGAAAAGCATACTCAAATTAACTTTAGGATTTTTAGAGGGCGTTGATATTGCGCATGTATTTGTAAGTCAGACACGCGTGGCAGCTCGTTCCTCTCATGTGAATACGACCAGTATGCTTTTGGGCGTATTTTATTTTGGACTGATGAAATGTCCAATCAACCACGCTATCTGGTACTAACTGCTAAGGGGCAGTTCATTGGGCATTTACGCTGTACTTTGATTGGATAATAAGCAAGAAACTGATTCTATGACGATTCTTTGTTTTGGCCGATAAGTTTTCAGCACTTTGATAATCGCATGCCGGGTTTAAAGCTCTAGAAAAATTACGCCCCCTTGCAACAAATGCCAACTTTGTTCTGTCACTGATACCTCGCATCTTCCATCCACACAAATGTCGTATGAGTCCACAGTGCATCTTGTTCCGTCTACTACTTTATCTGCCCAGCGCTTTAAGAGGTTAACACCTTTAGGCCTGCAGTTTAGAACACATTTCTCGTGTACTAGAATGAATGAAAACAATGAAACCTTCCTTAGTTTTTCAATTTACAAGAATAGAAAGGGATGGTAGTTTGGAGAAGGTAATCCTATATAATAAATCAAAACCGAGATACCGTACTCCATCAAATTCCCACCATACCTGGTATATACGGAACCCAACTGTATCGACGTCCATTTTGAAGTGTTCGGTTGTCGTAAGCTTCGCACTGTTCAAGTCGGAAGTCTCTGGAACCTTCCGGACAATCCTAAAATAAAAAAAGGACAGAAATGAAAAGAACTGAAATTCATTACATCAAATTACGAACAAGTGGAGCAAAAATGATGAGCTAAATATACAGCGAAAATTAATAAATTTGATTAATGCTTACCTGAATATTACATGTCCTGTAGAAACGCTTACTTCCAGTGCAATACTTTTCTGGTCTAAATAGTTCAAAGTTATACAAAAAATAATAAAACATTCAGATGGTATGATAATAACACTATGTACATAAATCGTAATGTTACGGAAGACATGTTTTGATGGGCATTTTTCAATTATGGAAAATTAGTTAAAATATACAGGGAAAGATGCATTCACTCGATGCATTTGTGCATGTCATGGAGAAATCAAACAAGGAAAGTCTTCGCCTGAAGACCATATGATATAAAGTTAATAAGGCCATTTTAAATGGAAAATAGAAACAGAACAAAATGATTCAGTTTTGCTAAGAATAACTACATCAGGACACTGGGGGTGTTTCAACAAGTCTAATCAAATGCACAAGATTATTATGTCAAAATTATCATTAAAAACCCTGGCATACTTGGTCGTAGCATGTTGTAAAACGATGCTTACGACTGCTTACACTTTGCTTTCCCTTCGAAAATTTACTTAATTAATTTCACTTTCGTGGTCTGTGAGTATTTGAGGTGCGATGACTAACCGAAACACGTGCGCATGCGTACAGTTAGTTGTTACTCTTGGAAATGCTTACTTTTCCTTGTCCAGGCATTCTCGTTCCAAATAGGACACACCCACGCCACAAGTTCGGGAGCATGGCTTCCACTGGCTCCAAGCCCCCCATTTGGAATTTGATTCATGGTTTCGTTGAGCCTGCAGTGAGCGGAGAAGACACGGTCAGTTACACGGGTAAGGAAATAAACAATTCAAAGACGGTTTCTCGTTGTTTCATTACCCACAATCGCGTTTTAGATCGATGAGCGTGATGGAGTGATCCCTCATAAGACATTTTGGGTTTGGTTGAACAACGGCCGAGCACACGCGTAGTGTTTCTTATAGTTTCGTGTCATTAACGTCATATTTATTGTTTACAGTAAGCCTAGCCTGTTATAACAAAAATGCCGCTGTCAAAATACCCTATTCATCAGCGCGACGACATATTTAGACTTCCGGGCAACAGTTAATTCACGACAAAGAAACATTAAACCTTTTTAAGGCTTAAATAGCCAAGCAGTAGACATATCATGTTATGTTGAGCCGGAAAATTCATCGCTAAAATCCTCTTGCTAAAATTAAGAGTCCCGGAAAGACTACTTACCAGCAACAAAACCTTTAGAAGCAAAAGAGGTCTATGGCTCTAAATAAATGTTCACTTTGAAAGCAAATGAATCAAGTTCTTCTACGCCTTTTAGAAAAGGTTACGTCTGCATACGAGCCAAGAGACTGACAAGGCTGGAGCTTTAGCCTGGTTTCCGTAACATGACGCGACTTAAAGTATTTCTACTCCCCCCCTGGACGGGATGCTAGTCCATCGCAGGGTTACCCTTAGCACTAAATTCGCGGTAGTCATATAACTATCGGGTTAGAGTTAGAGAGAAGCACTGTTAGAGTAAGGTGTCTTGCCCAAGAATACAACACAATGTCCGTGGCCAGGGTTGAACCCGGATCGCTCGCTGCGGAGTCGAACGCACTAACTATGAGGCCACCGCGCCCCATATACAGTAGTAGTTGATTGCAAAACATGTCAGGCAGAAATACCATACTTAATAAATGCGTTAAACCGTTGCAATCCTCCGAAGAGTGGGCAGGTCGTTCTAATCTGGCGTGGGAAGGAGTGCGGCCGAGATAATACTGATTGAAATTGAAAGGATTATAACTTGTTCACCGCCAACTCGGTAGTTTACAAACGGATTGGTGTCAGTCTTGAGCACATTTCATTCGTGACCCTTGGTTTCTTGCAATTTGTTGGCAGTTGTTGAACTTTAGTACACGTATCGCCAGCTTTTTAAAAAATTTTGAAGAGTTCATTTATATTCGCATACCAATCGAGATTCGCATTTCTTATGTGACATACTTTCAGTAAATCTTCAGACAGATTAAAATTCAATTACTCCCATAACAAACCACAATCTGCGTAATCCTGCGAGATTATTTTTTTTGGCTTAATTGCTAGAAAATTGACATAAGAAACTTACACGTTATATAACATATTTTTCATGAAGCGGTCTCTTTTGGCGAGCGAAGGAAATTACTCCCACGTTGTGAGCATATTTTAAACTCACTGAGTGATACATATCTTGTGCACGGTTAACAGAAATCAACAAAGAACAAGAAAATCAGTTTTTCCTCATTCACGTTCTCTTAACCACATTACCGGACCAATGAATGCCTTAGGTGATGTGCAAAGCAGCGAAGGAAATATACAAGAAATGAGTTAAAATTGCAGTATTGGAACACATCAACTTCACCTTGTGCAATTCACAGTGTGGTCGCGATCACGAACTACGCAAATACACGAAATGCCAAAGGGTTCCAGGTTTAATGTAAACTGGCTGTTATCACTATGTATCTGAAAAGTGCGATAACCTGGCTCGGCAAGTAACCTTACCTTTCGAGAATAAGTGGATGGTTATCAGTTTCATAGGCAATAAGCGTCAATAAATAACTTACACTTTGCATTACATGTCAACAAGTCTACGTGAAATCCCTCGAGCTAGATCGATATCGAAGATTTATCATTATTACAGATTGCCTAGGACAACATACAGTTTTTTGATAAGAAAAAGTTGAAAAACAATATGAAAATAGAACATTTCGCAGGTGTTTCCTTTTTCTCTAGGGCCGAGGATTAAAATATATCTCCTGGATAACGAAGCGAGCAAGTTTTGTTCAAAACGCAAGATTTTCTTAAACAGGTCAGAAACAAGGTTATCTCTTTCGGTCCGCCGAAGGTTATCTCCTAGCTGAATTGTACACACGGCCGACAGTTAATTATACAACCCTCAAATGTCAGATTCAGTCATAACGAACGATGTCTGCTCATTAATGTCCACAAGTGCCATTTTTGGATAGACTTCTTGACCGGCTCATACAAGAAGGCCAATTTCTTCAAACGTTGTTTTTTTTTCTTTGATTTTCGGGTTCGAATTGGTCTTTACAAACTGAGCTTGCATACCTCGTTGATCAATACAAACTAACTTCCCAGCAAAGACGTTTTTTTTGTCATGATTTAGAAGAAGAATTCGTATACCGGTCTGATAAATTAGGTCACCCACAAAAATGTCCTACTTTTGGCGCGGAAATCTCCCGCTTTTGTCGGAAAATGCGCTGATCTCTAGCTCTAATTTTAGGTTGAAAATAACGAATAGGGGTCAAAGCACTATGGCTAATTTGTTTTGGGGAGGTAATTTTTAATTACAGGATAATTCACCATATGCTGAGCTTTATCTCTAGATTCCGGAAACACATAGATACGGTTGCTTTAAGCAGCATGCTTTTAATTTCTGCTTGGCCTCTTTAAACTGGTTTACAAGCCAAAAGAATGTGGTTTGTAGATTCAAGCACCACAACGGCAATTTTTTTTTTCCTTTTGAGACTGTCTTTTGCATTTCGTTCGCGGCTTTCGTCCCCTTCTGCAGAGACACCTCGGTTAAAAGTTTGTGTTTGGTTTTTACATAGTTAGTTACATAGCTCTATGGTTTTTATAATTTCAGAAGTCTCTTACGAGCTATGACAATTTCCTTCTAATTGACGTTATCTCAAGCCTTGGCTTGACAGAGGTTGAGAAAGAGCAAGAAAAATGAGCTAATCTACTGTTAATCTTTTGCTGTTGACAGTCAAATTAGATCTTTTAGTGAAAATCTCATTTCAGTACTAGGTATGTAATCACATACGATAGTATACGATAGTATCGTTTTCTCGTTTTCCTTAAATCAGAATAACATTTCAGACGTGTGCTCGTGAATTGCATACTTGTCTATTTTATCAAAAAGTCGAGAGACAGAGTTTATTTTTAGGAAAGTTATGTTACGCTCTGTAATGGTGAATATGTTGATTTTGGGAGTTTTAATTTCTATAAAAACGTGCGAACCCTGAAACCTCCGTGGCATTTCAGACAATGTAACCAACTGACCAAAATGATACCTCTCCGGTTCTATAATTAGATCTTTCAGCACGACCGGCAGAAGTGGGAGGAAAACCTGACAAAAAGTTGTTGTCCGCCACAGGAATCTAATTTATAAACAGTGATTTGTGATAATTATTTGTTCGTGACTGCGTCTACAAGAAGCTTAGGAATTGGAGTCGGGAACGATTTCATTACAGAATAAAGTAATTTAAAACAGTTGATATTCTGCACATGTCATAATCTGATAACAAAAACAATTGAGATTTAGAACACGCGATGGATATGCTAAAACAAAGGCCAGTGTAACACAAACTTGAAGAGTTTGACAATGTTTGCAATTGTCAGTTCGGTACTGCTGTACAATCAGGTATATTCCCCTTGTTACTTCAGTTTGGGCCAGTTTGGGCGAGAAACGGCAATCAACTCAACACCATAAAACGAAAGCTGGACTGCAAAAGATATTGACTTCGCATGCTATTGCCGAGTGTTAAATTGAATATCCAAGTCAGTTTTGGAAATTTTTGATGAAGTTTGGGTGTCATTTTTGCGTATGATGAATTCGCGTATGTTGCAACTTTAGCAATGGCGTGATTTCGTTGCCAGAACTTATTTTCAGCTGTCTTCGCCTCCCCTTGTCATACCCCATCGTGGCATATTTTTCCTCACCCCCCAAGTTCAGCATAAGGCAGGCGGGTCAATAAATACTCATGTTGTTTGAAGGTCTTCCAAACATCCCCTCACTTTTATTACATTTTAATCCCTGCAACACAAACAGGCTGACCTGCATTAACCCTTACTGTCTGTGGAACGTTCAGGACAGAACGAAAGTCAGACAATGTTTGTTCGAAACGTCGAATCGTTTACCTTTCCTAAACAAATGAATTGGAAAAAACCTGAAGGAAACAGTTAAACTACAAAATTTACATAGATAATATCTAGAGTTACTGCTCACCTTTGAACCGTTTGGCGCCAAAACCCAGCATATTACGACTGCAACTGACAGGGTACAGAGATGAGCCTTCATAGTTTCGTGCAACTGAAGAAGACCGAAGCAAATACGCGTGTTCGTGAGGTTAGGCGCCCACATTTAACTGTTGAAAGACTGTTGTATTTCGGGCATCCTAATCTAAACAGAAATTAACAAATAATTATTTCGAAGCACTTACGCGTTAAAGTCGAGCCAAAGTTGCTGTTCTTGGACTGAAATTCACCTCCTGTCACCTTCACCTCCTAAAATTGTAACGTGGTTGTTAGTTCTAATAAGGTATCGATGCTTCTCCGGCCCAAGGTTATGTAATCTTTATATAATACCAAAACTTATAGAAGTTGTTGTTACATTGCTTCACCGTTCAACACTTCAATGGCCGACCCGCAGACATATACCACCACGGCGTGGTGAAAAATCCCCGTGGACGTGGTATTACAAAAATCTCTCTATCGCCTTATGGCTGGGAAGATTCCAATTGGCCTTTCAGATTACGCATTTGAAAATCAACTGCAACTTGTGATTGTGAAATGATCAGTATGAGCTAGAGAGCTTGAAAGCTTATGAGGAAATTTTACTGATTTAATCAACAGAGAAAATAAACCTTGTGCGATAAATAGGGGCTACAATTACATATATTACGCACTTTGACAAGAGAATGTGCTCTAAGGTCTCACAAGCGAGGCGTAGAGTTCTTACCTTCGAAATCCGTGATATGCGTTCACCCGCCAAAAGAAAACAACGTGCTAGTCTGTAATGAACTGATCCTTGACTTCGACTGAAGTGTCACACAGCTTGATCTTCCTTTAAATAGTTGGGCATGTGCCGGTTTTAACACTTGAGAGAATCACAGGCATGTGAGAAAACACAATATGGATACGGGTGGGTTTTATCAACAGGCTATAGAAAGCAATTCTTGCGCACCTTTTCCGGAGTGTTGAACTGTTTCAAGAGCTTAGACAATCCTGGCACACGAATCTAAAGTTGTCTGATTAGTGTCTCAAAACGTTGTGAAACCGTAGATGGGTGTTGCGAAGCTGAATATGCCAACTATGTTTAACAAAAATTTGATTCGGCCATTGAAAGCTTCTTTCATGTCTCGATTATCTCAATTAATGTGTAATGTCAACATCTTGACATTCATGACGGCCTGTTCTTTTTCCTATGTTTTGACAAAGCCGCAAGCATCCGACATTTTTTGGCGTGGGTCACCGAACTGAAAGGGCTGCGAATGATTGACAGCTGGTAACAGCTACAAAGCGGGAGGTTTACTAAACAGGTAACAAATGCTAGCGCGTGATCCAGGACTGATCGATAGAAATTATGGAATTACCATTCCCTCTCAGATCCAAAGACTGGTAGCATGCATTTTTTTTCGCCGATGGCAATGTTCAAGCTCAAATTAACTTCATGTTCTGTGGTGACTGATAAGCGCTTTACATATGGCCTTATAAAACTTCATAATTCTCTAAGCGCAAGATGTAGTTTTGATAAGGGAACACATTCTACCAACCCCTAACTAATTTGTCTGGAAGAATACCCCGGGGTGGGGGGTTTAGGCCTGCTGTAATTTTGATTTCCTTACGTTTGTAGCTGAAGTTGCTTAAATAGCTGGTTTGGCCTGATGAATAACAATCAGCTCACAGTGAAAATGAATATATGAAAGAACATATGTTTGAACTGGGTAATGAGGAACCCGGGGATGAACCCTGTCGAGCTTAAACGCCGTAAAACGTCTAGTTTTTACAGGGTCTTATATCTGTTGAAATAAAAACTTAGGATTCGTAATTTTCAATTTTGGAAAATGATAACATCACAGGCGCAAACAGGTGACGAGGAGTGAACAATTTTTATACGAATATAATTTATAACTGATCGAGGCTATAAGAAAAAAACAGAGATTGTGAAATAATTTTGTAAATATGTGAACACTTAACCATTATATGTTTTTAGCTGATAAAATTCGATCTTCCTTTCTCTAAACGGCAGAAATAACCTAAAAGCGGCAAAAAAAGCACTAGCCGTATAACATTTCTGCAAGAACTTATTTGCGTCATCAAGCTTTAATATCTGGAGACTGGCTCCAGAATTACACTCGAAAACAAAAATATCATGCGCTATAATTTAAGAATACTCGCCGAGAATGTTTAGCAGCCTAGCAACGTTTCACAGCAGTCATAGGCCTGGGAACGTCCTAGAGTCTGAGGTTGAATTACTGTCAGGCAATACCTTGTAAGCCCTATACCTTAAAATCATGACCAGCTAGATAATTACACCACGGAGTCTGATTCTGATTCTTATAAAAAGGAGTAGCATGATGCGTATTTATGTACAGTTGGCTTGTCTTAATATCCCAAAAGACTGAGAAAAATGCGCGCTACTCTTAGCTCAAGAAAATGCTCTCTTCACCCTATTTTCTAACTGAGCTGCTGAAAGATCTTGCTTGCAAGGAGAACCAGGTGCTTAAAGAGAGTGTTCCCGAATGTCCGAAGTATTTTATCACGGTGTTATACACGGCTTAGGCTTATTCATTTGCTTTATGATATAGAGGTTATGTGTTGAAAAACAGTAAAACACGCTTTTTCTATGTTTTATACTCTGATAGAACATGGGTTTTCGACTAATCAGACCGTTTGAAGGGCGAAGGAAGATATGAAGACATAATTGATCATATCTTTAGTGTTAACTACAACTTCTCATGATTATCTTTTGTTTTTTATATAATATTTAGAAAACGCCAAAACAGATATATAAAAGGTATATAATTAAAAACTAAAAACTTCAACTTAAAAATGCTTCTATAAAAAGCTACGCTTTCAGTTTACTTTTAAAAATAAACTTATAAAGAATAATAATAACTGAATAATAATAAAAAAGAGGCAGTCCTTTATTTCACTGAATAAATGACGCTGTATTCACCGACTCCACTAGCAACGACACCAATGCGTAAAAAATGCAAACAAAAAAATCAATTTAAAAGTTTAGGATGACTGCATTAAAATTGATCACGGTGTTCAATAGAATCAAACAAGTGAGGGCTTTGTTAGATATTTCTTAACGAGCGAACGAGCACAAATTTTAGGCCTCCTGACTGATCCACCGTAGAAAAACGAAATTAGGAAGCACATTTTAATCCAGTTAGCGATATATTGACACATCCTGCTGAAACCGATTGAAACTTTAATTTTCGGTCTACTTTCCAGTTATCAGTAATATTATTTTACAGAAGTATTGTAAACACTCTCCATTAACACCAAGCTACCACACAATGTAAATGCATAATAAATGTGTAATGCTATATTTTTTTTTTCATTATGAATTTGGGTCCATTTTACGCATTTAAAAGTTCAAAGTGCTCCAAGCCCTTAAGATCAATACAAATGGAATTGAAATTGATTTGTGCTCTCTGAATGCCAGTCTTTACATTACCAAATGATGATAGATTAACGAAAGATATTACTGTCGGAGTAAAAGTCTTCAGCTAATTAATGAAGATTTGCGAAAACTCACCGCTTGAAACCTTGAAGATGCCATGTTCCACTGGGCCAAGACTGAAAACAATCATCTTTTTCCTTTCAAAGCATGGATGAGGGGATAAACACGCAAATATTTTAGATGAAGGCCGATTTTTAATTGGTTTTTAACAGTCGAGGAAGTTCAACAAAGAACTGAATTCGTTTCAAAGCAAAGAAAAGAAGTATTTATTTCACGTTTTTCAAACCTGTCAAAATTTCCAGTGGCAACGGTATCCATGAATGGCCTGTGCAAATCCAATTTTAATAAGTTTCCCGATCTTCTTCATAATTTCTCCGCTGTTGATATATCTAAAGTAAGATAACCATGAGGAGAATTCGTTTATCAAGGCTTTTGAAATCAGTTCCCTTGCTGTTATGCTTGATAACACTGTATTTAATCGGCTCTTTCATTGTGGGCTCATCGAATCAGGCAGTCTTTAGAGACGAATTTCAACAAATTGATGAGGAAGAACGCAATCTTGATGAATTTTATACCGATCCAGAAAAGAACTTCGTGAAGTTTCAAGAGCGTTCAAGCACAGCCAAGAAAAATCTTATTATCGTGTCACATGGCCGATCGGGTTCCACGCTGATGGGAGACATTTTCAACCATCACCCTTCAGTGTTTTACATGTATGAGCCCCTACAAACTGTCGAACGAGTCAGTCCTACAACGCTGGCAACTAGCAAGAATTACAACGAACGCGCGATGGAGTTTTTAACTGGCATATTTCGCTGCAGCTTTGATTCACCGCAGATGTTGGGCGATATCGAGAAGTTTTACCGCAAGCCGGCCCATCCTCGAGTAAGTCATGCCATAGCCTCACCGCCATTGTGTCCCTATCAGACGACAGATCCGAGATGGGATCCGTCACTGTGTCCTCCCATGACAAGTGAATCTTTGGGAAATGCTTGTAAGGAAAATTATGACTTAACTGTTATAAAAGTTCTTATTCCTCGTATTCCCGAGAACAGCATCAAAAGTATTTTAACCTCCTGTATGCCAGAGGATGTCGATTGTAAAGTTATCTTACTCGTGAGAGATCCCCGAGCCGTCATCGCTTCATCGCTTAGCGTGGGCTTCTTTAAAGAGCAGAGAGGTGATTCTAAGGTGGGAACACGGAGATTCAGTTACTTGAACTGTAAGGAAACTGAACATAACTTAGACTTTGCCAGGAGACTGCCGGAATCGTTTCGTGATCGAATCAAATTTCAACGCTACGAGGACCTAGCGCTGAACCCCTTAAAAGAGCTGTCTGGTCTCTACAAGTTTGCTGGGTTATCTGTACCGGAAAGCGTACGAACGTGGTTAAACGAGACTACTCGACAGACCAGGGAGGCTTGTAATCGTAAGGAAGACGGAGAACAAGCGACTTGCACCAAAGATGACGCATGGGCTGCGGCGAATCGCTGGAGATGGAAGGTACATCCACACGAAATTGATCTCATTGAGCATTATTGTAAACATGTGATGGAGCTAATGGGCTATAGACCTGTCGACAAATCGTACGAACTACTGGCGAACGTAGAGACTCCGCTTTTTAGTGATCATTATGAAGCAAAACATTGGTTTTTACATTAGTATAGCCCACTAGGACCAGGCTATCTTGATGAGACAGGGCGGTGTGCTCGCTGCGATACGGAAAGTAACTAAGGCAGCTAAGATAAGCCCGTCAAATTCCTGATGATATGAAGCGGTTTTCAGTTGAGTGTCCTAAAAACAAAAGTCAAAGTCAATTACCAATGCTTGCTTACCAATTAGACTGCTCAGTCAAGCTCAAATCGTAGTAAAACCAAAGTAATGGCCTCTTCACGCTTA
>Ga0126337_10000570_pt1 | contig 19222 bp, 12 predicted proteins | sample DipCmetagenome_FD_92527 | JGI IMG/M metagenome (GOLD analysis project Ga0126337, IMG submission 92527) | Coral microbial communities from La Bocana,Puerto Morelos, Mexico - Diploria C A metagenome | ecosystem: Host-associated > Invertebrates > Cnidaria > Coral | place: La Bocana,Puerto Morelos...
ACGGACAAAGCAAAGGAACCGGATCCTGGTGGATCTGATCAGCAAAATTTGGGATTCAAAAAACTGAAAAACAGAAAAACTGACCGTACGGTTGGATTGAACTTTTGTATTTCCAATATTTCGGCAGGCCGTGCCTGACGAAATATTGGAAAAACAAAAGTTCAATCCAACCGTACGGTCAGTTTTTTCTGTTTTTCAGTTTTGTGAGAGACTGTTCGCATGCTACAATCGTTAGAAGCCTTTATTAGATCTCTCAGTTAGTACGCGCGCGGTGATTGGTCAATTTCGCGGGCAGTACTCTACTGTACGGCCCGCTAATTTTAGTTGCCATGCAAAATGTCTCTTTGAACCCAGAGACATAACACGTTTTTTCTGCTCGGATTTATGGCCCGTGCGCTTCGCGTTTGGGCCATGAATCAGAGGGGAAAAAACTTACAGTACGGACCTCGAGCTCGGTTAGTAAGAGGTATTTATACTTAACGGGCATTTGAGAACACGAGGGAAATGTAGAAAACACGAGACATCTTCTTCAGTGTGGAAAACAACCGTTGAAATATACTTGTAACAACATTTAATAGTACCGCGTGCGACATAAGAGGTAGCGCGCCCGCAATTTAAACGTATTTGCTTCATTTTCAGTTGTTTGTGAATGATGTAGGTTCCTCTACACAGACGCATACCCCGCACCTGGACATCTGTGATACTGTGAGCCGCGGAGTGAAAATGTTGTGCCGCAGAAAACGCAGGAGTGTTGTTGCGTATGCTTCGTAAATGCTCACCAAATCGACGCCTGAGGAGCAGGATATGCAGGACAGATTTCCGAGAGCGTCGACATCATCCGCACGTGGCCCAAACTGATCAGTAGATGATTTGTCGGTAGAGTGTACCAGTACGTATGTCTCTTAGGCTAAGGTCGCGTTGGTATGCCACAAAATGTGGCTGTGGGAAGATGTCTCGCGTTTGCTGATCTGTTGATAAAATGCGAAAGTTCTGAAGCAGATACCGTTTGAAGTGGACGTTAAATGGGTGGTATGTGAGGACCAGAGGCACCCTATCAACGGTTCTCCCCGTTCCGACCCACTTAGAGCACCAGGATGGCCGATGGTTCTTACCCTACGTAGATCCTGTAGAAGCGAAGTCAACGGATAACCACAGCAACAACATCAACAACAAAATAAAGTTCAAGTTCAAGTCAATGTTTAAGTGTTAACACAAGTTCGAGCATAATCCTCGATCTAGGTAGAGGTACCTCTGGTTTGTTAAGGTAGGAGAGCTGGGACTGGGTCTGTACTGTCTTGGACATAGTGTGCTGAGGACAATGTGTCATGCTCCTGAATCACGGGGGCAGATGGGGTTTGGCACTGCGATCTGGTACAGGCTCTGGTGAAACAGATGATCTGCTTTCACTCTCAGTCTGATGTGGTGACCTGCTTTCGTTCTAAGTCTGGGGCGGTTCTTCATTGTTACGACTTGGCACTGGTGATGGCTCTAGGGTGGAGCGCAGCTGTCGGAGGTTTCTGCGGAAGTACCGTCCATCCACCTCAACTTCACATGAGCGTCGGCCAAGAAGACGTGTGCAGGCAGTCTTTCTGATTGCCTCATCCACCTTCAGGGGAATGAGTGTCTTTGTGCTGTCTTCCTGTGGATCTGAACTACTTCAAAGAAACTGCACCAGTAGTCCACCATAATCAGAAATGTCGCTAAAAACAAACGTATTGAAGCAGGAGCCCATTACCCTCTCTTGCCCTGAACAGTACACTCTGATGCTGAAAGCATTGCTGCTTCTTGCAGCATTGGTGAAAGAGACTCCCACAGCAGCACAAGCGGCGAAGAAGAACTCGATGACAGCGAATATGAAGATAAGTGCCAGTGAATGTTGCGTTTAAAAATGACAGTGTTACTTTAAAGTTCTCTTCAGTAGCTACAAACGCTATTTGTCGCCAAACGTTTTTTTTCAGTGAGCAGAAGGAAATTTGCATCCTGGCATCTATGTTTATTCTATAGCAACTTTTTTTCACTATTAAAACATTATGCCATTTCAAAGTTTTCCTAACATATTTCACGAACCCCCCCCCCGTTTCCCTATTATTTGGGATGGCCCCTCTCGAAAGAATTTTTTCGTTCAGTTTTTATACTCTAGGGGGATGTGAAGTCATTTCCTTGTCTCTAAGAGTCCTGTTATATGTTCAGATCGAAGTGAGTCATACCGTGATTTTGCATTTTGCATACTTTTGCGTTTCAGTCACCAAATTTGGATATGGTGCAACGCAAGTCTCTCTCGAGTTATCTACATGAAAATAATTTCCGATCTACGGAATTTAATAAAGTTTGTAATCACGGAATTATTTGCGTCACTTCGTCTGTTTTGATGTTTTTGTTGCTGTAAGAAGTCGATTCAGAACGGACTATCATTTTTGAAAAGATATATATTTTTAGTATTTTGAACTAAAATGTCCTGGACGTTCCAGTCAAGATTCTCGTTTATTGGGAATATTCCTTTCTTTTGTCGAGCTAAACGCCTTTGCGCTCCTACCTACACTTTTTGAGTTTATACTGAATATCGTTTTACTGACCGAGGGTGAATATTTTTCTTTTTCTGCCGATTTTAGGCTGAAATAGACCCAATGCATAAATGGCTGAAAATTAAAAATTCTTTTGTATGCATTTAAATTAGCCCAACAAGCCTCGTTTGAGAATAATAATTCTTTTGAATTATCAGCTCAAAAACGAGGTTAGTTGGGGCTAATTTTACAAAAATTACAATAGAATTTTTAATTGACAGCCATTTATGCATAGGGTCTATATTCTTGCGAATATTCTCAGATTATAACATATGACATTTTTGTTTTCCAATGTATCTGGTGTCTGTATGGTGTTAAAATAATTTTGGAGCCAGCCTGCAGGCATAAGATCCTGATATCACGCACATATATAACTTCCTGCAGAAATTTTATTAACATCAAACATACAGCTAATGCTGTTTTGTTGCTTTTTGGCGAGTGTTACTATTTAGAGAAAGGAAGAATTTTAGACGCTCTAGTTAAAAAACATATATTTGTATTGTATTTACAAATTTCCAACACACAAAATTATCAATTCTTTTTAAAATCTTAGCCTAGGATTTTTTTTTATACACTCTTGAAATTTCGCAACATTTCAGCCTCGATATTCTTATGAACAAGGAAAGTGTGAAGCTAATAACGTGAATTTTATTGCCACGAAGAATATTAATTTAAACAACAATATAGGCTGCCTGCTAGTAAACTTGATTGCTTTGAAGAAGAAATGATATAAATCTGTAATTAAGTGCAGTTTAAGAAATTTTCACAATTCGCCTCAAGCTTCAAATTAAATATCGAGAAAACGTCTCTGGACTGTTTCATCTAAGAGATCAGTAAATTTGCCTTAAATGATTTTAATTTAACTCTCCAACATGTTTAATTTGTTTCTTGTTTAGTTTCCCTCTCTGTGCAAAGTAAAAACCACGACAACAAGGCAAACTCAATGAGAAAAAAATGTGAAATATGAGTGCATTTAATTTAGCAAAAGAAACCCGTTTCCGTCTGTATTTAAATGATAACTCGCGGCTTTATTACTGTGTTTTGCTTTGTTTCGCCTTTTTTTCTTTTTTTTATTCTTTTGTGGGCGTACAAATGACACATTCATTCATATCAATGTGCTGAAAAAAATATTGAAAATTTCATTGGCAGAATTGCTTGGTAAACGTATTCAGAAGTAATTTCGTATACTCACATGAGAAAGGTTTTGCCTGGGGAGTCATCAGTCCGCCGTTATGAAAAGCAATATTTTCGTTTCCACCACGAAAAAAAGGATTCTTAGCGGAGATTTCCAAACTGTTGTAAGTATACATTTCTTTTATAAAGGGGCAAGTTTCTAAAGAAGCTGTGGTGCAGTGTCGGTGTCGAGTATTACAAGATAATTTGGTTTTATCAACTGGGTTGATAACGTGAATTGGCCAACGTAAAGAGATTCGAAAGCTGACGGAGCGTTAACCCTTCGCCGAGTCCGAGCCTAACACTCGAAACATTTAACTACCTCACAAACACCATGCTTCAATTTTTTTGTATTGGTCTAGAATTCGACGTAAGCATACAAAATTTAACAGAAAAGGTTTCAGGTGCTACGGTGAGAGTTTAATAATGTTTGAATTTTTTTCGAAAGAATGGATTTTCGCCAATATTTGATGACTGGCAAAATTAGCGAAAAAATTATTATCATAGCTAAAATATCGAACGTATGTCTGAGGATAGAAATGTATAAAAAACAGATTGAAATTTGTGTTCTTACATAAAGGAAGTTGCCCAGTGTGTTTCTGTGACTGAGTTTTTGAGGTTCGTTTCTTTGCAAAGTTGATCGACCTCATCAAACATGCAAGAGATGAAATGGATAAACATTTCATTTATAAAGCAAAGGAAGACAAAACAAGGTAAAACAGTTTATTTATATCCTGCGAGATAGATGAGTAGGAGACTGGAGCTAGGACGTCTGCTATCGCGGGGACTGGAGTTACTGTATTAAATATCTGGGAGTGTTGGAGTAGATATGTGGATGTGCGACCTTTCAGCTGGTGTTACGATATTCTAAAAGGGACCAAAAAGTTTGTTTAAAAATGGTGAAGAAAGATCAATTGTTTGCGAATGTACTCACAAAGTGTACTCGAAGTGGTTGCTATGGCAACTTGCCACAGCCTTTTACCAAACAAGAATTGACTGTCAAACGAGCACATCGTGAAATTTTTTTTTTGTCGTGTGCAATAAACCTAAGGTTTGGCACGGCGGGGATACACCTGGAGACCGTATTTTGGCTGAGTATTATGGTTTTGACGCAAATATCGAGCTCGTTCGCGTTTCAAGCAATCAAAAATCTCCCTGCTTATCTCATATCTACGTTTCGAGCTGTTTTGTAATTTTTTGGTAATTTTTGGGTATAATTGGGGAGATTTATGGATATGAAAATTATGGATATGGGAAATTTAAAAGATTTGATGTTGTTTTAAAATTAGAATTTGAATAAACAAATTGGTAGACGTACACCAAACAGTTGCCCACCAACCTGCGGTGCCCTTTCGGGGCATTCAACTCTTGTGTGGTGTTTCAAACCTTTTTTTAATTTAATTCCACTTAAATTCGTGTATACCCCCGCCTTAAGTCCTGTTTAGAATGCTTTTTACAGGCTTTATTTGGAAATAACCTTATTTTACACCACACCCAGCGGACAAATCATCGCATGTCACATGACATACGTTAAAATGCTACGATATTTTGGGTTTATTGCATCACGACATTATTGGTCTTTGATTAGCCCAAGTTCAGGACGTTGCAAAGTAGAAATTTTTGCGTCACGTCAGTCGGTACAAAAGTAGACATCTGAGAAAAACGCATTTTAAGTTTCTTACACACAAGATAAAGCACTTAACAAGCCACAAATAGCGTGGGGATGCAGATTGGATCGCAGGGGAAGGGGCGCAATGGTTGTTTTATTTTGAAAAGAGTTACCGCAGTTGTAGAAAATATTCCTTTTCATAAGGAAAATGAATGAGACTGTGATGATAATTCAAGCAAAGCTTTTCACAAATAATTATACCAATCAAGTTGTGCCTGTCTTTATAGCTATATTATTAAGTATAGTTCATGTACGTTAAAACTAATCTACTTGTTTTAGTCAAGTTCCTACTGTAAACAGTCGTTGCTATGGCCGTTGCTACCTAAAACAACTGATACCACTGTGTGTACTGTCCTTAAATTTCACACTCACCTAAAAGCAAATTCGGCTGGATCGTTTCAAAATGTTTTCGAAAAGTGTTTAAGGGTCTTGTGTTCTCGAGAAGTTGAATTTTTCATGAACATCGCCATATTTTAGGGTGGGTCTCGTAGAGGAGGGAGGAGGCGCGGTGGCCTCATGGTTAGTGTGCTCGAGCGGTCCGGGTTCGAGACTTACCCGGGGATATTGCGTTGTGTTCATGGGCAAGATACTTTACTCTCACAGTGCCTCTCTCCACCCAGGTGTATAAAAGGGTACCGGCGATTCTACTCCCCCCATCCAGGGGGGAGTAAAAAAAATCCAGGGGGGTGTAGAAAAATTCCTGGTCGCTTCATGCTACAGAAACTGGGATAAGCTCCGGCCTGGTGAGCCACTTGGCTCATATGGAGACTTTACCTTGTAGAAGAGGAATTCACGGTATACCAGCAAAGCAATTCCTACTTGCCAACAAAAAAATAATGGGACAAGGCTAGGCAGGGTAACGAGCAAACAATGGAGTCCTTTATAGTCATGTCAATATTGTAAACGTACCTAAAGGTATATCATTTTATCATATATCATTTTCCATCAAAGATTGGGAACGAAATCTTGGCAGCTTTTCCCCTCGACCACCGGAGCACAGTTGTTTTTGTCTCAGAATTCTGAAAACAAACAAACAAACAAAAAATTCACATTTTTGGTGACCTGCGAGCTGTAGTCCGGGAGGACTTGGGCTCTAGCCATATTCTTGCGTGACCGAATATTGCGTGAGGAACCTGGTAAAAAAATTTTCACAGCTGCATATTTTAACTTTTTGTGGTGCATTTTTAAACCTTGAAGACACCTTTGTAATTTAAAGCAATGAACAATTACGTTTTCTAAATTCTCAAAAGCTTTCCGACCTTATCTTAGAAAACGCAAGATAGGATTTAATCGACTTTAACATTAAGCCTCTTTCCTAATTTGGGGAAAGTGCTTAAAAGAATTGAATTCGATTAATACTCGTTGTGCACGAGGTACATATGACAAAGTACTTGTGTACCTAAAGCAAAACTAAAGAAGTAAGTCGGTAAAAAGCTGACGTGTTGTAACCAAGTCTATAAAATGCAATGTCAATACATGTTTCTTTATAAAAGATGAAAATTATCATGAAATGATATTTGATCTTTTCCTTAAGATTTTAACAAAAAAAAGTTGAATAATATCATTCGGGATGATTTAATTATTAAGTTAAGGGAAGTCATTTCATATTCAGCGTAACAAAGTAACTTATGGGCTTTTAAAAACTCAATTTGCGGCCAAGTGACGCTGGCTTGAATCAATTAGCCGTCTGATACCCCACTTGCAAAGCACTTCCTACTTTTTCTTTCTGTAGTAAACGAACAAAATTGATTTTTATCAGTTGTTCTCTTTGGCGATATGCCTCATTTATGTCGCATTATTTAGCGAAAAAAAAGAAGATTATTTTCCTCAATAAACCACTGATTTGTTATCCTCTTATTTCAATAATGACGTCAATATTAACCTTTGTTGTCAAGGGGGGGTCCACTGGAGCGTGCCATGTCTTCAGAACTGCGAAGCTTTTCGCGGCTTAACTCCGCTCATGTTATCAAAATACTCTGCACGATACTCCAGACGAGCACGCCAAAACTGGTACGATTGAATTTTACAATCCAGCGCTGTTTTCCTTTAGAGGTGCCCCAACCGCGAGAGCACTGCGGTGAAGGAAGGCTAGACCCTGATTAAAAGCACAAATCAGCCAATCACATGCTTCGGTTTGTGTGTGGGGCCATGACAGCCATATTACTGTGGGTGGTTTCCTACAATCCATCTTATTTCCTATGATTTGACGCAAGTTATGGAACTAGAGAATATTGTAGCAAACACTGTTTATTTAAAAGCTAGAGAAAGTGAGTATCGTCTCAGGTTTTCTGAGAACATGGCGCACTCTGCTGTGATCGAAAGCTTGTGCGTTGAGGTCGTTCCTTCCTCGACAAGCTCGCGAAGCGACTCCGTCTATGGGTTTGTTTGAACTTATTCCTCTCTCTTGCAGGTAAAACTAAAGGCAGGAGTAAGAAATGGAAAGAGCTGCTGAAATTTCCGCATCATACGATATCTGCGCATCTAAAAAACGACAGTAAGCTTGCTCAATGTATGACCTTGTGATGGTAGAATGCAGATTTTCGTTCGTAGCTGTTCGCTTGCCGATAGCTTGAACATTCTGTCTTAAACCACATTCAAATTTACCCTGGTGACTTCAAGTGTGTTTTTTTTTTCTGCAGTTCTCCTGACGTATGACAGAATTTGTGAAAAAGAACCCATTGGAAGAGAGCTGTTTCGATTGTTTTGTGTGAGCAATGCTCAACTACAGCAAGCAATCGACTTCCTCGATGAAGTGGTAAGTGTAAAATCTCACCTTTTGATTATATACCTCGCTTGTGTGGACAGCCTTGCGTAATTCGCGGACACTCTCAATTATGCTACGGAAGCTTCGATAAACGAATCATTGTTGTGTTCTGTTGTTCCTAAATCAGGACGCATTCGACAAAGCAGAGGCAGCAAAAAAACCTGAGCTGGCACGCGAGGTGGTTCGCAAGCATCTTCCTCAGCATTCCCCGGTAAGTCAACGTGGGTTACTAAGGACATTTTCTCCTCTCTTGTTTTTTCGGGCAAATTTGTTCCCCATTCCAGCCTATTTCAATCATTATGGTGCCAAAAGCGATCACGAAAGGACATGTAGAATTGTTGACGTTCAAGTCGGATGTCTGATGTACTTACAAGCCTGCATTTTCGAAGGCACTCGATAAAAATTTATTGCATCTGTGATCGCCGAATTGAATTACTCATTGAAGGCAAAAGCAGATGAGTGGAATTCCAAGATGACTTACAGTACCTCTCGTGTTATAATATAGAAGATCATTTATAATTAAGATCACACTATAATCGTTGAAACGTTGTTTTTGATAGCATTTGGAATGGGTTCTTGGTCTGGATTCTTTCGTCTCATAGATGTACACACAATTTCATGATGATTTAATTTATAAATATTGAAATCTTTTGGAAATTGTGACAGTTCCCTTTCTACTCCTGTCCGTTTTCATTTGATTACATTTCTCTACACCCAACTGCTTTATAAAAGTCGTAACATCTCAGTCGATTTAATGATAATCGTAATGAGCCAAAAGCGATTTGTATTCCGTTAATATGCAACGCGCTTACCTGCGTGTTATTTCATTTCGATTTTTATGTTTGCTTTTTAAAGAGAAGATTTCCTTCCCTTTCTATGTCCTTGATATCGGTCAACGCGATATGCAGGTCTTGTAAATGCCTTAGTAACCATATGGTAGTGATCTTGGACTGGCCCAATACATCTTTGTTGTAAAAAAAAGTTTCGCTTTTGTGTATAAGAGATCAAGTGGTTAAGCAATTTACGAGTGTTTCTATATGGCTAGTCGTTTCTTGTGATAGTTCGGATTGCTTCCTTTCTAGATCCAACGTATACTTATTTACAAGAAGATAAAACAAGTATTTTTGTCTTGAGAGGATCCAGCTAATTACAAGGTCTTGGGAGAACTAATCTTTTGAATATTAATTTTATAATTCAGTCAGCATGCGAAGAATAGAAGTGACAAATTTAAGATTGCAGCTGCAGCAACATTGTTAAAAGATTGCATGTTTATGGGTCAGTCCAGATAAACAGACAAATTGTTATAGCTGTAATTTATTGCATCAACTACAGCAGGTTGACCCTTATCAATATATAAATGTTTTGAATGGGAATCTTGCAACAATCCGTAACATATCTGCGGTTTCTGAGAACATCATTTCTTCCCTGACACAAAAATGAAAGTGCAATGTGAATTGGACTGACACTTACATAATTATATTTCATAAGATGTAATTACACTCGGAGGGTGAAATTAAGTGTTAAATTGATTGAAAGTCATTTTGTGGTGATATAATAAAGTTAAAAATACTTTGTATCATTCCTTGGAGAATCATGTTGTAAGCAGTAGAAACTAAAGTTAAATGTTATCCCTTTTATGCAAGCAACATTTCCTTAAAATTGTGTTTATACAAGCTGTGAAATTGTGGTTGTCAAAAAACAAAGAGATCTTGTTTGAAAAAGTGCTGACAATGATTGAGACAGTAAGAAGATGAAGTTAAAAATATACACAGAATTTTGATCGGTAGAGGATGGCTATCAAACTTGTATTGTTTATGTTAATTACTCCTACAATAAAGGTAAACTTTGTCACATTGCCAGCTGGTTGGCTTATTATTGAGAATCCAACTTCTGCAACCAGCTGGTTTGTGCTGGCATTAGGACGTGAATCACTCAGAAGCATCAAAGCACAATGCAACCCTGCAACTCACAGTTGGAAGTAACCCTTTCCCTGCTAAGGAGATAGCATAGGTTGTGTTACCCAACCACTGAGGATGCATACAATGTATATACATCCTCAAAAAGGGCATTACAGAGAGCCAGGTTGTTTGCAATGGTTTGAATCAATTACCTCTGTATTTTTTTTTTTTGAGAAATAATTCCGCCATTGGTCGGAGAGGGTGTTTGGCTTTTGTAAGGAAGGGAATAAGGATGGGAATATTTTGATCCTTGAACTTTCAGTTGTGACTTGAATTGGTTGTAAAGATTCTGGTGCTTCTGCCTCTGATTGCAGCTCTGACTCCGTTGCAAGTGTAAATTAGCCCTTAGCAACAGGAGATGTGTCTACACACTAACAGATTCCCTGAATTAAAACTAGCCAGATACAGTACACCTGGTAACCAGAATGGTGATTTAATCTTTTGGTTTTCTTTCTGAAAAAGGTTACTGAAAGAGTCTTAGATTCTTGTTCAGATGCAGGGTGACCCACTAGTGCAACATTCTGTGGACCCCTGAAGCCCTTCGTGAATAGTGCATGACTATGTTAGTGAATAGAACAGGGTTCTATAAACAAAGTGTAAATGTACTACATGTAGTTGGTTTTGACATTTCTGGCGATACAAAAAAAAAATTAACATTATTTTCAAGAGGAGGGATCATTCAACCCTGAACAATAGTCCAGTTGGTGTATGTTGGACTAGAGGTACATGTATTGATCAATTCATTTGAAGATATACACAAGAAATTAAGCAAAGCTAACACAGCTTTTAATTTAACTTGACAATATATCCAGTACTTTCCACTACCATTTGTCATGTTTTTTCCTCTATACCTCAAGATGGCTCATAGTGGCCTGTGGAAATATTGTATTGAATCAAGTTAAATTCTACATTTTGTCAGCTTTAATTCAACCATTTCTTTAGCTCTCCAAGTGAACTACCCATACTAGCACACTTAGTTTCCTCATGCTTTGAAACTAGGATAAGCTACAACATGTGTGGACCTCTTGGCCTAAGTAAGACTTTCAGTCTAGTATGGAAGATGTAATATTTCTTTCATTTTTCTTATCCAGCTTAGAGTGGCAGGTGTCATGGACGACACTGCAGAAAAGACAATAAATGTTGTGTCTAAATCTGCCGATGAAGAGTTTTCCATGGAAATCTTTAAGGATGCTGTCAGGTATTTGAAATAAATTTAAATAATGTTAAAACCTGAGTCACCTTTGCCTTCATTTTCACATCTGTAACAAACTTGTTAAGTGCCAGACTCTAAATATGGAGAATCCAACAACAAGTTGGAATATTTGAATTTCTGTTATTGTGGCAAAGACACCCTTTTGGTGAACTTATTGCAGAAATGTACTGTAAAAGTTCCAGTGAGTTCACTTATTTATTAAATCTAGGGAAGCTGGAAATATGGCTTCAAATCAACCAAGATGGCCAATGGAATTGATGCAAAATTGCACATTTTCAGTGGGCCAGTACAGAAAGAAGGAAGCTTGCCGTGATTCCCTTGGTTATCTCTTGTTATTATCATACTCTCCATATTTAATTGCAGTGGCTCTTAAGTACTTTGTGGGTGAATTGTATAGGGCAACAACACCCATAACATCCCATAATGCTCCATGAGGCATACTCAAAACAGATATTACAAGCTACTAACAGCCCTTAATGACAGCTCTTTTTGCTTAAAACTGGCTACCTCTTAGATAAATGTCGCCAAATAGCTTAACAATATTTTCAAGTACAGTGTAGCCCTGCCTTATGGACACCTCAAAACAAACAAAGCATTTATCTCTAATCCAACTTCTCAACTTGTCTTGCAGGGAAGTCAAAGATTTCTTGGGTGGAAAGCCTTTTGAAGATTACCAACAAAGTATGTACTTCTCCAGATATCTTCAGTGGAAGTGGCTTGAAAGGTACTAACAGTAATTTCTTTTTGTGTAAAATTTTATTGAAATGTGCTTTAAGTGGTACTACTCACTATCTATCACAGAATAGATAGTAGGTAGCATAGCTAATCAGAGCGTGGTATTTGTGATAGAACGCCAGTAGATTTATACTAAAGAGTTATAGAAATGCTTGTAAAAGTTTGGGAGGACTAAAAAAAGTTCTGGAAACACCCTCCTAATGGCTCATGTTATGTTCCAACAGCATTTCTCATTCTCCAAAAATTTCACTCGTGTTTCTTAAGCAATTAGGTTATGAACTAGAGATTTATATCACACGATAATGTGCGCTCTTGTCAACTATCATGAATAGAAATTGAGAGCGAATAATTTAGTTGCTTTAGTATAAATCTACCAGTCATTCAAGACTTTATCTAAATCCTCTTCACAGACACTTCTAGAGCGCCCAGAAGTGGCCATCATTTTTTTTGAAAATGGCACACTGCTGCGCTAATCACTACATGTATCTATCCCCATCTATCATAGAATAGATAGTGCATTTGTTTTAGAACCCTAGTAGATTTATTACTAAAACTCATTAGAAACACAATACATGTTTAATAATTTCAATGTTATTTTTATCATGAATGGTATAATTTCAGTGAGTAGCCTTGTATTTCTTGGCAACTGTGCCACTACTCTAACTTGGCCATACATGTATATACAAAACTACTCCATTAACCCATTGACTCCTGCATGAAATTGCCTTCGACCCACCCCTGATTCCCTGGAATTTTCATGAATATTTCGGAGCAAGCAAAAGCACAAAACTAAACCATATGCGCAGTAACCACAGACATACGATCAGGTTTCAAGACATCGTTTACTTGAAGTTGAATTAATGAAGGGTCAAAATATTAAAAAATTCAACAAACAAACTCAACTTGAGGTGTAAAACTGAGAAGAAAACAAGAAATTATATTGTACCGCGTGACAAAATGTCCCACAGAAGGTAAGAAAATGGAATAGTGAAAATGAGTTAATTACATGGCTAGCTACGACACGTGTCAATTGGTTAAGTAACAATATAACTTAGGTCTACTTTATGTGCAAAAAATTAGTGAGACGCTGTTTTTTTCCATCTACAATTGAAGTACAAGTTTTGAAAACTTGTATTTGCTTCCTTGTACTGTTGGTGCTCCAGCAGCTTGTTGATGAGGATGATGATTTGGGGCTGTCATTAAGTTTTTGGAATAACCTTATGCTGTGATTTTCATGCCCATAAAAAACTTGCTCAACTGTGGCTAAATTGTATCAGTACATCCAGGACCTGTTAACCATACTCAGCCATAACAGGTGTTACAGGTTATGGCCATTATTAATGACAGCCTCATGAGTTACTTGTGGTCCAATTACGTATGGGTTGTTAATGGGCTAGTTAAATTAATTACTACCCCACTCTACTGACACCATCTTAAAACAGACAAACTTGTTTGTCCTTATGAAATCTCATTTTTTTTCCTTTTATATTAGCATGCTTGATATACAAAGCAGTTAATGTGGACAATGGACACTTTTTTGTGACTGAAGTAAAACGCTGTCTAGAGCTACCCTCCCTTTATGGACACAGATTACCTTCCCACTGTAAATTTTTGTTTTTTCAATTTTTTGCCAGTTGTACCCTGTAAGAAAATGAAAGCTTCTATAGGTTATTACTAACAATTCTATTAACAAATGTTACAGACAAAAAATTACTATGTTTTTGCATTTCAACCTTACAAAGGGAACTTTAATTTTGGTGGGAGACATTTACATGTGTATATTTGAATGAATTGGACGAACATGAGGTTTTTTCAGTTTGAATTCAAGACATTGCTAGTAAACATTGTGTACTTTTATATTGACTTCTTTTATATTGCACGCTATTAGTCTTATATCTGGTTGATGAGTGCCTTTATTGAAATTTTCCAAACTGTAATTTGTTGTCACTTTGTTGTAATGATAACTGCTTTTAGAATTCAATAACAATGTTGATCTTCTTGGCCGCATTATGTATATAGGATTAAGTTAATATGGTGAAATCATAGTTGGCTTGGATGATAAAAGAGTTCTATGGAGGGTGTGCAAGAATTATTAGAGAAATTATGGAATAACCACATAATTGAGATCCTGCAGTATAAATTCTAAAACTGAGCTGTGTTATTCTCTCACAGACAACCTGTAACAAAGAAAACATTCCGTCACTACAGAGTGTTAGGGAAAGGTGGATTTGGAGAGGTGAATGATATTTTGTTGTAAAGAGCAACCACAGATTAACAAAGTTGGTTGTTTTCAAATATCTGATGAGATTATTTTGGGATTATTTGCATTTCAGGTCTGTGCATGTCAAAGCAAAATCAGTGGGAAAATGTATGCAATGAAAAAGCTTGAGAAGAAACGGATAAAGAGAAGGAAAGGAGAAGCCATGGCATTAAATGAGAAACAGCTCTTAGAAAAAATTGACAGCAGATTTGTGGTTGGTTTTTGACTACTGTTTTGATGAACATTTTACAGGCAGTCTATAATTTCTAAGTAGTTTTTTGTTACAAATCAACATGAAATTAGTTGTACTTGCTGCTTGCATTCATCTGGTTACTTTTAGAACAGTTCCTTAGGAATTATTGTTTCACTAGTTCCAAGCTGATTGAATAATGCACAAGTTCATACAAAGAAACCTTATTTATGCATATGTAATACAATAATTAACCACTGAAATCAAGTTTATTTAATGTTGAATTCTCTATTTATGAGGAGAGACTGATAGATGCTGTCACTAACATGTATTTATTTGCTTATTATTATTATTATTATTACTATTATTATTATTATTATTATTATCATTATTATCATTATTATTATCTTGTTGCTTGGCATTGTTCAGTAGATCACAGAAGATGCCAAACTGTGGTACAAGCATCAGTAGCACACTCAGCTACTGGATTATGGGCCATTTTTGGTTTTTACCCTATTTTGACATCATCTGTGATATAGTATTGAACAGATGTACCTCAACATGGAATCTATTTGTTAAACTGATCTAATCATTTGGTTTTTCTTATTGTTTGGTTTTCTTATCTTTTAAAGGTCAGTCTAGCATATGCTTATGAAACCAAAGATGCCCTCTGTATGGTTTTAACTCTAATGAATGGTGGAGATCTCAAGTTCCACGTCCACAACATGGGAAATCCTGGTTTTGAAGAAGAAAGAGCTGTATTTTATGCAGCAGAAGTCATGTTAGGATTAATACATTTACATTCAAAAAGAATAGTGTACAGGTAAATCTCTCTTTTCAGACACTTCAGACAATTTTCTTGGTCCAGAGAAACCAGACCAGCTGATTGTGGAGTTACCTTTGTGTCAAGTGTGAACCATTCATATGATTTGGAAATTAATGTGTTTTACCTTGTACATGCACATTCATTATAAAGCTAATCAAATTTCAGACACTCTGTTGTGCCCGTCTGGCTATATGTCACAAATCAGACGCTTCTGGTAGGATTCAAAATGTTATCTCATGCAGACAAATTGTGAGGTGATGAATAGGCCATTTCTGAGTTTCCTTGCCCTTCTGTTTCCAAACAAGGTTTTGTGCCAATCCTTTGTTGTAAAAGTGACTTTTATTTGCATGAGAATGAACCTGCAGGTAGAACTCATTTTGATATGAGTGTTTTCACACATAGACCTGTTTTGATACAGCTTGCAAAAGGAAACATGGAAATGGGCTATTGTTGTAGTATAATTTTGTGTTCACCTGCTGTCTGTGTGTCTTTCCTTGTAGAGATATGAAACCAGAAAATCTACTTTTAGATGATTATGGTCATGTCAGAATCTCAGATCTCGGTTTAGCTGTTCAAATAAAAAATGGAGAGACGATACGAGGGAGAGTAGGCACAATAGGCTACATGGGTAGGTGATTCATTATAGCTAAGGGCATTATTTAAGACACTAAAAACATTTAGCAATAACAAAATTTATCTATGCCAAAAAGGAAATAAAGAGTTTATGATACAAGTTTAAATCCTAACAGCACTATGAAATGTTCAACATTTTAATTTATTGATATGTCTTGCAGCTCCAGAAGTTGTTAAAAATGAACGCTACACATTTTCACCAGACTGGTGGGGACTAGGTTGTCTCATATATGAGATGATTCAAGGAAAGGTCCGTAACAGCTTTCTTAATTTACTTATAACCAATTTGAAAAAAATTTTAGTTCAGCTTAGGTATCGTAATCGAAAATCACTGTTGCTCATGTCACAAATAAGTGCACACTTTCTATTTAACAATAATAATCCACCATCTTATGTTAGATATGAGATAATAGATAGTCAACAAGGTGCATTGGGCCAAGTTCATTATTATCTTATATCCAACAAGCAAGAGTAGAATAATTAAACAAAACATACTTAAAATATAGAAAAATAAAATAATTAAAATAAAAATAAGAACACCCCCAAAAATTATTAACAATATTATTCACCGAATTGGAGGTGAACAGTGGTGGATATTTACCCAGTCCTGAAGTGGAGGTAAATATTCCACCACTATTCACCAACACTGAGGTGATTAATTGTTTTAGTATATACCACACAAGCTGAACAACTAGCAGACCAAAGAGTAATGTTACTTGTTTGAGAGTAACTTTATTCGAAACGTGAAACCATTTCGTTTTTCTTTGGCTGCTCGGAGGTGAATAGTACATGTACTTGGCTAATCATCTCCAAGCTAGCCAATCAGCGTGCGCGAAAAGCAGTATTCACTTGTGTGGTATATACTAATCGATACTATTGCTTACCATAATAATGCTCATATACCGTACTGTGAAGGCTAAGCCAATGAAAGCTTTTGAATTGCATTTTCCAATGATTCAGTTTTTAATAAACATGTATATGCAACCACTACCAAGTGCTTTAATTAAAGAAACTGATGCCGAAAACTATTTTTAAATGTAAACTGAAACAGTTTTTATTGAACCATTTTAACCCTAATTAGTAGTATTCTAAGTCTTGTTTTAGTTTTTGATCTCAGTTAACTTACCACATAGGTTTTTGTCCTTTTATTGTATTTTAGATTTTAATGTATTTTCAGGGTTTAACTTTTATTTTCTTAGAGGACCCTCCTTTAAACCACTCTATGGTGATTGGAGGCCTCCTCTTAAAATATTATGTATTATTATTATTTATTACCGGTATCTTTTTGTATTACAACTGGTAAACAAATTAATGGTTATCTTTTGTATTACTAAACTGGACCTAGAACAACAACAACAACAAATCTTGATTTCAACCCAGAGTTTAAAATATGAAGCAGCCAGTTAAAAGAAAACATATTTTACAGGTTTGGTCAGGGACATAGATAAGAAAAGTGAAAATAGAAATTTAGAAATAAACAAAGTTAAGCTACAGTGTAATTTCCACGTGGCCTTTTGTCGATGTTTATTAGGGCATCTCCAAATTTCCTCCAGCCTCTTTTTCAGAGCGAGTCTTGGTTTGCACCTTTTATATTCATTAAAGTGAGATTTTCATTCACATGAACATTAAATGCATTTCCATATCAATGGTTGTGCACCAGGTGTTGCTTTGATACTAAGAGAGGCTTAAGGCAACTTAGAAATGGGCTAGCTTTGTTCTCATATCTAGTATTGTTTTTTGACTTTTTTGAAAGTACTCTTTAATTTAATATCTTCCTTGTTTTTATTTCTTGTTTTGTAAATTAGATTAGTCTTAATTATTATTTATTTCCTTCATTCCTTTCTTTATTTGTAAAGAAGCAGCAGCCACCTTGAAAGCTTTCTACTTTGGCTGATGCACACTGACTCAAACTGAATGTATAGCTATACAATATCTATCATTTTGTTTTCTATAGTTTCTTTTTTGTCTTACCTTTCTTTGTGTCTGAATAGTGTGAATAAATAGTGTTGTTGTTGTTGGTGGTGGTGGTGGTGGCAGTGGTTGTGGTGGTGTTGCACTTTGAGTTCACTTTGTTGATGTTACTGTTTCAGTCTCCATTCAGAGCGAGAAAAGAGAAGGTGAAGAGAGACGAAGTGGAGCGGAGAGTGAAGGAAGACCAGGAGGTGTACACAGACAAATTCAGTTCATCTGCAAGACTAATATGTAGTCAGGTGTGTTAAGTCGAAACTACAGTCAAACCCCTTATCAAGCGGCCACCCTCAGGGAATGAGAGGGTAATGTTCTATCTTAGCGGAAACCCCAATTTATTCAAATACAAATATGCTTTAAGGTGGCATCGAATCACATGAAGGCAATAATAAAGATGTCTTTGAATGTTTTTAGCAGTTATAACTTCTCTTTTGGACTCTTATCCGTCATCAGTATTATCAAAACAAAGAGAAACTACATTTCTTAAATTCTGGTTAGGTGCTTAATAGGGGTAAAGAAAACAGAAAACCCTTTTCAGAGCAACCAAAAGGTAGTTGCAGTTCCTTAGTAGAGGTGGTAGGTTAATAGGGGCTTTATTACTTTACATTATTTTGCTTAAAACAATTTTGGGACTTTAAAAACTGGCCACTTGCCACCAGTAACTTTCAATTATTGAAGGGGTCTATAGAAAAAGGCTCTAAGTGACATCAGATAGACTGGAAGATTCTCCTAGAAAATTGCTTTAATTCACCTCTCTGAAAAAAAGGAGAATTCAACGTGAAGAGTCACTTAAGGGTTTTTTCTATGCCCCCCGTCAATTATTGTGGTTATTATGCACAAAAATAGTATATTTTGTAATCTTGTATATTTCAGTTAGGTTGTTAATGGACCAGTTGTCTTTTAAAGTACTTAAGGTTACATCAGATAGCTGCACATATACACTGTACATAATTCCAGGGATCTTTGCAAATGTTGAATTTGTATTGTTACATTTAGATTTATTATATATGAGATCTTCACATCAAGACTTGTAATAGTACATAGCCTATGCATTTCCTTCAATTAACTCTTGTCAAACCCTGAAATTTACGCATCTCTGGCATAAAGGCCTCCTGCCAAAGTTATTTCAAGACTTTTTCCAATACATCAGTAATGTACACGGATACAACACCAGATATGCATCTAGAAAAAATTTATATATATCAAAAGTGCGAACCAATTCTGGTAAACAAACAATAACTTATACAGCTACTGTTCTCTGGGATAATATCC
>Ga0126337_10000571_pt1 | contig 19218 bp, 11 predicted proteins | sample DipCmetagenome_FD_92527 | JGI IMG/M metagenome (GOLD analysis project Ga0126337, IMG submission 92527) | Coral microbial communities from La Bocana,Puerto Morelos, Mexico - Diploria C A metagenome | ecosystem: Host-associated > Invertebrates > Cnidaria > Coral | place: La Bocana,Puerto Morelos...
AAAGAATGGCCATCTACTAAGTTTAGCTAATTTTAGAGTTTAAACACGGTTGTCTGTTATACTCTATTCTCAGTTAGCTCAGGAATCAAGATGGGTTTCAGAAGTTCTGCATAATTCCCACATAATATCGCTTAAAATAATATACAATATTGCCTCATCAGTTCTTTGAACCTCGTTTCATTCAAACCTGTCACGACTCCGTGAACGAACCGGCGGATTCAGAGTTTGTCGAATGTCAGTTCTACATCCAGAGCATGCGTAACAAAAGAACAAGAACAATTTCAGACTTTTCCGGACAGATTGGGGTGATTTCTATTCAGAATGAAGTATTGTTTGAAGTTATGACGTTTCTGCGAACTATTAAAAAGTAATCTAAGAGTAATTTGCGGTGAATAAGCCCTTATAAAGAAGACAACATTACTTTTGAAAAATAAACTTGCCATCGTGCGTATCTAATATTACAAATTGTACTCGAAATCACGTGGTTTATACCTATGCTAACCTTAGAGACAGTTTTTAGAACTTATTAATACAAGAAATTCATTTGAAATTCTAGAGTGAACGAAAAATAATAACCGATTTAGCGTAAACTGACGATCGAGAAATTGAACTGTTAAATGTGCAGAGCAGCTCTGTGAAAAATAAATTTAAATGAGTTCTTTAGCCAAACGTTTATATATTAGGTTCACAAGAGCTGAATGCAACTGCTCAAGGCTTGGAAATTACGGCATTCATATTGAATTTTCATTCAGAATGACGCATAGGCTCTTAATTAAACTTCCCAAAATTTGGACTGGGGCCACAAAAGAGGTCTTAGCGGACCACCTCCTGTTAATTTCGTGTAAATTCTGGCGTGAAATAGCACTTGCTGCTTTGAAAACAGTGATGGTTCTTGTCTTTTTTTTAAGTTTCTTTGCTCAAATCGTGCTTTTGGAAAAACCGTTTCTTACCGTCTGTTCTCTATATGGTGTTACTCATTACAACTCGTTTGGTTGACAAGGCCGTTTTATTACAAACAGCGAAATTACCAGAAAGCGATTTTAATTTAGCGGTTCATGTTTAATTCAACAATACAGGAGGTTTTAAGGAGTTTTCAAGGTCTCTTCCCTATTCATGTTGAAACGTATTTATTCATCGGTATCGGAATAAAATACTCATGTCTTGTCGTATGGCTTGAAGGCAAAGCCGGTGTTCTCTCCTTAACTCCACTGTTTTAGCTGTCCAGCTTTTCATATTCGTAATTTATGTCTGAGCAAAAGGCAGTAATTGCTTTTTGGGGAGGAATTTAATTATCGAAAGCCTGTTAATTGTTCAGTTACTTTAAGAGGAAACAACTTGTCAATAGCATTTTAAAGTTTTATGACAACTGAACAGCTTTTGAAAAGCTACAGAGAAAAAGGCCAATTGATTGAAAATATGATACCGACCGAAGCTCTTAGTCTAAAAGTTTCTCGTGTGAATCAGGTTAAAACAAGCCTGATGCTGTTGCTACACTGGACTTGATAACCACTTTTAATTTAATGTTGGCATGCTTTTAATTCTTCACAAAAACAATAAACTTTTAAAGCAATATCAAATGAGATTTGGATCAAACAAAATAGAAACCTTCGCTCGCTTCAGCAAAGTCTGCGCCAAAGAAGACGATAATTGCACCAAAAAATTTGCATAAGACGTCTTTAAAAGGTTTTCTTGCACCGTTTGGTTTTGTTTTTATCCGGTGGAATTAGTTAAAACTACAAACGGGCCACTAATTCCCTCCCTCCTACTGATTTGATGGGAAACCTTTTTCACTACCTCGCACAACAGCTTTTAACGGCTCCCGGCTCAACGTGTTTACCACAAGGGTGCCAAAGTTTCTCAAAAAGCAAGCACACGAACTGATAGTATATATGTGTGTAGTACAGATGTTGCTACGTTTTGTCTCGCTCGTAATGATATTTCCACTTCGCATAATGTAACTTCACCTGTCTCAAATTATAACACAACTGACAAGTGAAAGCAATTTTTTTGATAATACATTAAAAGGCAAAAGTAATGTATGTCTTGAAAATGTACATCAAGTTAAATTTATTCATTTCGATTTGAATGAAACGTCGTCGAGGACTAAATGTGTTTGGCAGTCCAGAAAGACAGTGCGCCGAAAAGATGTATTACTCAGTTGATTAACCTCAGGAAGGTTTTTCACACCATTACTACCTCAAACGCGGACCAAGTCTTTTTATTCTTTAAAGCATATTCAAAAGGTAAATAATTAATATTTTGTACACTTTCGAGGGTCGAGTACGTCAGTCTTCTTTTAAAAACTCACTTTTCAAACACCCTCAGTTGAGATGAGAATAAGCTTATGAACTCAACTGATTTATTTTCTTTCTTCCTCCACAGTTCCGACGTAAAAGAACATTGAAAAAGGTCAGTAATTATAAAAACAAAAATACACCTTCAAATTGAACGAATTTTGCACTGAATAAAGCAAGACCACAAGATAAACTCATATGCAGATAAGTGATGCCAGGGCTATAGGTGTGGAAAGTGATAGGAAACTTGAAATAAAGCGTAATGAGACATCTTTAATGTTTACAATGAAAGGAGAGAATAAAACCCAATCCCGAAAGTGAGGAAGCACTTTGATACTCTATTTTAAAACTACACTGAACGACAGTCTTCTTGGCGAAAAAGAATCATGTTACCACCATCACAAGCACAGCTGCTCGGACAGGTTTCAAAATGTTTATTTGATAATCACTCTACCCTTTGAAAGCAAGCTAACAATTGTCACAAATGCCAGTCAAGTAACGTTAATTTGTGTCAAGTTATTTCCCTTGGTACAACTCAAGTAGGCGCTCAAGACAGCTTATAGACCTACGAATTTCCATATCACATAGCTAATGAATTTCTCTAAAAGTAAAATATACCCAAACCGGCGTTATTGCCGGTGAATACAACGTGAATCGCCCGATTGTTTTGATATACGGTACATGAATACTTCTGGTACATTTCCTCTTCTATATCCGTTATGATTTAAACATAATTTTTGTAAGTCAACGATGAAGGGCACTGATGATGTTCGAGGGCAACTGAGCGATAAAACAAGAGATCATCAAGTGATTGCAGAAGTAGTTTGAAAGTCTGAGAATGTTTGTTGATTTTATTAGAAAGGTTGGCTCTAAAGTATATAAACAAGCTCAGTACTGTGTCGTAGGAAATGTAGAAAAAAAAAGCCTCGGGGTAGAACTCAATTTCTGGTTTACATTACGTTAAAAACCTTCAATTCCTTTCAAAGGAAATGCTGTCGACATCTGTATTTCCACAGTGCGAGGTAAGATTTTGAGAACAAGACAAAGTAACCTTAAAAATTAACCGTTATCAAATTCCCGGTTTTTCGCATTTTCGAGCCGTACCTTCGATTGTAAAAACCAAGTGGTGGATGTTATATTTAATGGCAAAGGAGCATTAGAGGGAAATATTTTCAACTTATACATCATTTTCCCCAACTTCATGCCTAATCGTCCTTTTCTGCGAAAATTGGCAGTACTTAACAACAGTTAACAGACACAAAACTAAACCATAGTTTAAGCTTAGCAAATTAAGGAATTACCCTTCCGACTTGCCAAAGGCAAAGTTGTGCTGCTAGATTTGTAAAATCGTTAAATTGAAGGTCGAAATCAGATTTCTCAAATATCAATTCTGTGTGGAGAGAAAGTGGAAATTACAACATAGGTAACATGCAAGTCCCGGGGGGGGGGTACTCCCAGAAAAATTAGGTATGGGTGTGCGACTTGAGATTTAACCATGGCGCTTGACACAAGAAACAGCTGAGAGTTTTAGGAACTGCGTTAAATACTGAGCATGGAAAATCCTGCAGCTGCACTCCGCATGCCTTGCGGGTGAGGTGGAAAGATATGATTTGGGGCTCAGGGAAGATTAAAGCTAATTATACCGAATAAAAATGACAAAAATGATTCCAATCAAGCAAAGAAAACAAAACGGAGTTTCAGAGATGTTCAGTATTCTCTTAAACACGTCCTTTTGCAAACTTATGTTCCTGTGTTTTGAAATGTTCCAGGGTTTAAATGTACTAGGGAGAATGCATCTTCGCATGCACACAGCCTATTAATTAATTATTGTGATGCGAAAATACGAATCCGGAAAACACAAATTCGTGCACTTAAAATTTAGAAGTCTAGCTTTTGTACAATAAAATGGTTAAAACTAGCCTTTAACGAGTCTGGCAAGACCCGAACTCCTCATTTTTGAAAAAATATAAATAATTAAGAGTAACTGCTTGGTGAAACCTTTTACCAAACAAATTGGATAATGACACTGGGCGACTGAGAGGAGTGAAAAATAAGATAACGTGTCATTTTCTTCAACAATTCCTTCTATAGATCACCCAAGACTTGACTTGGTAATTATGATAATTTGGGAGCGATCTTTGAACAGCAGCTTTAAGTTGTTAATTTTTCTATTTGTATGCATGTCACCTAGATATCGTTTTTGCACTGAATTGCCAAGAAAACAGAGAACTTGTCGGAGGTAACAATCAACTGCCAAATCGCAACTCTTGTGCTGGAGGCAGTTTGATTAAAATAGACCTTACGTAGTTCCATATGAAATAACTAATATTCATTGAAATAATTCCCTATGATATTTGAGTAAAAAGAATAAATTAAAAAAAAAAAGCAAAACAATATCGGGAACAAAAAAGCTTTGGATTTATTTATGATAATACAAACTGTTAGAATTTTAAACAGCGTTTTCCAGGGGGTGTGCTAAATTTCTCGTCTCAATACGAGCAAGGAAAATGCAGTAATTTTTGTTAAAAGGAGATTTCTATTGTCTATCAGCTCTAGAGCATTCAGTTGCTAGTGGAGGGGTTTTGTTCGTAGAGATCTTCATTATATTTATATTTTATGAAAACGCTAACAAAAGTGTCTCTTATGAATGCGTTCCCCAGCTGACGTTTGGTTACTCGACAACTTGTATTAGAAAAATTACGCCCAACACAATATAAGGTCTATAAAGTTAACATCGCGGCAGTCCGACTATTAAATTAGTTACGGCTGCTTCGTGTTATACTTCTCGTATCAAGACCACTTCAGTCGTGCAATAATTCTTTTGTAGCAATTAACAGGTGAGTGTCCAGGTTGATATTCACAAAATATTTTTTGTTGTGAACTGATCGTGTACTTTCCTCGTTCGTTCAAGTAGACATCTCGCTAAGTTGACTAGACTTAGCGAAGTCAAAATTAGTCGTCTTTTACTGAATTAACTGTTCCAATCGAAAGGCCGTTCGCGTGTGTGTGTGTGCTGTGTCCATTTAAGACAATGCGAATATATGAAAAAGTTACATAATTGTGACTATATCGAGAAATTATAATAACGACCAACTGGCTATCCAATACATAATCTTTCAGCTGTTTAGAACATAAGGAACAAACTAGATTTTTGTTCCGGTTCCAACTGATTTGGGGATCCGGCATTTTCGACCATGTTACACTGGCTTTCGTCAGTTTAAACTTGTTTATTCAGACGGCCCTTGTTGATGCAACACGTTGCGTTGAGCAAAGCAAACAAAGCTGTCGCGTGAGCTAGGCATTTGTTTGAGTTTCCTGGGAAATTTCCTCTTTCTTACAGCGATGTAATTTACATGTACGACGACAACATCAATAGGGAAAAAAGCTATCAAGCAATCGCCTGAGGATACAAAAGATATAAAATTGGAAGTAGTTTAGTTCAACTGAATCAAAGGAGTCAGTTTCTTTTGTCGTCGTTTGCTCTCAGTCACCCTTCAGACAAAATCAACACGTTACAAAATGCACGCAATTATAAATGTTTTCTTCAGATAAAGCGTTTAGTAACCTGTTGTAGATCATGATACAGTTTGAATTGAAAATTGGCAAAAAATCATATATATCCTTTTTAGCAAGGTGATGGAACATTCAAGAGCTGAAATTAAAAGTTAAAAGTCAAAACTGAAATTATATTTTTTTTGTTGTTTAATTTTGTTTGTTAACATTTTGTCAAGAAGGTTTATAGGCAGCTTGGTTTCAACCTGTCTTGCGTAATTTTTCCATTCATGTACTTATACAGATTAACTCGCTCCAATTCCTATAACTTGGCATCAACGTAACAAAGATGCTGTTACTGATCAGTGTTAGCCTGTTTAACTGTCAAGTTACCGAGACCGTTTAGTCAATTCAAAACCCAAACTGCAGCTCGGTGAGATCGGCTGTGTGGCGAATACGCATCGATCTTTTGGTTAACATACTTCAGACGTCTCAGTTAACTCCACCGGAAAATCATGGCTTTGACACCGGAAAACTGGTAAAGCAAAATATGTCTTTGCTTCACTCCCATGATTAGGTTAACGTCATTCTTTGTCTCTGCCACTCGCGTGAACCTGAGAACACCCTCTTTAACCTGTATCGTTACATGAAACTTAACAGTCATAATTTTGGATTTTGGATTTGTCTGTCGTATTAGGGGGAGAAATTTCTCACCTTATTTTTGATTATTTTGTCGATGGCTTCGTCACTACTGAACTTAGCTGCACTGAACAAACAGGAATGATAAAGGGAAGTGAACGACAGAAGGAAACAACTGCACTGTAGAACGAATCAGATCCGGCAGCTTTCAACCCGTAAGCCGGAAAATTTCGCCCATCGCCAGAAGTTTGGTCAAACTGTCTTGTGAGCCTTTCTTTCTTCGCGGATCAATTAAAGAAATAATAAAAAAGGAAAAAAGCGGAAAAACGGCTAAACGAATATACTGTTATCGGTTTGTACAAGGCCACTATGCATCCAGATCTTCTGTCATATTTCGTTCATATTAAGACCACCTAGATGAAATTTTGTTTGATACCTGCCAGCGTTCGCGCCAAATCTACCGGGAAAAATTAATTTTCCTTTGGATCTGCATAACGTGTTTTTTAAAATTCTGGTGTGAGTTGTGTTTATTTACATAAAGGCAGGTTCTCCCCTGGCAATGTAAATATGTCTGGTTTTAATAAACATTTTCTCTAATTATTTCTTGTCTTTATCGAATCGTTGATTGATTTTGGGAGGATCAGTTTGTCCAAATCCTGGGCCAATTAATTGTTGCTATTGATTTGTCATTTTCGTAGCACTTTGTACCTGCGGAGGACCACGAGGCAGGAAAATAACTCTCGTTGTCCCGATTTATTTTCTTCACATCACGGTGAGTGGTCTGTAGCATGTTTGAAACAAGCTTTCCGATTTTACTAATGATATACATATATATTTTTAGTTAGTGTTATCTAATTAAATTTAGTACTGTTTAGTAATATTAATTACGATTCTGTTTACCCATGTGACTTGGTTTCGTGTGGAGGAATCGCGTGTTAGGAATGATCCGAGGCTAGGGAAATCCAGACGAATGAATGATAATTTCTCATTGATTCGCTTAGCTTTTATGTGATGTTTTTTCATATTAAACTTCATTAGGGATTCCGATCAATTAATTAATTAATTGCTTTTGATTTTTGCACAGTTATTTTACAATCTACTACACCAGTGCGGTCACTGAACTTGTGCGTGCTACAAGCCTGATCGAGAGCATTCGCAAGATTGTCTCGTGATGTTATTTGGTGAGTTACAATTGTTAGTTTGTCACGTAATTTTGTACGTTGACAACTGAGCCATCAATTCCTGTTTAGTGACCAAAAATTTGACTGAAGCTCTAAAAATCAAAAATTGTCTTGATTGTGCAACCTACAATTCTTGGGACCTACAAAAACCTGTAGGCCGAATTCATAGCTTGAGCTCGGAAACTGGAAACGGTTGATTTTTCTGCCGCATGAATTTAATGCGATTTTCCAAAATTTTGGAAAACCGTTTGCCAGTCATATTTTAATAAAAAGTTTTTTCAATTCATGGTTGAGTTTGAATTTATATAACCAGTAAACACGACCAGTGTGTTTTTCACTGACAAAAATTGATCCTTTACCTGGAGGTGTGCTATATATGATTAGCCAACCTCCCTTGCAGGAGGACTGGGTAGTTTTTGGGAGTTCTTCCCAGCCAAAGTATAAGCACCCGCCTGCTCTGTGAGACTCAGTGATAAAAAATGTGAATTAACAGGGACAGAGTTGCACCACGAAGACTCTCATACTGATATCTTGCAACAGTGAGTTCCTGATCCCAAGCACGAACTGATAACCGCAGGATTTAAGTCATTCTAGTGGCGGAAGGGATTTTGCATCTTAACACTGACACTCTTCTAAACTGCTGAACCGTCGGATTTAATTTCACACGTCCGTCTGCTAAACTGAGGCAGCCATCTTTGAGGTATTGACACCCTCTCACTAATATCAGCACCATAATCTTCCCTCTCACTGTTTTATAAATAAGTTAAAAATTTTGCTTAAAGAACATCCACAGACCAAAACCTAGGAATTAGGCGACAAGTTTCAAACTTAATGACATTTCTTACTTATCGAATTGTGCAATCATGTTACAATTTATAAGGCTTAACTGTCCTCAAGTATAGCCCAGTCATGAAAGTATAAAAGTGGTTTTGGCAGTCAATCAAAAAAGAATGCCATTCGTGCTTAACCATGAATTTCGCAGTCAAAAAAATAAAAAGAATAAAAAAGTATTAACATTTGTTGTCAGTCTATATCTTAAACACCTCTTATTTTTTTAACAAAAAAGGCTTGTTTTCCAAGTGCCCAGAAGACACGGTTTATTTTGTACCAGCATTTTAGTAAACTAAGATTTTGCCAAAGTATTTAACTTCGTATTAAATTTATATCTGCCTGGGGGTAAAAATAAATCAAAACTTTGTTCACTGTATAAAAGTAGACCTTTGTGATTTTAAATTGCTATCATGTTCAGAATACGCGAGTAAACCTTGATGAAATGGCAGCCATCCGATGATATCTTCAGCTAAAAATGGAGAACACCGCTCTTCCACGCGAACAATACGTTCAGAAATCGAAATTGATGAATGATCTTATGGTACTGAGTGGTAAGTGAATCTCCGGCAAAAATTGGCGTCGAAATAATTTATTAAACCAACAACTGTCGACGATAAAATGGCCTGCAATTATAAATGTGGCCTTCGTTTCTGAAAGATTCCAGCAAATTCGCCCCCGATCTATGAAAAAAAGAAAGAAAAAAAAATGCAACGGAAACAGCAACAGGAAACCTGCGACTCTGGCACATTTCAAAGTAAGTAGTCTTTTTCTGTAAATTCACCAACGAAGAGTGACTTAACAAGATATCAACACTTACGAAATCAGAGTCTGCGATCCTTAATTCAGTAGTAGCCACTTTTCTTCTCGACAAGAGCCTGGAACCGAGTTACTAATTTGCAAGTTTGCCATGACAATGCAATATGGGGCTTGTGTAGTGAAAAATATTGAATCACGTCTCCTCTACAAGACAGCTAAGGGATCTGTAGCTTATTTCTTGGCCTGTTTAATTTGGGGACGTGACAAAATGCACTTATCTTATTGGAACCCTTAGAAATTGGAACACGTTAGAGAAATCCTATTTTGTAATCTAGCTGTCAGTCAAGGTTATATTAAACAGGGACGCATAGATTATTTGTTGTGTAAATGACTGCAGCGTATATTAAAAAAAATAAAGTGAAGTTTACAGGATGTCTAGACATGATCAGCAGTGGGTATCTATCTATATATACATGTGTTGTTTTTTTTTCAACCGCATAGTACTAAATAAAAAGGCGAAATGTTTAATAAAATAGGTCTATCCTACAACTTTTATTCTGTAAACTAAAATGCAAATAGTATAAAAAAAATAGGAAAAATGCATCTAAGGAGATTTCGGACATGATTGAAACATGCGCCCTGAAGCCCAGTGAATTAAAAGAATCGAATCAAGGAAGACTGGAAGGATCAGTGTAAGTTCCTACTCGGTAGATATTTCAGCAGATGTTCGAAATTTTATTTTGCTATCGACAATGTCATAAATATAAAGTCATGAGACAAAATGTTAATTTTTCGATAAAAAATCGATCCATTGACTTTTCATCCACACACAACCTGGACTTCTGATAAAGTAGGTCGTCCACTGAATCTTCACCAACATCAAAGAAGGTAAGTAGTGTTAAGCACCAAAAGTCTATACGTGTTATATAATAGCGTCTTCATGCGAAGGTTTAATTGAAGGAATGCTTAGGAAAAACCATTCCGTGACAGCGCACGGTTAACCTCTGCAAAACGAATTGTTTAGCGAGAGATGCTTTTATGGGATAAAGTGCTGGGTGGCTAATCGGCAGAAACTTTCACACGAATTTCTGAGCTTAAGCCGAAGGATTAACCAGAAAGCGCCTAATTCATGTCTCAATGCTGAAGCGAATTAAAAATATGAAATCATAAACCTCGTCCCGATTTCGCCTAGCCTGCTGTTGTCCTTTTGAATTCTTTATTAAGTGGAGTAAGCCTGCAATGCGAAGAGTCTTGAGAAAAGATTGCGGCTGTTCGAGTCACGCAGAACATTAATTAAGATTTTAATCAGGCCGTTTTCCAAAGAGCCGTTCTTGTTCTCGAAGCATTGACTTTGCCCGTAAGAATAGAAAATAATAAAGGTAATTGGAATAGATTTTTCTTCAATAGTTTTCTATCAGTCCTAAGTAATCCGGAAATAGAATGGAAACCAGTTTAATAGGGCCCGCTCAGCGCTCATCTACTGATTCAAACAACGACAAGATCTTTTCGGATTATAAGAGGCTTGACCTGCTTTTTAACTTTTTTCTCTAAGCTAATGGCAGCATCCGCTATTAAGCATGCTTTTCGTCGGATAAGTCGCTCAGCCTGCAATCCTGGTGTGTGCTGCTTTTTCTCGTCTGAAAATATTTATTTAGTATCGTGTTTAGCTGGTGTTTTGTTTGCCCAAGCCACGATTTATACTCGTTAGTGGAGAGATTTTTATAACTACTCCCGAGCAGGAGAGAACGACGAACGCGTTTTGTCACCTATTTCAGGACTCACAACCATGCTAAGGTAAATTTGAACTCCATTTTATTTTTCTGCTCACTGTTGGCGTAATACCCACGCGATATTTGCTTTGCGTGTCGTAACTGTTTACACATTTGTTTGCTTTGCGTCGAAACACAAGGCAAATATCACAGGCATGTTTTCTCGACTGTTTCTGCATTCGTTAATTTTTAGGCAGCGCGCCGGCCGTAGAAGAAGCCAAGATCTTTCTTGCATATAAAGACCTTGAACGGCATTCAATCTACACCAAAATAATTTAATCATCATCAATATATTTACACGATTTTGACAGGACTGGTGAACCCAACTGCTGATTAATTGAGTTAAAATATATCACGGTTTGGCTGGCGACCTTGACTTCACTTTTCGTTGCTAGTTGTCCTATATTACCCAGTTTGTGGTTTCGGTGTTTAATATTTAAGCTTTAAGTGTCTTTGTAAAATTCATAGCACATGTCATCCATGTCAGGTGGTTTTAAAAGCACGAGAGACAAAAAATAAATCTGTCTGCTCGGATTTTGACATCTTCGCAGCGTGTCTCGGAAGCAAGTTCCTTATGAGAACAGAAGACTTCAGCTGTACACAGACTTTCTGGCGCGTAACCTGTTATATTCGCGTATGTCATACATACGAAGTAGAAATTTGACTGACATATCGTGCCACTTCAGGCACTAATTGCGGCAATACCTGACATGTCTACTGACGCAAATGGATCTAGAAACCACTTTGCTACAAAAGAAAATGGAAGTTGCTCTTCAATGTTTCTTATTCACTTTCCAAAGCTTGCTTTCGAGATTAATGATCCAGCGCGTGTTTTTAGCGCGTTTTAAGCACATAATTATTGCCACACACATTCAGTTCCCAAATCAAACTCGCGAGTAAAAGGAAACACGAGTACAGTAATATTGATTTTGCAACAAGGACAACCCAGTTTGATCCGCAGAGAATGATTTCATTTATCACAATTAATCACTTGTCCCCGAATTTCAATTTTTGCTCCAGTTAATTTATTCGCCGGTTCAAATTTTCTTTATTTTTGTAAATATATTTTTGTTTTAAGAAATTTAAGTTTTGATTATTATTTTGATGAAAATAAAAGGCAAGCGTGAATAAGGTCGGTTGAGGGGTAATGGACACAGGCTCAAAAAAACCAGAATAAGATGAAAAATGTGGCGAAAGTGGTTGTCATAAACTTTACAAGACGAGATCTGCAAACTTATCCTCCAGTTTTGTACAAGAAAATATCAAAGCTGCCAAGTCTTACAGAAACTTGTTGGAAATTCTGGAACAATTTCTAATGAAGATCCTTAGCCTTGTTTCCTTAAAACGCCCCAAGCTGAAAAACTGTCGATGGGTTGTCCATCGTAACAAGTTTTGCTTTTGTATAATTGGACGAGTTGCTAAACTTCACCGCCCACCTCATCAAAATACAATAGAACTGTCAAAGCAAATGCACTTTAGCATGACCGGCCGTTGTCAAAAGTAGACATGGTATATTTTGATGTAAATCAGCCCTGTGAATGATAACTTGACCACGTGCACTCTTATCTAATGGGAGATATAAGCCATGAAAGATACACCTATGATCAGTGGCGTGCGGTATGTTTCCGGTAACAGACGTAAACGCCAGAGCAAAGTAACCACGGTTCTCAAGCCTTTGGTCATTCAGACTTCAGCGTGCAAAACCCAACATTAAATTGGGAGCGTATTTCAGCCGGTGGGTTTTTCTCGACATGAAACGCGAAATACGCTTCGCGAGAGCTTTACCTGCGTAGAAGGCTGTGCTGCGACGCTGGAACGAGGACCGAGAAACAGGCAGGGTAAACAGAGCGAACAATCATTTGCGGATTAGGCGATTACTGCGAGGTCTTGCTGTGTTTGGTCAAGGTAGGATGGCGTTAGATTTTCTAATGTGCAAACTCAATTTGGAAGCAGCGCGAAGAAAGTGAGTTTGTGTTTTTAAGTATTTTTGTTGAAATGGAACATACGACGATCAAAAGCGATCTGAAATGCGCACGCTATTGTGCTGTTTATACTCAAGAGCCCTTGCGTGTTTTCGCGAAGCTGTTCAAATTCGGTAGACGCTAAGCCGTTAAACTATTTACTATTCTTCATATTTCATTACTTATTGTTCTGTAATGTCTCCAGAAAACTCTGCGCCAACACTAAGCAAGTTTAGAGGAAATCTCGAAATGACCAAGGTGCTCGAGACAAGCTTGTGTCATGCATGTCTCAATATTTTGTTGCTAAAGCGAATGGGATCGAACTGGAAACTCCGTGACCTTCTTTCGTCACAAGCTAGCAACCCGATCTTATTTATAGTGTTTTGGCACCGATGATTTGCTATGTTTTGGCGAATGATTGAATAAGGAAAGAAAAGCCAGCTCCGCCTCAGTTGTTTATCGCACCCGGCAGTGTATTTTGCATAAAATTTACCTTCAAAATTTTCGTAATCCATTCAAACATTTTAATTATTGCAACGATTTTAAGTGGAGGCAAAAGATGCATTTTAATCAAGAAATCGACCAAGCTTATGATAGGAGCGCAAAATTAGCTTTGGTTTGTGTGTGTTCATAAACTGTAAAGCGAGGGAGGAGACGTTTATTGATAATTTTTACGGATGTTTTTGGAAGGCTTTCATTTGTTGAGACAAAACTGTAATGGCTCTGTTGACGTCGAATGTCACGGCTGGCAGCCAACCATCAAACATTTAGATTGACATCTTCAATACATCCCTACACGTGTCTCATTGGAAACCCAAACATGGGGGCGTATTCGGGAGGGAAATGTATTGTCACAACATAATTACTGTAAAAACAGAATATTCAATTAGGAAATTTGTCAGCACCAAACGATGGCCAAAGCGGATTGTACAAATTGCGTTTATTTTGAGCTGCTTTCACGTCCTTGGCAGCAAATTTCACCGTATTGTACCGCTAAAAATCACCCATTTCTTGTTAAACGACTGTCTATAACAGCAGCAATTCGCACCCCGACGCTGCCAGATGTGCGAAAAACCGACTTGCTAGAAAGCTTGAAAATTTGCATACGGACGGCAAAAGCGATATCTTAATGTATGTAAATGATAAGATGGCGAGGGATTGCGGTCGTGTTTTGCTGATATCAGCTGCATCAAAATCAAAGTTATTTTTTTATTTTGTTGGCTAACATAACAATCTACTAATCTGTTCGACAAACGTAGACGAAAGAAGTTAAATCCGTTAAGTAAACATCGTAAGCCGGCAGGAGGTAAATGGAAGTAAAAAGACAAATTGCTTTGCAACCTCCCCGCTGAACAATGACATTAAAATTACTCAACACTAACCCGTTCCTTCGTTTTAGTTTTCGTGCGTTTTATGTTCTTTGGACATCTGTTGAACGCTAGAGCTTCCATGGAACAAATTAGCAATCTCTTATTGGCCCGAGTTTTGTCATTGTTTGGCCTACAAAGGAGACAACAGGCCTTGAATGCTAATTGAATATTACAGCGCAATGTAACAATATAATTGTGGACAATTAATTATATGTCTTAAATGGTTTAAGCAAAACGTTGACTCCGACAGTGAGCGGGCACATATCACATGAAGATTGCAGTGTCCGCATGCTCATAGCTCATACCGTTCTCGTCAATTTCAGGACAACAGACACTCCATGAAGAGGAAAGAGCGATGGAAACATGTTCGATTCTTCTATGTGGTCTCCTGATTGCCTCCGGGGTATTTTCATCGGCTGCCGATGGTAAGCATATCCGCTTTCAACAGTTCATTTATCAGCCTTGCGAGTCGCACTTTTTTAGTCGCTTTTTATTACGCTGCAAAGCATTTTAAAATTCGGTGGATATCTGACAGGCAAACAGAGCTGCATAAAACGAGATTCAAGTTTTCTTGAAAACAGCATCCGCATCGCTACTTAATTACCGTGGGCTGCGTCTAATTCTCTATTTTGTAATGGTCGACAAAAAAGCGTTTAAACTGTAGTTAATGTAGATTATCTTTTTCCGACCGCAGTGTTAACACATAAATGTCATAGAGCGGCAATCTTGCCAGAAGAAAAGTAACGAAGAACGAAAATTAGAGAGCTTGGATTCTAGCCTGCCTAACTCATTGTTATTTTTTTTTTCAGATATTAAAGATTTTGGAAAGAAGCCACTGAAAGGTCTTGTTGTGGATATTTCTCCCGCATCATTGGACGTTCTCGGTGGTAATGTCACATTGTACTTTGATTTCCCCAGCAATTTTTCAGGATTTTCGAGCTCCCGAACACTCAGTGTGCTTGTGTACGATGACAACACTTCAAAGACACGTCATATAGAAAATGTAGTGCTGGATCGCCGAGAAATTTCCGTGATTCTGCCTTGTGAAATATTTGACCACCCAGTCGTGTACAGCTTCAAGTATCGTGTTTCGGACAGTCGGTTTGAGGCGTTTATCTCGCAGACGCTGACCCTGAAGTGGGGAGAAATCCGCCTCGAGACACCCACAAACCACACCGCCTTAACCCGCTTTGGCTCTTTATGGATTCGGCACAATCGAAAATGTTTACCCAAGTACCGCGACGAAGTTAATCTCTACTACATCAAAGGCCACGAAAAAATCTTTGTGACCCGAAAGTACATTCGTAAACTATCCAATGGGAGGCAAAGAAAGCCCGAAGGGTCATGGATTCGGATGGGATTCCGTTGCGAGGTGTTCGACACACAGGGAATTTACCATTTTGAGTACCAGACTGGGTTTAAAAATCTAACACTAGCTAAAAGTGAATCAATTCACGTTTATTGGGGTCAACAAACTCTGTCCACTCCGACGAGCACCATATTTCCATGTACAAACGCGTTTATGATTTCGTACGCACAACCGCGTTGTCGGAACGTAAGAACTCACGATGCTATTGTCATGGGTGACATATACTCCGAGAAAACCATTGCCCAAAAACCCGTGGAAAATGACCATAACGTTGCATTCTTTCCATGTGCGTTGTTCAAGGATTATGTCAAGGAATACTGCTTTTATTACGTCACAAAATCAAGTGTGACCAAGAAGACCTTAAAAGTCTCCTCGCTGTGTCTGCCCTCACATCCCCCAGGTAAGTGAGCGGTGATTTTATCAGCGATAAAACTACAATTATTCAATGCGAACTCCTGACCCTGTAATGACGAGGAATGTGGTCAAAAGAATATTTTCTGTTGGCAAATATAGCAATATTAATGGTTTATCTTTGCGCCAAAATTTGTTTTTCTCTAAGTGTTCAGTCTGGTTTTTAAGCCAGCGCGTTGAATTGCCGTTTGTTTCCATCCTATGTTTTTATTCAGTGCGGTTTTAGTCTTCGAAGACAGTCATATGGGGGAAAGTTGTTAGATTCTCATTACCGCCTTGTCAGTTCCGAAGACGTTTTCAGTAAAAGGAACTGTGAAAATGTGAAGTATTTCAGGTCCCGGTACGTTTTTTTCGTTACATTTGAAAATCGCATGTTGTTTCAGGTGAGGCAAAACTGTTTGCTGCCGAGGCGATTTGAGACAAGAAAATTAATTTGTAAAATGGTTATAGAGAGCAAACTAATGTTTACAAATCAAATTATAACAATTTTCTGGACAGAATATTGAACTAAAATTATTTCCGGAGTCCACTCATTTGACTAAGTTGTGTTTGAGGCTTTGAGTACTGCAGAACTCAGTTGGTGCTTGATGCGTAGTGGTAATTGAAAACAAATGAAGTGAGAATTACATACGAGGGAAAGAAATTGAAGGGAGGCGTCGATGAGCTATTAAGCGCCAATTAGCACCATTGTATGATTCGAGTCCGAAAAGCTGTTAATTTCTTCGCTTCATAATGGAAATTGTTCGACAGGAAAGCGTAGCTGATAATTGATTCGATTCATCTCCATGGAAAAGAAAAGCTTTTAACAGACGTCCGCATCCACTGACAAGCATTAATGTGAGTTATGGAGATTCTTTCTTTGTTTTTGTTCACAAAAGACAAATCAACCTGGTCGGGCTATTGAATCGAGAGTGCCCATGGCTACTTTTGGTTAAAATAAAACACGGCAGTGGTCTGGAACAATAGGTGTCCCAAATATTGACTCAACATTCAATTAAGCCTCCCGCAATGAATCGACAACAGCAGCTCTCCATCATTGCCAAGCAAACAACGTGGCTGAAAAGTAAACTAAGTTAAAAATAGGAAAAAAAGATTGAGCCGTGCAATTACCGAATGTTCTAGCGCTTTGTAAATGAAAAACAAAATAACAGCAACACCGGACGCGAAACCAAAGTACCACTTGAAAAAAAAAAAAAAAAAAAAACTCTTGGCATTCGCTGTTTAAGTTGTCATTCAATTTCTCTTTGCTACGTTGAATCTAAAAGATAAATAGTCAAAAGATACTAAGCGGCAGTTATACTTGGTTTTCATGATATCGAGTCACCTTGGGACGTTCAAGTCATGTTATTGGTTTCTCCTTTGCCTGAAAGAGATGAAAAAGAAAACAATTAGGAAATGAAGTTAGACATGTGACATAGGTGAAATCCTCGAGATGTTCAATTTTTTTGGGTCAACAGGAAATTCATGTTGAGGTACGGATAAACGTGGCGCATATTTCATTGTTGTTTTTCCGGGCATTTATCGGTCGGATTCGTGAAAATAATCTGACCAGGAATGTTCAGATTAAAATCGATCTTTTGCCCTCTTTCAGAACGTGACATGCCGTACAATCAAATCTATACACATTCCGGCATTGCTATCATTATTTTAAAAGAGTCTTTTGAGGACTTAGACCTGCAACCTCTCCTTTATTAGTGCCTGATTCGTGTTAAACGTCAAATAATTGAGAATTTTCTCTTTCTTTTGTGAAACTTAATCCACTTGGACAGAACCACCTTTCTTGAAGTGCCATTGTTTTTTGCGGTAGCCTCATCAATTCCCATTTTTCAGGGACTCTGTCTCAGCAACGACAAACATTTCCTTTCAATGTGGCATATGGAAAGCTTGCTTTTATTTCTTTTCCTGTTTTCGTTTATAGCCATCGTTTCACGTTGGCAGGTAGTGGTATTTTTAGCCAAGGCAATTGGTTGTGGTTCTAGCGAGTGTCGTATGATGTTCTTCCTATTGACGCAAATTCTGATCTAATTAGTTTTTCTCATTGAGTTCAAGCTATTGTCTTGACAAAGAGCTGTGGAATAAAGCGTCCAAAAATGGTGAAGGTCACCCACTGTTTTCAGACAAAAAATAGGACTAAGGCATGCTGTGTTTATGTTACGGTATTTGCCCGCAGACAGCTATGAAGTGAGGTGATCATTCATTTCTGTCACGTTTTATTTCCGATATAGAATGTATTAGCAAATGAAGCATGATCGAGTTTAGCTTTGAAAAGAAAACGAAACACAAATATCAGGTCTACTATCGTTGATATAGCAGTCACAATGAATATCTTAGAACTTAGAAATTTGCCTAAATCCCAACTAACGTTATATTTTGCAGTTTTTCGTGTCTGTAATTACTCACTACATCAGCTGCTTTTCAGTAACGACCTTTTAAACCTCGAGTGTCTGGAGGATCACACTCATGATTTATTACGGTAAAACAACGGGAATTATGTCAAATTCCTTTTCTAGAAAACACAGAAAAAGTTGCTGCTTAATTGGCGGTCACATTTATAGCTTTTAGTAGACCAGCAAAGTTATTAATGGCTGTAAATTGTTATCAGTTTGTGGCACGACCCCTAATTGGCCGCAAAATCGTGCCTGGGATTCCCGTCAAAAGGTGTTCTTAGTGTGATTTTCGCTGTATTCTTATTTCTCGAGTTTGTGCAAAGACGAAAGGCGGGAAAGGATTATCTGGGAGTACAATCTGAATAAATATTGACACTTCTGCTTGGCGTGGTAAAGTTCTTGTGCTCACGTTTACTATATATAGAGCGATGCTTTCAACACAACAAATTGCCGGAATTTTTTTCGGACATAAAGCTTTAAGTAGCGTGTCTATTTTTGTTTTCTCCCAGTTCTTGGCACTTTGGCGACAACTTTGAAGAGCTGACAGTATGGGCTGCACATCATCCTATTTTTAAGATTTGGTTCAACATTAGTGCCCTGGGCGTGGTTGGGTTTTTCAATAATAGGATTAAACTCAACCGAACCAAGTGCAAAATTTAAACAGAGGTCGGTGTAAATTATATCGTTTAATATGAAGGGTAAGATAGCTTTTGGGGTACACGTTGATAAATTCTTCGTTGTGAATTTTTTTGAACATC
>Ga0126337_10000572_pt1 | contig 19166 bp, 7 predicted proteins | sample DipCmetagenome_FD_92527 | JGI IMG/M metagenome (GOLD analysis project Ga0126337, IMG submission 92527) | Coral microbial communities from La Bocana,Puerto Morelos, Mexico - Diploria C A metagenome | ecosystem: Host-associated > Invertebrates > Cnidaria > Coral | place: La Bocana,Puerto Morelos...
GAAGCCGTTATTATCCGACTGAAGTTCTGGACACGATTATTTTCAGGGTTTTGTGACGTACACCCGGGATTAATTACTCTACTGGGGGTACGCAATCTCACACCACTAAAGGGATAGAACAAAGAACCAAATGGGTCCGTTAATTAATTTCTGTTTCATTACTATTCTAACTCTTTTGTGCTAGACATAAGATAACTTTTCGGTTATGTAAATGAAGACTGAGTTAAAATCAGTGCGATATCAAAGAAAGTATAGAAGTAAAAGAAGCGTTTCTGGATTCATCTTAAGCATTTACTTCCTTAACAAGTATAAAGACGAACTAAGAAATAATTTCTCCACATTTATGCGAATTAGATTTAGTTTACAGTGATAATGAATGTTCTTTTGTCCCGTTGGTTCTATTAAATTCTATCAACGTTGCCAACAATCGTTGACTTCAATAATGAAGATACCCGAGAATCATCCGAACGGTACCGACGACTCTCACTCGGGAGTACGAGTGCCTAAACAGGTTTCACATTTTTTTTGTGAAGCGATTCCGTAGCATGACCAGCTTCATTGGTCTTTAACGATAACTGTTATTTCTTGGAGTTTTGTTTTTGACTCCTAAGGTCGATTGCTGCACCATTGTTGAAAAACAGAGTGACGATGTCATTTATTATTTTTTCAGCTCAGACAATCATAATCAAAGTAGTTTTTGCGATTTTCCCGCGTTTCACTGTGTTTTTAGTTACATGTTGGTTTCTCGCGCTTGTCACTAGTTACACTTTTTCCGTGCTTGCCGCAGTTTTTAATTGTTCCGGAGTAATTGTTTCAGTAATAATGTGACAAGCTTGGTTTTAGTATTTCAAAAATGATCAATGAATCATCAATTTCTGAAGACTTTTTCTGTGTTAGACTTTTCGCAAGCTACTTCTGTGTCTGACATGTAGTGAGCTACTGAGACAAACAAAAGCTATATGCTTCCTGTTTTACCTTCCGTCTCATTTGAATTATCTTCATAACTCTTCACTTTTACCATAGTGGACGTCCCTCTTTTCCCTTTGCTGGATTTTGTCTGAAAGAAAGAGTGAAAGTTCGTTTTAAAGATAATTTAACTCTGAGCCGTAGCTTGAGACTAGATTTGGGAACTAACTTATCATTATTATGTCTCTTTGCTGATTTTACATTTGTATCATAATACAGTAAGTGAAAGCATCGAGTCCTAACATGAATTCTTTATAAATCTATCATAAATCTTAGTAAAATTTGAGGTTGTTTAGTTGAAACCAGAAAAAAAGCAACATGCTGTGAAACCACGAAGCCTTTCTTCAAATACAATCAAACAATGCTTATAACTCAGCTAGAACAAAGCTCATTACATGTGATTAAAATGATATTTTTTTGTCGAAGGCAAGGGTACGTGACAGACATTGAAAGAAGCGCAAATATTACAAATACGAAGATGTTGTATACGTAACACGTACCGTTCTACAAGGAAACTATGAAAGTGTGTCCCATTGAAATAGCACTTGATCTCAAAGAAGCTTGTATTCAACTAGATTGAAAACGTGGTCAATGTTTCTTTATGTCACAGTCGTAATTTGGTTTTTCCGGCTGTCATCTCTTCCGCTCCCGCTCACGAAAGTCGCGGCAAACACGTGCGTAACACCTACCCGAGGTTCGTTAGTTAAAAAATAAAAGTTTGGTTTCTTTATGGAAAGCATTAAATTAAGTGGAACACTTTTATTTACGAAAATGGCAGAGAGAAATACGGTGACTTTCTGCCTTAACAGTGATGCATTCGAAACATTCAAACACAAAAGTTTGATCCTGTTGTTTGAAAATCAGACATACAAAACTTCCCACGTGCGTGTCATCTACAGCTGACTGCTAGCGCTTGCTCTAGTGGCAAAACCTTTTTGTTTACAGTTTACAGCAAAACAGGTCTTTTTGGGAATCATGTCCTCATTCTGAATGAAAACCGACAAAGCAGGTCAAACACTGGTCCATTCCAGCGGGTTTCTCATCCCTATAATAATCGTGTCCTTTTCTCTACAGGGGAAGTAGGCCGTTGCGTTCTTGCTCGGTTTCTATACTGAACTATACTTTCCTTCAATTTGCTCGGCTCGCGAAAATGTGATCATAAAGGAAATAAACGTCATGCACTTAGCATTTGTGAAACAACTCAAAACTTAAGTCAAAACTTTCATACCCAAACCAATAAAGTAATGTAAGTTTTGATGCGCCAAAATTCCAACAAAGTAGTCTAAGGTAGCTAAGCATTTATCTTAACTATACTACATAAAGAGTATTTAAGTTTAGACGCAGACTCGTTTAGAAGATTTGACGGAAACAACCGTGTAACATTCACGAACCGCACCTTGACTCGAGATTATGAGGAAGTCAGAACAAAACTATGAGCATTGAAAACCTTCATACTAGATAAATTATTTTACCTTCAGATTATTAACATACCCTTAATTTTCTGAATATCTCATATCTCTTCATTCGAAGCCGTAAAGACAAGTTCATGGTTTGATCAAGCCTCAGAGAAAAGAGCTCCAGTCGTGGGTCGGTATAAGAGGTAAAAGTATAAAAGGCTTTTATACTCGCGTCGAAAGTATATTCAATCTGTTCCGGTTTGTTCGTAAACAGTAGTTTAAATGATCTGCGAGATTACGGCAGGTTCGCTCTCTTTGAAGCTCCGAGCACTTTATTTTGGCGTTAATTAACTTTTGTCCTTCAACCCGCTTTAACAAATGCCAACACTTGTCCTTCAACCCGCTTTAACAAAGGCCAACACTTACCCGCTTTAGCAAAGGAGAATCATGAATTAATGCACTCCCTTGGGCTTCACTGAGTTCACTTCTACGATTATAACTCGGCTTTTTTAGTCACGTCACATCATTGAACGTTTTGTTTTGTAATGTTTAAGCGGTAAACCTGCGAAAACGACACCGAATCCTATACTAAATAGACGTCAGAAGAACTGTTCATTCATGAAATGAATCATTTCCTACTAACAATATCAATGCAGACAGGCTCTACATTAACAAAGAAAATGAGTAACTGCTTGTCTTGATTTACTTCCAAATTCACCCATCTAACTTTATAAGAAAGGTATGATAATATGTAATGAGAGCTGATACCAATTGGTACCAATTGGTAGTGTCCATTCTCCCAGATTCCAGAATTCTTTTGTTAGACGTCATAAGTATTGCACCTCCCCCCGGGGGCGGCAAAATTACTAGAATGTTTTGATGTTGATCGTGGATCTCGTAACGAACGCGAGATCACGTCACGTTCGCACACACAAACAAAACAAACTGAGAAACGTAACAGCAACAACAAAAGGTAGTGTTTAAGCCAAATCACTAGAACATAATTTCTCTTGGCGAATATTTGTAAAGCAGAAAATACATCTTGCATTTCAAAGTGTCAAAGGAGTATCGATTAGGAAGCAAAATATATTTAATCACTCGACATCACCCAATGCGCCAGATTTTTCTTTCTTACGCAAATTTCAAATGAGCCGACTAACGGTGATTAGTCAAAGGTTAACTTTAATTTGCCTTTGCCGAGAAATAACTACAGAATAACTCGTTATCCCTGCTTCTGTGCCAATATTGTGTCCTAACATCATACAAGCCGATAAATTGTGCTTGATAAATTTTGCATATGAATACCACCTTAATTACACAACATCGCGAACGACGAATGAAGTAGTTACAAGAAAAAAGATGATGAAGTATCCTGACTTCAATAGTGGGAATATCAACGTGTCCAACAGATCTGACTCAGGTCACGTTCATTATTTACTCATGCTATAATATAGGATGGAAAATATCTAGCGAGTTACGTCATAATGGAAACTTGGTCGTCTGAGTAACACGTTTAACTAAGTAGCGATTTATTTTGAAATACTTACTCGTTGAAAGCAAAGTAGGGTGTCAAAGTTAAACTTTGATAATGTCAAAACACTTAGCGGACTTTTAGAAAAAAGGCCGGAGTCAACATTTTATAAAATTCATAAAATCAGCACTACATATGATGCTCGTCATAACTTCGAATCAGGAAGCAACCGCACGTGTGTCAGAATAACAATGAACAAAATAAAAATAAAATATGAATTGAAACGAAAAAGGTCCATAACTAAAGAAAAGGAAAGGTAGAAGAATTAAAAATATTTTCCTACGACTCCGAAGAATTCGATATCTTTTCGAAATTTGGGACAAAAAAAAATGTGCTGACAGATTAGAAAGTCCATTTCAGTTAAATTACTGCATTAAACGTTAGATCACACGGAGCGAATGCCTGCGTTAATGGACCGATCTTTGGATTCTGCTTTCTCGTGAACCATGTCAAGAAAGAGAATATTACAGGAGTTGTGTCATGAGGCAACAAGAAATTATAACATTACCTTATAGTGTTAGTAGAGGGTTGCTTTCAAAGTGTTTTCTGTCACGTAAAGGCTAAAAACGAAATCAAATTCTTAGGAGGTTAGAAACTTTTCAGTGTGCTTCCTTTATAGAAGTTTAACTAGAACAAACCTCGTCACGCGAGACAAGGAAATGTCGACTTCACTAGTCACCTGCGAGGAATAGTTAACATTTTGATAAGAAGTGAATTGATTACTGACTTTCCGACCAAGGTTACCAAGTGCCACTTACTTACTTGTTCAACTTATACATCTCTTCTCAATAGTTAATCAGTTCAATCGAATATTTTCAACATGGTTTTAGTTCGCAAAGTGAGTACAAATCAGTCTCTAATAACTTGCAATGTCTGTGATACGACTCGAAGATCTTACATACACATGGATTTACCTCAATTTTCTTCGACTGGTAGATTTTTCAACAAAAATGAAATTTCCCAATGGCTGTTCTGTGACTTCGTGGTTTTGAACCACCACACATTTAACTGATTGAAAATGTTATGACGAAGCAACTCACCGAAGCTCAAAACCTGTAATATTTGCATGCTGTCAAACTTTCAATTATCATATGACGTGTGGATTCTAAAACAAAGCGCAACTGAAGTGCCTCGGAACAATAAATTTGTTGCGGTCTTGCGGTCTATTTCAATGAGCAAACTATAGCTTCTCCGTACACTATGAATAAAAAATCAAACATAAAGTTTCCCGAGACCAACATTTATTTCATTTATTTTCATTTATTTTGTTGCCAGAACATACAAGCAAACTAGCGCTAACTGAGCCCCGCTGCAGTCAACCGTAAATAGATGTGCACGTAACAAATGCTGAATGAGAATGGTTGGGTTCCTCGAACGGTTGCTTGATTTTAATTTGTTATGCTTAATAAAACAAACTACACAAAGTTTGAGCAGGGTATTAACAGTATTTCTCCAATTTCATCAAGATCGAGTTAATGAATGGCAATCAACTTCATTGTCTTTTCAGCGATCCAAACTGTTTGTATCGAACATTCCACTGACATTACGTTTTACATAACTCTCTCGCCATCAGGACGCCATCCTGCTCAACGTAATATATTTCTTAATACAAACACGAAAACATACTTTTCAACAAATCCTGAAAGCAATTGGTATTTCTTAATACGACTTGCAAGCAAAAGGGTTTATTCCGGGCAAAGCTTCCATTGGAAAAGCTAAAGCCTTTTAAACATCTAAAAGTGATCGACTCTTTTAATTCAGTCTTTTAGGTAGTTTTCTGTATTGCTTAAGCGGGTTTCGAAACTATGTTGTGATTCCATGGAATTACAAGAACGGTTAGTAAGTTGTGCTTTGCTGTTTTTAATAATTCTTTACGTTGTGAGGACACAACAGAAATTTTTGCATATCACAAAAGTTGCTCAGTTCTGACAGTCTGCCTGAAGTGTTCAGTAAATAATCTGCCATAATTGATAAAAGACTTCGCTTTCGACACAACTTGACTCTCCCCTCTCCCATTCAACGTTGACTTTAGAGCTGATACATATTAACTGGAGGAGAGAAAGTTTGTGTGGACGCGCATTAAATAGTTATATTTATGATCGAAATGTAAAGGATTTGAGTTTGTCCTAACTGCTTTTTTGACAGCTGCTTGCGTTGGAAGTCGTGTTAATGATAGCGAATCCCTCTCATATTATTTATACTTTGTCGCCTTTTTGAGACTGTTCTTAAGTAACCGTAGAGAAAATCATTAAATTCCGTCTGCAGACATACAAACCTAGTTTGACAACAGATTGAAAAATGCAATATGGATGGAAGAAAAATATAAAGCATTGCAATCTATTTTTTTTTTTAAAAAAAAAGAGGCGACTTTATGTCTTTGTGAGATTCTAGGCCAAAAAACGTTTATCAATTATTCTTGGCTTTTAGCCGTTACAATAATCAAATATGGGCGTTACTACTTTGATCATTTGTATGCAACATCATCACGTGAAAAGCATATATCACAGAAGCAACAATAAAATGATAAGACCTGTACTGTTATCTAATCTCTGTTAAGTAAGCATAGTTCATGGTTGATCGAAAACCTGAAGCCGTAAGGCTTGTTGTTATTGATAAGGAATTTATTTTTAAAATTTAATATCTACACCTGTTTGACGACTGCTCCGACTCACTATCAAGAATGGTTGCTATAGGGAGCTATATTGGTTGTTATGGTTACTGCAATACCAGGCCAGGCGAATGTGCTTTGAAATTGCAACTGTTAAGATAATTGGTCGCAATATTACGAAAATGTGATCTTTTTATGTCCTTCCTGGTAATATTCGTTTTCGATACGGTTGATTTTTTAATTTTATTTTTGGTTTGACCAAAAATAGACCGCCAATATTTGAAATTTTGTCTGCAAAACATGCACAGTCATACACAGATATACAGCAGTAACAACACAAATTACTCTTAACCAATTTATTTTTAAAATTAAATATTTAGTTGTTTTTGACAACTTCGGGGAGTTACTATATAGAATAGTTTCTTCTGCAATATGAAGAGCTCTAAATGAATCTTTGGCAACATACTGAGATGAACTCATGTCAGTCACATAGTAACTTTCCAAAATAGTCTTTCCGCTGGTTGATATGTTTTGATCCTGGTTTACCAGTTTAAATTATCATGAGAAGCCCTTGATCAGCAGTTTTGGTCATAACTATTGATTAAAAATTGTCCTGATACGAAAGAATGCATTTACATATAATATTTTCATAATTTGTCTTTAAATACCGCCTGGTATCTACCTACCATGACCTCTGATGTAATATATGATGAATTCTTGATCACGGAAATTTTATTTCTTTACAAATTCATCAGCTTGTTTTTCGTAATTTTTTAATGCGCAAAGATGACAGCCGGTACAATCCCGCATGATAAGACTTCTATTTTCAGTTATTTCATAGGTATGGCATAGACGTATTTTCCATTTCAGCTTAACTTTACTCTTTACCTGTTAATATCTAGCTAAAATGATGAAGCCAAGAGAAAATTCAACTATAGTGTTTGGTGTGTGCTGGTTTGTGTATTAGTGTTGAACAACCATGGAAAGACATCTGCTAAAAGCAAGTTGAATTCTGTATGGAACTTTTTATCTACACTTGACGAGTAAGGAAGTTAACGGTGGAGTCGTGCTGGAACACATTACTTCTAGAATACACTAACATTATTAATCTAGTCTGTAACAAGTTTAAAAGAAAATACAGGCATAAATAAGCACAGTTTTACTAAGAATTTATATGCAGAGAAGTTCTAATGATTGATACTTTGTTCAGTATTGGGTGATATGGTAATAACTATATTACCGCTGAGTTACAGACAGCAACTCATTTTTCAACAAGAAGTGTAAACGGTATCACATCACGAAGAACAAAGTTACTAAAACTAAAGTTGAGGATAAAATTGTCTTTTTTTTTTAATACTATTGAGCTCTTTTTATTAGCAGTTTGTACGTGACTGAATTTCGTGATTATGATTTGGAAATACAAAAGACGGATTACTGTGAAATTACGAGTTTCCGATATCATAACCACTGGAGTGAATATCAAATTTGTAATATTGTTAGCATCTTGTTTTACCATAATGAAGAACATTTCCTTTTTTAAGATAAAAATGACCTATTGCTTTTCTCTGTTGATTATGTTCGTGGGACACGGAAGGATCTGCGGGAGTGAAGATTTCTTCAGTGGTAATCGTGTTAGAAAAGCAAGAAGGAGGAAGTAAAATCAAAACACTTTGAAGATTTAGTCAGTCTCTCAAGATCTGATTAACATATAATTTCCTCTTACAGTTTCAATACAGTGTCTAGCAGACAAGTAATGAGAATAAAGAAAAGAAGTTGAGATTACTGTCTTGATGTTAAGCAACATCCAAAGATCTTTAAACATTAAACGAAATGTTCAAAAATCCGTATTGAGAATTAATACTTTCATCGTGTAGATAAAACAAACACATTGCGTGATGACATTTGGCATCATAATCTCTCCTTTTAGTAATTTGAATAATGTTTTTATTTTTGCTTGCTAAAAATATTACACATCATTAGTCTAATTGCGAAAACAAAGGAATATTTTCATTGCGTGTAAAAGTTCCATTTAACACATCTTTGCAGCTGGCATTGATAACCTTTCGGCCTTCTTTCGGTTCTATCTTTAATGCAAAACAAAAAAGCATAATTCCAAAAATAATATTATAATTAAGGATTAACCGCTAAATCTTAATCAAGGCAAAGGTTAAAAAGCTTCCTGCAAAATGAACAGGCAAGTAAAGGCTTGTACTTTTCAACAGTTTGTGCACGACAAGCAACGACATCCGCTGACTAAAATATCATACTTTAATATTACTACAATGAATTTCATTGAAATAGCATGACATATTTCGGCGTTTATTTTTTTAATAATTTTTTAGCTTATAAAATATTTTAGTTATGTAATAATTTGTGAAAGAGTCAGAATTTTCAGTTCGTTGTCTCTCCAATCGATAAAACCATTATGCGTGTTTCGCGGTTCAGTTTATTGCCGTTGCTGTCCGTAATATAGATTATATTGCGGCTACGTACAGATTCCATAGACCTAAATAACATACTCAGCACACTTGAACATTAACGTTCCGTTTCGAGTCTGGAACGCGTGTATCAACAAACATAAAAACTTGCTACTACCTTTCAAAGGGAAAATCGTATTTTACCAACCATCGGTGACACAATGTCAAGGATTTAGTAAATTAACAAGCTAGGGCTGGAAATGATGAGCTAAGGTTATTTTTAAGGCAAATAATAAATCACGTAAATAATTTGAAAAATATCGATTCAATGATAGTTTGGGAAAATAATTTGGTCTTTTTAAACATTTGTTATTTTAAACACGAGTATAAAAAAATAATGTTAAAACAACAAAGTCAACCAAAAGCTATTAAGAAGCAGTTTAATCTATTTGTGTTGCATATCATCTAATATTGAAAAGCTTGAATGGCAAAATATGAACTCAGATTTGACACTCAAAATAAACACAGATCGCGCAACATCCAATACAACGTTGTGTCCATGTTATCAAATTCTACAACCAAACTTCCATCTAGTTCTAGAGCTTTGGTAATAAATCTAGCCTATAACAGGTTGCTTTGAAACCGAACGAAAGTCATCGTATTTTTCGCTGTCGGAATTCGGAAATGCTTGGTTTATCGTAACCATGGTGACATGAGATAACAGAGAGTAATATAATTAAGGGTGACCCTGAACTTCTTCAGTATAAGGCTTTCACGTTCATGATCTAGTGATAACAGCATTCCTAAGCTTAAAATATTCAAGTACACTTTTGGTGGCAAAATGTGATGGAAACCACGCAAAAGATATAATTTCCTGACAGCTGAGACTTGGAAAAAGTTGCAACAGTCTGCAGACTTTGTATTTAGAAAATAAGAGGAAGTAATTATGAAACGAGTAAGCTGCCTTAGTGATCATAAGGAAGAGTTCAGGGGATAAAAGGAACATTGACATAACTTTTAGCACATCTTCACCCGCTGATTAGATAATATTCAGTCTGTGTTAAATCGTAGGAAGTGAATTGCGCCGTGAAAATGCTCTGAATGTTTGCCTGGTATTAAAATGATAAAAATAGCCAAACAGGAACGAAAAATACTTCTTAAAAAGAGTACTATATTAGCAGTAAGATGCTTGATGTGAAAGCTGAGTCGAGAAAATTACAACATTAATCAGGATCAAATTTTTTATGTCACAAAGATATTGCAAAACGCCATGTACGTACTCAGTTGTTCAACATTTTAAACTCTTGTACATTTTAAACGTTTGGGTTAATACTTTCTCTGATGTTTACGTTCCTCAGACAGATTCTTGACAGTTCCTCTCCCACACATACCTGATGCTTTCCCAAAGCTTTAACACCCTTGGTATACCAATGTATATTAAATTATTTGTAACATGAATACGTTTAGCATTTAGCACACGTCTTTGGATTACTGATGAAAATGAAGCGAACAATTGATTTGACTACGTGTCCAACACATCATGATCGGATGAGCGCGACGTTTTGTCTTCGAAATGCTGTGCCGAATGTATTTCAACTTCGGTAACACGAAATAATTCAACGTTTTAGAGGAACAGATTGCCATCTGCATTTTAAGATAAAGGTTAAAAAAACTCTTTCCTGTAGAGTCTTGAATTGCAAAAAAACTTACAGGCTAGGGAGGCAGTATATTCCTTTGCCGGCCAATTGTTTACGTGAAAAACTTAATTAAGACAAAGTTCACACCTTAAGCGTGCTGAGTAAAGCTCTCTCAGTTTTTATAGCTTGTAGTTACATGATCATATATGCCACGAAACAGGCCCCGGTGAAAAGTAATATCTCTAAATATTGTCTTACTTCTATCGGTAGGTATCGTTTGATCCTTCTACCGCGCGGATTTGTCCTAGTTTGTCTCCAAAAATCGATTTTGTCGTCTGTCCGGTGTAACTTCCACTATAACTCCTTCTGTCTTTGTTGTTTTTTTGTTCCGTCTCACCGTCGCCCAAAAAAACTGGCGATTTCGCGGTGCGCAGGTTACGTAAACATTGAACATTGGGAGCATTTCAAAATTATCTTTTCTTGTCTTTTTGCTCTAAATTCAAAACAATCATCGGGAAAACAAGAAGTCCACTCACCTTTGATTTCTTGATTTTTAAACTCGGTCTGCTAGGGAGAAGCGGACCTCTGAACCAGGTTCTCATGTTGAACGATGCAATCTTGACAGTAGCACTGAGTAATTCCTTCTTTCAGTCACGTTTAGTGTCAATGATTCATAAACGAAGTTTGCTTCTTAAAGGGGCGTCGTGAAATATATTGTCCTCTTGAGGTGAAGAGGATATTTAAAATTCCTGGCGATCGTATCGTCACTTTGAGATAAAGCCAATATGTATATTTGATCGCATACAACTTTGTTTTTCAACCAGCTATTAGGCTGAAGCTCTGGAAAATATATGTGTCCGGCGTGTTCTGTGGTTTGTTTTAATTAAATCTATCCTAATCTTAAAATAATACAAATTATTATCGGAAGGCGATAGGTTAATATCCCTGCCATCTGAAAGCACCAAATCACAATTAAGCACAATTTTAAGCCTATTAAGCTGAGTATAATAACAGCGGACGTTTTTTCAACCTACCAGAGTTTAGTATTCGTTTTAGCGCGTACAATCAACCTCCACTCACTTGTATGTTCGCCAACACATTTCCCGCCAATATTCATCACTGGCCGTGCGTTCCTCCAATGAGCGTATCTGATTGGTTTCACCGCACTGCTCAGAGAACCTCACGATTTCCTTCAAATACGAAAACGTGTAAGATCGCATTACATTGTGAAAAAATGTTATTGGTCAAATTCTATGTAGCACATTCCACAAACAGACATTAGTACTTTTTGTAGCTCGTCTTTTCTTGTTTCCACATAGCCAAAGGCGCTATGGAAGGCTAACCGCTTATACTAAGCTATAGTACCGGTCTAATATTTCAGTGGTATCTGGGACTTAATTATGACGTATTATTAGGCATCTCACAAACGGATAGAGACATCTTGTTAAGTGATTTTGTGCTTCGCTCTCTTGCTAAATACTAATAACAACCTTTTTCCAGTGTGAAAATCGTGTTATAATTATGGAAAAATTCTCAGTTCAAGCTATTGATCAATCCTGTTCATGTCCAGTGCTGCTCGGCTGTTATATTGCGTGACGCAAACTTGGTCTAATTTTATTTGATTGTTTTTTAATAATAGTATTCTATTATAACACTACAAGCATATCTGAAAGAAATGACTGAAAAAAGAAAGTATTAGTAAGGTGGTAATTAAAAGATACTAGACATTTTTCTCATGTTGTAGAAATGGCCTTCAGCTACTGACGAGTTATTATTAGTAAGCCATGTGTATTGGACGCATACCGTACAATGAATCAAGGTCATGGTAACCAAGTCCTGTTTTTTATGTAACTGATTTAACAACTAGCAGTATTTGCTTATTACGTCAATCAGTCAAGCGACCACATCAAAAATAAAAAAACTTGTGTAAACACTTGTTAATTTATTGATCCTACAACTGACAAGAGAATGCCGGTCAAAACTGGTTATCAGTGAACAACCCCAGCTGCAAAACGTTTATAGGATTTTTTAAATTTTTAGTTTTAAATTCTTAAAATAATTTCAGACTCATCGCCGGGAGATTTGTTCTTGGTCGAGAGGCTTAAAGCCGATTAACGAAGCACGGACAGCCTCATGTACTTATGTGATATTTTTATATTGTTACTTCCTCAACTGCTCATTGAAACCTTCTTGGGGCAGAGAGATTTTGTTGTGTTAAATGCCCCAGAATAGACTTAATCAGCTATGCGATTCTACGCAAGTTACATCTCGAGTCTCGGAATAGAGGTCTCAGAAAACTGACATGGAAACGCGAAGAACCTCCGTGAGAAAATGATTGCGACTGTACATTTTACACAGCCTATAAAGTACAAGGAATGACATATTTTTGCAGTATTTGTTCCTGTGATAACGACATAGTGTATGCTGGGTTTAAATATGTTAGAACTTTTGTTCGTTTGCTAAGAATTATGGGTAAATGTACTCGCCATCTTTTTGCCTACAGACGATTGAGCCTGTACCTTATGTTGAGGCATGAAGTACAGTAGATTACAGCTAGTCTAAGAGATTTCCCGTTCAAACAACACTCCGGGAGGATGCATTAGAAGATGAATTAGAATGGTTGTCATGCAAGAATTAAACTGTAAAGCAAACTGTAAAGCAGACAGAGTGTCTAGGTTAACAGTGAGGTATTTAATGCAGCTGACCACATTGAATTGTTTTTGGCCATGTACAAAATAACCGTTCAATCAAAGGAAACCTGAAAATAATAGTTGCCTTAGATAGAAACACATCAAAGAGATGATATAAACCATAAAGGAACAAGGATGGTTAAGGACGGAGAAGACTGACACGGATCGAGTACAAACAACGAACTTGAAAAATTTAGGCTGATCCGAAAACCAATGACGTGATCCTTGTAAGTCACTTTCTGGTTACTTGTCAGACAATCACATTAGAAAAAAAAGTAACTATTTAACGTTTTCTCTTCCTGAGGAAATAAATTATAATTGTTGCAGCCTTTTTAAGATGAAGGAAAAGAGATCTCCGCTCTTTTTCCTAAAATTTGGATTTCTTAATTACTTGGACTGAAATGAGACCGAGTTATTCTCCAAGAGGCCATCTATGGTTCACTACCTAATTAATATACTGAAGGCTTAATATAGACGCCTTCTAAACGCCATGCCATAACTTACACGTTTGTCATGCCGACATGTTTACTGATGTGTAAGCTTCTCAAAAGATTATCTAAAAATGATACTTGGATCAATGAGATAACTGTGAAGATTATCCAATATGATATCGTTACAAAACGTGGGTAGAGCTATGACATGTGCGCTCTTTGGTACCGTAGACAAACTGTGCTTTGCAACAAACTACACCCAGTGCTGTTCTGAGTGAAATTTCTGAACGGCGGATAATTGTTTCTAAACAAATTCATCGCCTATTTGTTTTAAAGACTGAGTAACTGGAACACTGATATTTGTTGATATTGGAAAGATCAACCGATTCAAACCCTTCAAAAACGTGACTTTATGTCAGTTCAGCTCTTACGCATGGGAAAGGTTTCGCAACACGTTTTGTTTCGCATGTAGTAGCTTCTGAAGTGCCCACCGTCTACCTTCCAATTGTTGCGTTCATGTCAATTACACTTGGTTTCTCTGGGGACTAATTCAGTACAGGCATGAAAACTGACACGCTGGAGATCACTTCACACGGTTTTTACAAACCGAATTGAAGAGATTATTGTATTTGATCGAACATTTTATTATATAACTTAGTTTTAGTGGAACCCCGCCTGACGGTCACTTCGTCATGCGGTCACTTCGTCATTGTGATAACGTGCACTTTTTTGCGCACGGTTCTGGCGAAAAGCCCATACATTTCTTTATAAGAAAACCCCGTTAATGCGGCCACTCCACCGCGACCGTAATACTACCAACGGCGACATTCTGCAGGCGAAGAGTCCTAGTGGGCTGTGGACTGTTCCGTATATGCAGTGAAAATGAAAATAGTTTCGGAGCGTTTTTAGTGTGCAGTATTGGAAAAAATGCTGAAACGCTTTAAAGACGATAGCGTAGTTACACACGTATTATTATCTGCTCCTCGAGATGAAGTCATTCTCACTTGCCAATTGGCTCGTTTATTATAGAAGCCAAACTTATGCATTAAATTGTAGCGAGAAACAGCAAGTAACTCTGAACTGCCTTTGAAATCCGAAAGGAATTAGAAAAAGTTGAAATAGTCTGAATTAATTTGTAACTTTTTGTAAAAGAATAAGGCGCACACAATATACAGAAGATAATGGAACTTTAATAACAGCTTCCTTGCAAATAGCGAGAAAACGTACATACCTTTCGTTTGCCTTCAGTCATGAATGTGATTTAATACCAGTCACCATTTTTAATTACACAGCTTCTTTTAAAAGAAATAGCTTTCCACGACTTCCTTTCAAACTAAAACCGTCCTCAGTGACAAAACTGTTAAAAATCTTCAAGAAATCGTTTTTGGAAATTTAAAAAATCTTTTACAAACTTAGGCTGAAACTTTTGATTACACAGTGATTATTCAAGGCAATATATTAATTTAGGAACATACAAATTAAAGGCGGTTCGCAAGAGTGTCTTGACTCCAGTGACCAATTCTGTGAGAGTCACGAGAATCAAGAATCTAATTATCACAAGACATATTGCTCTGATATATAACCAAATACTTATGACTTGCATGATAAGAAATATATGGAAATCAGCAAGAAAAAGATTAATCAGTATTAAATATTATAGCTACATTTCGAAAAAGTATTTTAAAAAAATGGCTTGTGTTGACTCAAGAAATGGTTCCAAGTCTTGTTCCGTTGACCGAGAAGTTACAACCAAGCTGGCTGTTATTAACAATAAAATGTAAAGCTTATTTCTATAAGGCGAACATATTTTACGTTTCCGTTCTCGTGACGTCCAAGGAAAAGCCTTGGCGCAGAAATATGCTCAGACATCATCTGAGCTGACACTATCTGTTCCTCGGAGCGAACAGTTTTCTCAGAGCGTAACTCGAGGTAAACTATGAACTTCGAAGAACAGATAATGTTTAAGGAAAAATATGCGAGCATATTTTCTCGCCAAATGGAGGCTGTTATGTTTATTATCCTTCAAATATCTTTTGCAACACGCGCAGTTTTGAAATTTGGTGAATATCACTTGGGCATTCCTCAGTCGTGGAATATTCAGTCACATGACGCGTTAAGATCGTCAAGCGCGAGCAAAAATATTTGGTGGATTATCATCATAATAACAAAGTAGACACCAACAAAAAGCTTATAAATTAATCATGTTTATACCACAGAATGTCACCAGAGTTTTCAACATAACGGCAGTATCTCCCAGTCAACCACATGGCCTTGAATATTGGTGTGTTATCTTTGTAATAAAATTCTCCTAAAGCTTTCTTCAGATGCTTGGTTGCCTCCACCGCGTGGTAATGTGGCATGCATGAGAACAGGTGATGAGCGATATGTGTGTCGCCGATGTGATGAAAGACGTGATTCAAAATGCCATAGTCTCTATCAACCGTACACAAGGCTCCCTTAAGCCAGTTCCACTGCCCTCCTCTGTAATGAGGCACAGCCGCGTCAGAATGCTGCATGTCAGTAATAAATACCAACCAGAAGTTCACTATGAGATAGGGAATAATATAGACTTTCACCAGCCACACTATGGTATTAACATAAGCCAGGTAACCAAGGAAACCGATCCACGCCACTAGTGCGACGTCGCTAATTATCACGTCTCTGTAATCTTTGCTGCTGAAAATTGGGCTACTGGGGTTGAAGTGATCCGTATGTGTGTGATATTTACGGCCCGTAACATGGAACAGAAGATACGCAGGCCAACCGAATAAGAACAGTTTCAGAAGGCTTAAAACGTTCGATGAAGGAGAAAGAGCTGCTAGACTTCCTTTCCTGAACTCATCTTTCGTGCTGGGGACAAACACTTCGTCGCGGTCCATGTCGTTTGTGCTTCTGTGGTGTTTTGCGTGACTAATTCGCCAGGAATGGTACGGCACGAGAAGGGCGGTGTGCAACGTAAGCCCAGTGAAGTCACAGACTGTCTTGCTATCCGAAAACGAGTAGTGGCCACACTCGTGGGCTAAAACCCATATGCCAGTGCAAATACAGCCTTGGCAGACCCAATATACCGGCCAGAGAATGTACGAGGCCCAGCGCGGTATATATGGATGGCTGAAATATCCTGTACTTAAAAAGAGAATCCACACCATGGTTAAATCCAAAGCGACATAAGTAAAAGACCTGAAGGTGGATCGTTCAAAACAATGAGCAGGAATGGCGGCTTTCAATTCCTTCAGAGTAAAAGGCGGGTTAGTTGTCGGCCGAGGAGTCTTGTTGAGTGTTGCGTAACTTTCCGGCATTTTGGAAGTAGTTCTGAAGTTTTCAAAACTGAGAACCTGCGTTTTCGCCGACGACCTAAACTCTAAACTAAAGTCTATAAACAAAAAACCACTATGGTTGTTTTGAAGCTTATACCTGGTGGCCGGTGTATATCTGGTGGTAGTATTTTTCCATTCGGTATGACAACCAACCAGAAGCAAGGAAAGCGCGTGTTGCTCAAGGTCGCGTGAATGAAGGTTATTCAAGGTGAGTGTCATCAATAGCTTTGCGAAAGAGAAAGATTCAACATTGACAGAATTTGGACTTAGAAACTTCCAAAACTGAACAAGAATCCACATTATTTCAGTATAAATTTTAATTAAAGTATAAAGTATAAATTAAGTATACATTTTTTCCCGAAATTATCGCTGAGACCCGGCGTTGAGAGCATAAATAATTCTTTCGCGTTGCGTGATGGGTTTATTAGCATACATACCAAACGAAGTGGTGTGCTTTCCACGCGTTTATCACACGAGCACGTGCAATGGCTGATTTGAATATCTGTGGATTAACTGATAGTTGCGATCTTTCTCCCGGGTGGCTCTTAAAATCCTGTCTTTAACTTTAATGCTATCCTTCTTCTCTTGCGTAATAAGACATAACAACGTTTGGCCATTATGAAAACAAATGAGTAAATATAAAGTTTTCAACGTTCGCAAAATTATCGCAAAGCTCATATTCCAAATTCTCCTCAATGTTTGCCAGACATTTTCTTCATATTCTTTTAAGAGATTTCAGTTTTTAGTCAGATGTTTTTCCCTGACAAATGATCAGGTTCAAAATGGCTTTTGCTCCGGACCTTACATGGTAACTAGCGATCAAGCGTTCTTTCTGCGTTAGACTTCAATTCAGCCGGCCTTGAATTTCTTGCAAACTTTAGCTGGCCGGCCTTAGCTAAGTATTGCCAAATTACGAAAATGCAGTCTGCCTGTTTAGTGCTGCAGCTTTCTTCTGTAATTCACCTTTAGCCTCGCTCTCTACTCTTTCAAGGTCTTGGTTCGATTTTCATCGCTCAACGTTTATGGTTTGCGTGTCACGCTGCAGGCAAGATGGGGGTTTTTACTCAGCAACTGTTTTCGGTCGTACAACAAAGGTTTGCACATGCTGTTTAACCCCGGCAGTAAAACCGTTTCAGTTGGCATTCTATTTAATTTCCTCTTCTCCAACTGACTAGAATTAAAACTGTTTTACTAAAAATATCATTTGGTAGAGAGTTAAATCGTTTCCTGGGTTGCCTACGAAGACATAATAACGTTATGGTGAAAATATAATACCAATTCGAAACGAAAATCATCGAAACAAACAATTGACTCAAAATCTCGTCGCGAAAACAAATTAAATTTATGACTCTTGAGGGTTAAAAATGCTTTTCATTTTCCAACAAAAGAATATTATTATTTCTACGGGTTATATTAGTCTGTTGTTTTACGACCTACCGTGAAACAACAGACGTCAACACCGGCTGCTTTCGAAGTTACATTTGTATTTTTCGACTAATAATTAAAATTGTTTACATAGAAATATCATTTCCTACGACGAGGTTAGCGTTGCGTTTCTTGGCACAACAAAGTCATCTGATCGGTCGTCTGCCATAGCGAGGATTGTTTTATTTTTCAAGACAATGTTATCAGTCTAAAAAGTTTGACGCCTTTCAAAGTAGGATCGGCATTCTCAACGTCTGCGCGTTTCTTGAGCTTCCAGAGAAGACGTCTTTTCGAGTCTTTTTAACTTTTCAACAAGGTAAGAGAGTAAAGTTCAGTATGAGGGATACGATTCAAGTTAAAATTAGTTGGTACAAAAAAGGTGACCTCTAGATTACTCTGACAATTTGTTTTGTCATCGCTTTGCAACAGAGGTAGCTTTTTTACATTCATCTCTTGCTTACAAGCCCCGGCTCTATGCAGAAAATCATCTGGGAGCCTGTGCCGGGTTTCAGTTGAAAGACCGGAAATTGGTTGGACAAGTCTAAGGCTATTGCAGTCATGATATCCATTCATGGAGCCTCTCCAAACTATTAATGATATCTTGAAACGGTATTGTAGCAATGAAAAACATTGACCCACATCTTTTAACATTGAATATCGAAAAACATTTTTTTTGTCATTGAGATAACGCAATATGTATTGCCGTTAACCCCCCCCCCCCCCCCCCCACCTCCCCCCCCCCCACCA
>Ga0126337_10000573_pt1 | contig 19166 bp, 14 predicted proteins | sample DipCmetagenome_FD_92527 | JGI IMG/M metagenome (GOLD analysis project Ga0126337, IMG submission 92527) | Coral microbial communities from La Bocana,Puerto Morelos, Mexico - Diploria C A metagenome | ecosystem: Host-associated > Invertebrates > Cnidaria > Coral | place: La Bocana,Puerto Morelos...
AAAAAAATAAATAAGTTATTTACCGGCTTTGGGTCGGTCCGTATCGTGAAAAACTGTGACCTCGGGCTTGAAAATGCTGCCCTCGGCCTGCGGCCTCGGGCAGCATTTTCAAGACCTCGGTCAGAGTTTTTCACGATACGGACCTCCCAGCCGGTAAATAACATATATATATCTTTGAAGATTTGCTCTTATTTTACTTAAAAATTTGTGGTATATAAACTCAAGCTCGTAGATTGTTTCACTGTCTTTATATCAGGAAATATCCATGGTAACAGTCAACCTCACGGAACTTTGATGGAGCCTTACGTCTTTTTACAGACTGCTCTTTGGGAAGGAATACCGCTGACCATATCTGTACCAGCACCTTCTGGGCCAGCGAGATACGAGGGTAATATACTAATAGCAACGACTTAGCGAGTTAGATCGACTACAATGAGGAAAATGTCGAAAAAGTTAACTATCTTACAGAAGGCGCTGTTTATACACAAAGAACTAAGCTGTAACAAATTCAGATTATTTATCAGATTTTGCATTACCATCAATGGTCCGATTCGTTGGATGCTTGTAAAATTAGCTAATAACATACTCTTGGCATTTTCAGAGTTTCTGAGCTATGGACTTGGTAACCCTCCCTCGTGCGGTGAAGATTGCAAGTTTTTATGGGATGGCTTTGGCCGCTGGTTCAACGGGACCTGGAGACCACATGTGAAAGGTGAATGCGAGGGAAGAAGATCCGTGAAGGCAATTTAAATGTGCATTTAGTTTTTTAGATCGACATTGATTTGGCGAGTTTAACCAGAGTCTTCGCAATCGCTTTCACCGTTAACTCCAAAAACAATTTCTTGATATCAATGTGTGCTTTTAGTCGTTACTTCCTTAGACTCATGCTCGGCCCCTTGGCGGCGTTCGTTCCATGTTTTACAAAAACCTCCTATTTCCAAATTGGTCTAATGGCCACTTTCCGCTTGCAGGGAATCATGGTGGTTGTATTTGTTATCGTGGATCATAAATATAACCGCGATTCCCTGCAGGCGCGCCTCATCTAGAGAATCGGCCATTGGCTGACAACAATCTTTCCCGTTCTGTAAATCTTGTCTTACTCACAAATATATCACTTTTCAGGCTTGTGGATGAAACATGCCCCAAGAAATCACGAGGGCGTGTTATGGATCTACGGGGATTCTAACGCAGGGCGATTTTATCGCTCCATCCGTCGCACGCCACTGTGCAAAACAGTTTTCCGCGGCTGCACAATGTCTTACAACTGGATTTATCCAATCAAAAACGCTACAGTGGAGATGCATCAAAGAAACTTTCTGCCAATAAACATAACGCGCGTCTTGGAAGCTATAGCGAGGGTTATTCACTTGCCGCAGATGAATAATGAGAAAAGCGTTATTATTCTGAATCACGGACTGCATTTTATTACGTCAACGAACTTTTCAACATACCGCCAAGTAATCGATGGTATTGTGGATCTTTTTAAAGAGAAAAACGTTAACGACGATGGAAGAACTGAATTAAAGTTCAAAGGGAAAATGATTTGGAAGACAAACGCTGCTATCCATAGAGAAAGACTGAGATCACCCCACAACCACAAGCGACGATTTCTAACTCGACAGGTAAAAAATTTTCACAAGCAATCAGCTCCTGAAAGAAGGCCTAAGGAAATATTTTCTTTTCCAGAAAAAATTTTAAAGGAGTTCACTCAAAACTTGGCACCTTTTTCTTTTCGTCAACGGAAAGCTAGTACAGTTATCAGTCACTCGCCAAAATTTTGGCTTCCTATGCGTTTCCAAACCCTATGAAACCCTTGTCTAAAGTAGCACGAAAACCGAAAAATAGCGCTGCGATCTTGAAGTAACTTGATGTATGCCTGATTCCAAAGAGCTCAGTGTGAAGTTTGGTGGGAGGTCGCCAGGAAATTTGAAGATATTTGTTGTTCTTTGTTTCTGCTTATGTTTTCCCGGCCATGCTCTTTTGTACCGCTCCATTTTGACGTCCCGCCAAACTTCACGCTTAGCTCTTTGACGTCACGCACGCATCGCCTGGCTGCTAAGTTACTCCCTTATGGCATCCTTGTTTTTGGACTTTCGTGCTACTTTAGACGATGATTTTGTAGTGTTTGGAAGCGAATTGAAGGCATATATTTTAACGAGTGACCGATCCTTTTACTAGCTTTCTGATAGTGGAAAGAAACAAAAAATGCCAATTTTTGAGTAAATTTCTAGCAATAAACATGAAAATTTCAAACAAAAAAAAGTTTAAAGCAATTAAAATTTCAGCCAATAAAAACTTTAACCAATAAAAGCGTGCTTGCTGTAGTTGTTTTTTTAATAAAACTCTTTTATTATTTTTCAGCGGGTTCAACTTTACAACGCATATGCTACTTGGGCCATGTGTAAAGCTGGTATCGAGGTACTTGATGTATACCCACTCAGTGCGTCTTTCCCCAATGGCACTGATAATAGCGTGGATCCGTTCGACAGCGTGCATTACAAAGACTCGGTATTCAAACCCGCGGAGGACATTTTGCTAGAGTACTTTAGTCCCTGGTGGAACAAAGTCAATCACACAAGGAGATGGACCTAGAAAATGAACTTGAAGAAATTACCTCGTAAAAGATATACGAAATAGTAACACGCACTCGTGGACTTCCGTTTTGGATTAATACAAATCATACAATACATTTGCCTCTGATTCTTTGGTGTTATTTATAAAACTGTTATTATAATAGGCCATTCCGAGGTACTTTGTGTCTCTGTTTCAGAACGAGTCCTCGTGCAGAGCCTTCTACATGATGTGATTTGCATGAAAACGAACTTGTATGGGAAACACAATTTAAATGGTTTCGCACGAAGACTCGTTTTGACCCAAAGGCAAAAGGCAACTTGGAAATGGCCAATTACAACTGGGACTTCTTTACAGGGTAGGTTGAAGAAGGTTAAGGCACTTAATTACTAAGTTGCCGCATCGTTAAACAGGTGTTGAAGACACGTTGGCCTCATGGTCACCGCGCTGGACTCCGGATAGATCGGTCTGGGTTCCATCCCTGGCCGGATCAGCGCTTTGTGTTCTTGAGCAAAACACTGAATTTACCCTCACAATGCCTCTTTTTACCCAGGTGTATATAAATGGGAACCCTGTGATGGGTTAGCGTTTGTTCTCGGAGGGAAAAATGTCGGTTAAAAGTTGGTAGTTTTCTTTGAGCGAGAGCGGATTTCTAAAGCTTTCCTACGCGCGGTCTCAAACTATAGCGAGCCACCTTAAGCAGTTGGGTAAAATTCTGATAGCGAAAATAGTCGAAAACTGTCTTACATTCAGTAAGACTAGCTAAAAAGGCCAACGATAGTTTTGCGTCTCGAACTCTTTGTTTATGCACATCTTTAATCTAAATGTCTGAGGAATGATACTCATGGATAACTACATTTCACAAATAAAAAAGGTATTAACTACATGCAGCTGTTTTTGATGTGAAGCGGGATTATTTGCTAATGAGCTGAGTTTTAAAACCAGCGGAATTTTAGCTGAACTTTAATTTACAAATGTGACAGGCGACCTGCATATTGCTAGTATTAGCACTTTTGATGTCATCGCGAGCAGTGATAACATTTAACCTCAGTTAAATGACCTAGGTTTCTGTGACCCGTAGGTTAGTGAACAGAGCGCACGCCTGGTGTTTGGGAGGTCGTTGGTTCGATTCTTGTCGGGGACTCAGATTTTTTCTCTGTCCCATGCTCCTGTCATGTTGATCATTTCATCTTTCACATTTCATTACCGCGCTAAACATTCACCATCTCGTGTTGTTGACTTATCACTACTCGAGAATTGTTTACTTCCAGCAAATCGTTTGTTCTGAATGTAGCACCGAACATTGACTGGTGACATGAAGTCACAGACCACGAGGGTGGAGTTATGTCAATAAAACAACGAGATTTCTATCAAAAGTTCAAGAGGACATTTGCAGTATCGAGATGGAGCAATTACTGCGAGGAACACTAGTACTGTAAATGAGATCTTTTCGCATTCGTCAGGACGGCAAATATTCAGTCTCAGGTAAATATCTTGATTTTGTCACCTGCAAGTGCAACAAGAAAAGCTTGACTGAATGGAATATAGTCAGCCATTTGTTTAGGTGTTTGGTAATACTATTCTGACTCTATTACCCTTTGCGGACTCTTGTATCCTTTAATTGCTTGCATCCGGAGAGATGTGATTAAACTTATATACATGGATGGATTTCGTCCATCTGTGAATTTCCTTTCACGGTAGCAAACCCATGTGGCCATCCCAGTTTGAAACCGTATTTAGAGATGATCAATGAAGGGAGAAGCGAATCGAATGGTTTTATTTTGAATAGTCGATTCATGCATGAATACTCGGATTTAAGCTCATATATATTCATTTCAATTAAAAGGGTTATCAGTGTCACTGTAACAGAAGGTGTTTACGTCTTTGGTTCTCAATTGCTTCACATTGTTCATGCATAATTGTCAACACTGAATAGTCTGACAAGTTTTTTTCAATAAAAATTCTGGTATATTTACTGTTAAAAATCAGATTAATATGATGCTGGTCTGTAAAACGGATACTAGCTATGCATCGCTTTTAATAACTATTTTATATCATACCATAAAAAAATAAGTCTGTGGTTTAATACCGTCGAATATATATGGATTTTACTTTCTTGTACTCTGATTGGCTACATTTTCTTCAACATGGTATAAACGAGTATTCAAGTGAAAAATATCGAGGAATTCCATGCGGTACTGCTTTTTATGCTGTAGAGTCAGGCTCTGTGTGTGACTGTTTAAATGAAAGCTAGCAATTGAGTAGTCGTTGCTTGTTTCCTAGGTAGACAATAATCTATGAAGCCCAGTGGATATACACGCTGCCCAGAAGCTTTTATTTTGTAGAAAGCACTTTCTATGAGTGAATTTCACAGAGATGCCAGTAAATACTCCGAAGGAAACAATGGGCAAAAAACACTACAGGAAGTTTTCAGCTGTCCACCGGGACTATGGCGCAAGTTTCGTCAATTTCGCACTTCCGCCCATCTCCTTGTTACAAGACGCAGGTCTCTGCGAGGCATACACAGAGTATTTGAACCGCGCAAATATGTTTTTCTCTTGACGTTTACTATTACTCTGTTTGTGTACCTTAAGTGTTTTTTTCCGATGCCTACCATGAAGACGATAAAACGTAACGGTCTCTTAGAGTTTAGAAAGAACTGGTGCCGAGTACGCAGGGTTGCGACGGACTGGGAACTATTGGGAACAACATGTGAAGGGAACACCAAATTTGGCGTGGATTTACCCGGATGGGGAATCCAAAACAGGACCGACCCTAGGAATAGCTTTATTCCTTATATGGACATTAAACCAGCCGGGGAGTTTAGCAGATTCAGTATTCAGTCCCAGTCCTATAACGATCAACCCAAGACTATGGGAGGCGACGATTGGAGGGTTCTTATATGGGGTCCATCTGTGCTTGCACCTACAGTGATTGATCACGGTAATGGAACGTACGAGGTACTGTTTCTTATCCTGGAGCCTGGAACCTACTTTGCGTCGATCGTTTTGGATTACTCGTTGTGTGACGGAATGAAAAACCCTCCTGATTACTGGTTTATGCTTGGTAAGTTAAGGTCACGGTTGAGAGCTCTTTTTTCTCTTTACGCAATCAACAGGATATTATTCCTTGAAAGAGATCGACGATATTTAAGTGCAAGCGAAAAATATTTTGAACGAACATTCTATTTCAAGTGTAGTGTAGCACAAAAGAGAATACCTTTATTTCCGTTTAGTTAGGGCTCAGGAGAACAGTCGAGAGTTTTGACATTCTTTCTCGCTTCTCGTCTCTCAATCAGGAAATATCCATGGTAACAGTCAGCCAGAAGGGAGTTTGGCGGAACGTTATGTCTTTATACGCAGTCCTCTTTGGGAAGGAATACCGCTAACCTTAACAGTTCCGTCACTAGCTGGGCCCACAGCATACGATGGTAATGCTTCATCAGCCGATTTTAGATATTGTTCATATAACCTGTGAATTTCCTAGTACGTTTAAAATCATTAACGGTGGGATAACGTTATCTTTTTACTTGCAGAATTTCTAAGCTATGGAATTGGTAAACCTCCTTCTTGTGGGGAGGATTGCAAGTTTTTATGGGATGGCTTTGGCCGCTGGTCTGATGGGACCTGGAGACCACACGTGAAAGGTATTGGGTGGAAAATATACTACATTGGCTCTGAGACCAGAGACCCAAAGACAACAGATAATCTGAGGAAAAAAGCTACACTACTAACGCATGTCTCTCCTTGTAGGCTTGTGGAGGAAACATTCTCCGAGAAATCGCGAGGGCGTGTTATGGTTGTATGGAGATTCAAACACCGGACGATTCTATCGGTCCATCCGTCGCACGTCACTGTGCAAAACAGTTTTCCGTGTTTGTTCTCTTTCTTATAACTGGGTTTATCCAATCAAAAACGCTTCTGTGGAAAAGCACCAGAGGAACTTTCTACCAATAAACATAACGCGCATCTTGGACGCTATAGTGAGGGTTATTCACTTGCCGCAGATGAATAATGAGAAAAGCGTTATTATTCTGAATCACGGACTGCATTTTATTACGTCAACAAACTTCTCAACATACCGCCAAGTTATCGATGGTATTGTGGATCTGTTTAAAGAAACCAAAGTAACCGACGATGGAAGAATCGAATTGAAGTTCAGAGGAAAAATGATTTGGAAGACAAATGCTGCAATCCACAGAGAAAGACTGAGATATCCACACATTCACAAACGACGATTTCTAACTCGTCAGGTACAGTAACATTGCTTGTTTGTAACATGCTTGAAACGAAACGTCTTGGATAAAATGGCTAGTTATTCACTGTAAAGAACCAGTTTTAAAATGCTCCTTTCCATTTGAGAATCACCGACAGGGAACCATGATAGTTGTACTTCATGAAACAAGTTTAAGAACTAGATTCAAATACCATGATTCCCTGCAGGCCAACCTCAAAACTCAGTGAAAGTTGATTGTGATAATTTGATATTTTTCTGTGAAAGTTTGTCTCATGCAAGTACAACGGCTACTCACGAGTCGGATTGGCCAAGACCCAGAATTAGGGACATATGGTGGCCGCCAACTCTGTGGCATTAAATTTGCAACCACGAAAATCATAAAAAAAAAAAACATCACAGAAATTCCCCAAAGAGATGATGAATGAAAAGTGTTTTCAGTAGTTCTTTAAGAGACGTCATTGGGGAACATCTTGTGCACAAAATCAGGAATCCTGTTTTCTGCGGAGATCAATAACAGCGTGCTTACTGTAGTGGTTTGTTAATAAAACTCTTTTCCTTTTCTTTCAGCGGGTTCAACTTTACAACGCATATGCTACCTGGGCCATGTGTAAAGCTGGTATCGAAGTACTTGATGTATACCCACTCAGTGCGTCTTTCCCTAATGGGACTGATAATAGCGTGGATCCGTATGACATGGTGCATTACAAAGACTCGGTGTTCAAACCCGCGGAGGAAATTCTACTAGAATACTTCAGTCCCTTATAGCCACCAAGTGACACAGAAAGTGACAGACATTACACAAAGTGACAGACATTTTACACAAAGTATACTACTTACAGAAAGTACCTCGTATACGACATACTGAATAATACCACGACCTCGGCTCCTGGAGGGATCTTCCCGTAGATTAAAGACATTTCCGGAAAACTGTTGCCTCATGCAAATGCGAGGAGGAAAGGCTCAATATCCACTCACAGGCTGCATTTCATTATTCCCCTATATATAACTACATACCTACTAACATCTAATCTCCCAGATATAACTACACAGCCTACATCTCATAGACCCCCTTGATATACCTGCAGCCAATATCTTATCTGCTCATGCATGAGCTTCCACATCTACCAGCTACAGGGAAGAGAGTATGAAGGATGAAAGATTTATAGGCCTCGTATAGGTCTTATTTCCAAAGAAATCCCCCTTATATATATATAAGTTATTCTTAAAACACTCTTGCCTTCACAAATTCTAACAAAGTTGAGAAATAATCGATTCTTGGACGTCTCTTATCGTTCATCTTCTCTTGCTACAGGCTAGAGTCTTTTGAGTTAGGCAATATTACTTGGTTGGAAACATCTTTGTCATATTTCTACAGTTTCCACAACATCGTCATTTGTTTCGACATGATTTTGATCGTTCTTTGCCTCAAGAGACGTCGCGTAGAGAGAGGTTTTAGCGTAGCCCTAATTTTCGTACAGTGCCGGAAAACAACATTCAAACTCTCACATTGAATTTTCCCCCAACATAGTAAAAACATCTGAATGAGCTTGTTAGTTAGTTAATATTTTATCAATCGTTGAAAAATATTGTTTTCATTGTTTAACGGACTACGATTCTTTGTTAAGAAAATGTCAAATACGTTGAGACCCGTATCACCAGCAGAGTCTTTTGTGATTAAGGCTTTTCAGATAAAAACAAAATTAAATACACTACCACTAAAATAATTTTGAAAGAATGGCAGGTTTAAGTTTTAAACTAAAAGAAAGCGTATTTCTCAACATTGAGAGCTGACGTTGTAGAGAATCGTCGTATTGGTTTAAAATGAATCGGTGATTCGACTTAAAGAGTCGTCTATTTCGAGTCTTACAGACAATTGATCCCAACAGTACACGTGAAGCAACGCGTCAGAAATCACGTGACCTTGTCAACATCGGGAGAACAAAGAAAATCTAACTTCCAACCACATCTTATGTGATTATGCGGCGCAGAAACGTTGGTAAATCTGTTAATGGAAATACAATCTAAAGTCAGCTCAAAACCTCAAATGTCGAATGGCTTTGATAGGACAGAGCGTGACAATACAACGTTGCAGATAGCTTCTTCGTTGAAGTTGTAAGGTAAGCAAAAAATTGACAGGCGGCGATCAATGGGATATAAAGAGTATGGACGTCGCTAAATTAACAATGAAGAATATTTATATGCTAAAAGTCTAGTCACTGAACGAGAAGGTTCAAGCTGGGAGATATTTTCAGATTGAACGAAACCTTGCGCTTTTGAATCTTCATTCTGGTGGAAGTCAATTGAACGGAAAGTCTTTACAGCCGAAGAAAATCAAATGCTTAATTTGCTGTTTTGTCAATTCGGTAGTGAATGCGAAATCGAACAGGTCCCTGAATAGCAGGTTGTCCTTTTACGATGTCAGACATGAACTCTTTGAATGAAGTCACATGCCTGTCTGGATCATTTTCTTTTTTTAGCTTTCTGTTGGGAGCTTGTAGATCATATGAGTGCAACTGACCAGGATGATACAGATTTCATCTCTTTATCTACCGCTGACCACCAGGAAATCAACAGCATGCGCAGAAAGAGGCTACTTCCTTCACTCAAGCACACTATTCAGGCTAGAGTACACAAAGTAGGTACTCTAAGAGGAATCCCGCGCTTGTTTCTCCTACGAAGGGCCTTCTGCTTCTACTGGGGCGTCATAATATCGCTATTTATTTACTTGAAATGGTATTATCCGTTATATTTGACCAGCACTGTCAACCGAAACACTTTAGAAGACTTCGGCAAGGACTGGTGCCGAATGCGCAACGCGAGAATAGACTGGAAACAAATTCGAGAACCATGCGAAGGTAACACAGTCTACGAGGATAATTTACCAGGATGGAATATTGAAAATAGGACTAATCCAATTAAGAGTTTTGTTAAATCAATGGATATTCGACCTGCCGGACAATTCAGCAAGCTTCAAATTCAAACCCAGACCTCCGATGGCGTTCCTAAATCGGTCGGAGGGGACTTCTGGAGAGTTTTTATTTCGGGCCCTACAGGGTTGGCGCCCACAGTAATTGACCTTGGTAATGGATTGTATGAGATTCTGTTCTTGATTCTAGCTCCCGGAAACTACTGCGTGTCAGCGGTGCTGGATCATTCGCTTTGTGATGGAATGAAGGACCCCCCTGACTACTGGTTCATCTCGGGTAAGAGATTTAGCTTTATTCTAAAACCTTCTGAGAGACTGATCAGAACGTGAGATTGATCAGAATGTGATTTCTTCTTACGATAACTGACTGTTTAGGAGACAGGTGATTAGAATGTCGAAGATCATTAACTGGAGGATACGTCATCGATAATACATCGATGTATTAAAACCAAGCGAACATGTACCAGCTAGGGTAATAATTGTTAAGAACCAGGTGTTGGATAGTAACCCTGCTATAGACTAGCTTTCCATTCAGGGGGAGTTAATAATATAAAATACTTTTCCCTCATACTGCGGAAACAGAAGTAAGCACCAGCCCGTGATGGGCCATTACACCGGAACGCAGATGACCCATTGATACATGTATTGATGGCAAATAACGAGCTCCGAAACCGGAGCAGTTTTCGTTAGGTACTAATCACTCAATGACTGTGCGTTCAGAGTTCTCCTTGCATTAGCGCTCACGTCAGCCTTTCTTTGAAATGTGAAAAATAGAAGGCTATTATTAAGTGTCTGAACAAACACTAGCACACTAGTTACAAACACTAGTTGCGCCGACGGTGAGATCAGATATTGCAACAGAAATATTGGTATTTGGGGGAAAAATGTGAAACGAAGAAAATGCGAGGGCAATTAAGTTTTGCTGAGCGCTTTTACGGTACAAAAGTCTATTGCAGATTTCGAATCGTTAAAGACCGCAAATACTATATTTTCAGGAAACACTCATGGAAGTAACCAACCTAAAGGAATTTTGGCGGGAAAACAAGTGTACCTGATGCAGCCTTTGTGGGGTGGTGAACCGCTCTGCTTTGACGTAGCTGCGAGTCACGGGCCAATGAGAAGAGACGGTATGAAACGATAGTTTTTGTGTCCCTGATTGTGTACCAGGATTGCACAAGACGGGTTGTCTTTCGCAATACTGCAACCTCGTTTCCAGGGTCTCTCGTCTTCCAGCCCTAGCGGAGCGAGAGAAGAGAGACTCGCTCCGGTAGAATGGGAAGATGAGAGATTCTAGGAACGAGGTTGGCAATATTTGCTTATAGCTAACTAACTGAGTGTAAACTAACGTTTCAAATTGCCTTTCTAATTTGTCTTTCCAGAATTTTTGAGTTATGGATTTGGACAACCGTCATATTGTGGAACAAACTGCAAATTTCTATCGGATGGCTTTGGCCACTGGACTAACGGCACATGGGTTCCTCACACGCCAGGTAAGCAAATTTCAACTTGTGGTTGAAATGGAAATTAGCCTTCCTATCAAATTTGAGAATCTGAAGTTTGCTCTGAGAATGGGTAACGCGCGAAATGTCACAAGAAGATTTTCCAGTCCGTACTGCGCAATCTTAGCACCACCCTGTCGATGGAGTACAAATCGATTTTATTCCATACGAAAGGCTAACCTCATTTCTGTGGCAATTCAGAATCTTTTGTTAAACAATTTATTTGATTTTTACAGCTACAGAGTTGTTTCGTCTGTTGATATCAGAAAGGACAAAGCACAAGGCTTCGCGTCCTTTTAAATGGTGGTTATCATTTGCAGTTGCCAAATGTTACATTTTGTGACGTCTTACATGACGCCCAACAATTGCAAAAACGAAAACTAATTAAACTGCCGAGAGTGCACAATACGGACTGAAAATCATTTTCAATGGTCAACTTAATGTTTGGAAGAAGAAGGGTGAATTAAAAACATACCTGGGATTATTGCTCTATTCTAAAAATGTTTTTTTTTTCCTTTGATTTCAGAGAGGTTATTTAAGAATTCTCCGCGAGATAAAAAGGGAACTCTCTGGATATACGGCGACTCACTAGCGTTGCGATTTTACGATTCTATATATTACACGCCTCTTTGCGGAGAAATCTTCAAAGTCTGCAATCTCACGTACAGTTGGGTTTACAACATGCTCGAACCAGTGGAAATAGAAAAATACAAGAGAAACTATCTTGATTTTGATCCTTCACGTGTGCTACAAGAGCTCAGTGAGGTACTCTATCTACCAGAAATGGACGAGCACAGTGTTATTATTTTGAATTGCGGATTACATTACGTTTCAGCTTTGAAATTTGCAATTTATCGAAAGCTTATCGATGACATCATTAACTTGTTTAAAGAGACTTGGGTAAATCAAGATGGCGTGGTCGAACGGAAGTTTAAAGGAAAATTGATATGGAAAACTACAACGGCCATTCACAGGGAGAGGTTCTTGTATCACAATCATCCCAGTCCGCGGTTCTTGACTCTTCAGGTAATGTTATCAGAGGTTGGCTTTTTTCAGTTACTGCTAACGCATTTTAGATGAACCCTGAACAAAGTGCGCATCTCATTTTTCTATCGGCTTTCTAGTGGCATTTCATCTACATACACTCATGAAGTGAATTTTCTTACGCGCAGGGAAATAATCAAAGTTTTAGAAGAAAACACTGAAGTGGTCTGGATACTGATTTATATCACATTGAACCAATGTCTGAATTTATCGCCCGCAATTAATAATTAGTGCAGACAAGTTGAATTGTTGCATGCAATTTTACAGAAGTAGAGCACTTCTATAATATCGCGCATGATATCAGTTGCGGTCTGAGTCAGACCTTCCCCAGTTCTGAAGCGAAGCTGACCCCTCAGTAACAATTCTGAACAACATCGAAATCAGAAAAATTGTCAGGTGCAGCTGAGAAATTTTCAATGTACGTCAACGCTTCAGAAAAAAAAAAAACTGAATACAGTTACTTAGAATTTATTACTTACGAGAATGTCTTTCATTTCACTTTAGCGCATACATCTTTACAACGCTTACTCAATCTGGGCTATGTGTAACGCTGGCTTTGAAATTTTGGACGTTTTCCCCATGAGCGCGTCATATCCCGAGGGGACCGATGACAGTAGTGACAAGTACGACGCTGTGCATTTCAAAAGGCTCGTGTTCAAACCCGCTGAGCAACTTCTGTACGAGTACTTCAATCCTCACACTGATCAACCAAAGAAACACAGATTGTATCATTCGTTATTTGGAAATAAAACTACACAATTGTAACACTTGTTTGAATTTGATGTGACTGATATTCTCTTTCTCGCCCAGGGAGGGGTGCAATCTCATACAAGTTACGTAAGATATACTAAGTCGCCGAAAAGGACATAGGGTTTTGAACCTTTTTGATTTGAAATAATTTCATCATCGGTACACCAAAACAGCTTGAAAAAAAGGTTATCACTCATAATTGTGCGAGCAACATCATGATCATTTACCCTGTTCCTGTAGCTAAGAACCTTGGCTCATAATTTGATTCCAAACTTTCCATGACAAATCCAGTATTACGATAATTTGTGGCTCATTTTCCTACTATTTGTTTAACATACGACGGATCCGGAAATGTCTCTCCATGAAATCAGAAGAGTCGCTTATTAATTCTTTTTTATCCAGTCGTTTGGACTATTGTAACAGTCTGTGATATGATTTACCTTTAACTTGCAACGTTTGCAGAATGCCTGTGTAAGACTTCAATGTTCTAGTGACGCCCGCTTGCTCGAGCAACCTTCCTTCAGATCCTAAGTGACACTTGGCACTGACTTGGTGGCAGGTCGCTTATTTGTGCAGCTCCAAAACACTAGAATGCATTGCAATTTGAAGTCACATCAGAGATGCCTTGTCGTTGGACACTTTTAAAATTAAGCTAAAAACTTACCTTTTTCATTCAGCATTTTTATTATAATTTGAGTGTAGTATATCCTTTTCATCACTATTTTTGATCTAGTATTTTAATTAATGACGTTTGTTTTGTGCCCTCTCCTGGAACTATGTATGTTATATATAGTTGAAATTATGATATTCTTCCCATAAAAATCGTGGAATTTAAATTCTGAGTTACGCGAGCTGGGCAGCCGAATACACAGTTAGATGATTACTTTAGTTATAAAGATTCTGTGTGGTTAACAGCCCATCCATGGGTATGAAGTTTTGAGTTTCAAATGTAATGATTTACATTTGGGATACTAAAGACACAATTCTTTTTAGCAGACATTCCAGATCATAAAACAATGAAAAAGAAGAATATCATCAAGGGAAATGGTGGGGATAGCTCAGAGAGTTGAGGCGTTCTCTTTTTTCCTCTGATCACGGTGTCTAAATAGACGGGTTAGCAAAGGCCACAATTTCTTTCGCTTTGTACGCCTCGTAATAGGCCATCTCCGAGTTGCCTTAGCCTCTATGTCAAAACGAGTCTTCGTGCAAAATCATTCATATGGAAATTATGGGTGAAAGTTTCTAAAGAAACTGTGGTGCTGACGTTTCGAACGTTAGCCCTTCGTCAGAGCGAAGGACGAAGGGCTAACGCTCGAAACGTCAGCTTTATAACTCGTTACGGTGGCCAATTTACATTTTCAACTTAGTTGATATAACCAAATTACATATGGAAATCAGTTCCATCTACAGGATCATTTTCACTGATGCGAATCAAACTCATTTTCTTATGAAAGGTTTTGCATGAAGATTCGTGCATTTACTAATAAGGGCTTTCATGTGTCCTCAAGGCGCGCAGAGCTGAAAGGGAAAAAGATTCCATGGACCCATGTTCTCGCCGGCGGGGTGTGGAGGTGCAGTGTTCAGTGCATATGAAGCTGTCAAAGTTATTTTGTCGCTCTAAAGTAGAGGTTTTACACATTATGTGGGCATTATTTTGAGTATAACAGTGATACATTAGCGAAAGAGCATCATTCTGAAAAAACTAGCTGATTATCCGGACGTTGGGCAAGCTGAGGGTAATCTGTTACTACCTGATGGCCTCAACGTGAAAGATAGCTTCCGAATATGGCTTCAGAATGTCAGAAAGTTAATTCTTCGCTGTTCTGCTGCACTAGAGCAAGTTCAATTTCATTACTAGAAAGCCCATTCGTTATCGGTCAAGCCAGAGCAATTAATAATTACACTGAAGGATAATTCATGCTTTAATAAAATAATGGTTAAGGGAAAATATTACCTTCTCGATCTAAGTATAATGGAGAATAGTGATGCTTTTTAAACAAAACAGTGAAAATGGTGAAACATCTGAGCAAGAAGTGTAAAACCCTACTCTGAACTCCTCTTTGACGTCATAAGGCTTTCGCGTGCCATTGGCTGAGTGCTTAGGTTCTTTATAAACAGACGAGAGGGCGGAAAAGTGATCGAAATAAACAATTGTATAATTAAAACACTCGCGCACGAAACGATAGCGTAAATAAACACTTTTGACAGATCAGAGAAGGCCAGTGCTTAAATTAATCTAGAACAAGCGTAGTTTTGTTTTCATGCAAATTTCTTGACATTGAAGGTTATTTGTGAAATGTAAATACCAAAATAGTCACGTTGTAACAATTGATCCGGATTTTAAACTTAATGCTTGCCTCCACTGATAAAATATTGCTTCCAGTGTTGCGATCGGTGATGGGCATCATCTTAAAACACTTTTGCAATCCAATCTATAATTTTCTTTTACTGAATTTTCGGTGGCCTCTGCCCAGCTTCATCAGACCTGCAAAAGTTCGTTATTGCCTTCACTGCTTCTATAGCTCCTATTTAGGACCCCTTTTGGTATCTTATCATAAAGGAGCGCTGATTAATTATCTTTGTCGTTAACGCACTGACATGATTTGAGTCGAAAGCTGCCAAAACTTGATAACGCTCAAGTAGGACTTAAAAGTTAATTAAAATACCTTTATAGATCAAGAAATGTTATGTACTTAATGACAAGTTTGAGCGTTGTTGGCGTGTTGACAGCAGTTTCACAGATTGAGTTATTTTGAGATTGTAGCAAGATATTTTATCTGGAATATTTTGTTTCTGCTTGTCGATAATTATCTGCGGGTGTTGTTTCAACGGACGCTGACTGGTTTTCATGAAGTGAACAGTATCTTTAATTAACTTCACGTCAAGCTTATTAGATAAGACACTTCAAACTACAAGGTAAGTTCAAAACAAGCTTATCCGAGTTTTCAGAAATCCTAAATGCCTTAGCAGAAAAGGGTATTCCGTATAACTGAAATTAAGAAGTTACTTTTTAAATGAGTACTAAGAAAAAAGGGACAGTGTTTTCCAGAGCGATGATATTGCATTCGTTCTGCAATGGTCGTCAGAACTGAACGTTAGAGTGCCGCTAAGGTCACTATGGCGGACGCAGAATGATTTCAGCCCAAAAAGATATGCAATTCTCGAATATTATTCCGTTTAAAACAGTTTGTTCGAATTATGTGACTTTCTTTAGAATTAAAAGCATTTTGGTGATGTCAGCTACAAAGGCTTTCATTTGTCATTTCATCCATACACCAAATCCCAAATTCCAAAATGTCCCAGTTGTGTCGGAAGTCGCAATTAAGGAATGTTTGACCAAACTGTTGATAGGAAAAAGTGTCGTATTTAATTTCTTGTCAGCTCGCCGCGCCTGTCAAGGAAACAGAAGTACACCAGTTTTGTGTTGCTTCAGGCATTGGACCCATCATTTGCATGAGTAGCCACGCTACCATTTGCTATGAACAAAAGCAAACATTGAATTTCCTAAAACATAATCAAAACAAATAGACGGTATACAATAAAGATTTAATACTCAGCCTAGAAAAAATTTGACGGAGAGCGCAGCTTAGCGCGAAAGAGTCAGCTAAAAAGCAATTTGACTTGAGGTATGTTTTTGAATATTTGTTAACCTGTACCGTCCTCTTTATCTATTTATTTTCACGAAAAGCGCATTTATTATTTGATACTAACAGTACTGTGCATATTCTCACGCGCCTATTGGTCGAGATCAGGAGAAGACCAAGTTATGTAACCTGCGATGCAGCAATGAGATGGCTTAAAAACAGAAACCCATAATTAAGCCAGCGAGAGGTAAAAATGGTAATTGGGACTTTATGGTGAGAAAATCGTAATCTTCAAGCCGGAATAAAATCATCGCATACGAGTTTTGCGCGCATGCAATTTTGCATTGTTTTTCCTTCTACTTCGCCAGAGACCCCATTTTTCCATTTTTGACCTCAAGTCTAAGCAATTTGACCTGCGTCGTTGTGTCCCCCTTTTTTCTTCTATCCTAAAAATAACGACCTCCTAGCTTCAAGGACAGAGAATTGCAGATCAGATAAAGATCTCATCTCTCTAGGTAACGGAAACCTAGTCATCGATACCCTCTACCCTAATCTATAGGTGATTTCAATGGATATGATTAAGTGAGATTTGTAAAAAGAATTCACAATGTTACAGCGAAAAAGATCAGAATCAACCAATCATATTAACGGATATGCAATACACCCCAACACCACATGGAATATACAAATCGGTACTATTCCAAGATATTTTATAAGAAAGTAAAATTCATTTTAATATATTTCAACAATTCCCATCGTTTTAATAACGTGCTTGTCAACATTATTTGTTGTCAAGGATTCGATATCCAGCCCATGAAGCAAAGATTGCCCTTCCGAATTCCGAATTATGCCACATATGAATAAAAAGCTTCGTTGGCCTAGAAGAGCCTGAAAAGAAACTTAAAATAGTCTACGAAAGTTCTGATGTTATGGCCTCGAGGGCCCAAGTGCGTTATGTAAAACTAGACTCTGTACAAAGGTTCATAATTTCTCAGCCTTTCAGTTCGCAGAAGATGATAGTTTTCTTTTATCACTGATACTCTTTTAATGTTAATGTACAGGAACGTAACACCGTCTATTTTTCAAACAAAAGACACATTCCTTGTAAAAGAATATGCATAGTTTATTTAATGAGAACTTGATAATACCAAATTTACGCCTGTGGGTCAAGATTTTTGCGTTCATTTTCCCAATTTTACGGTCTACGTGACTCAAATGTTAATGCTGTTATTCAAGTTAAAAAAAAACACACTGAGAAAAAACAAACATACAAAACGATGTGTAAACTTCTCTGTCTCTATCTCAATCTTGATTACAGAGGCATATTCTAAACTAAAGATTTAAAATATAACTTGTTACTTGAAAGAAAGACAACGCAAAATTCTGCTCCTTTATAGGTGAAACCGCAAGGGCAATATAAGCATCTTCTTCGTCTGAGATTTATTTAAAATATTATCTTACAAATCCTAAGAAATGAATTGTTCTCAAAAGTAGGCTAAGCAGTGCGACCTGCGCTGTAGTGTCCTACATTTTTTCCTAAAAATAACAACCTCTTCAAAGACAAAGCTACAGATCACACACAGATTTCATCGGGAATGATAAAACAAGATAACCTTCGATAACCTGTAACCAAGCTAAGGTGATTTCAATGGAAAACGAGTAAGTAAAATTTATATTAAGAATTTACAACACTGACAGAATTGTAAAGAACGTGAATCAGTCTTTCCTGAGACCACTAAGTTGTCCTTCGTTTCTCCAAATTGACCGTGTATGGAAATCCGACTTGAAACCAAATGTTTACAGGGAATATAAGGTCAATGTTACTCAGAGCATTCTTCAGTATTAGTTTTTCGATGCGGCTTTCGTCTCAACAGACGCGTACGTATGATCGCATGTAAACAGTTTATTCACGTACAGTGACTTGAATCAACAACAGATCGATTTGCGCTACAATTGTGCAGTGAATTTAACATGGAATCTGATTACGGTCAAATAGGACTCCTCTGTTCCCTGTGTCTGTAAGTGCGAAAACTAATCCTGACTGTACATATGAGCTATTGGGATCCTCCGACATGCGGAGCCAAATGCCCATATAGTAGGAAAAGGAAACCCATGAATTCATTTTCTCATGGTTATCATGGCTAAGTGTATTGCTAGTGGGTGTGTGCGCACGACGGCGACGACGGAGTCGCGCTAGATGACAGCCATACTCAGCTAATAGGTTGACACGTCTGTTGTGGTCAATTGTCACCTGTCAAAACAAGTTATCCGATGACCAGTATCCGGCGTGACCATATCTCGGGTTGAAGTGTAGCAACAAAAATACAAAAAATACGATATTTATGTTTCGCTATCTCTCAGGCTCAATTCTGAGTACAGAGGCTGATATTCTAAACAAAATATCGAAACAAAACTTGTTAATGGAAAGGAAGAGAACGCAAAATTCAGCTCCTTTATAGATAAAATCACAAGGGCACAATTTCTAAGAAGGAAATTGTTCTCATTGGTAGCCTAAGAAGTGTGACTTGCGCTGTTGCGTCCCACTTTTTTCACCAC
>Ga0126337_10000575_pt1 | contig 19143 bp, 19 predicted proteins | sample DipCmetagenome_FD_92527 | JGI IMG/M metagenome (GOLD analysis project Ga0126337, IMG submission 92527) | Coral microbial communities from La Bocana,Puerto Morelos, Mexico - Diploria C A metagenome | ecosystem: Host-associated > Invertebrates > Cnidaria > Coral | place: La Bocana,Puerto Morelos...
AAAAATAGTAAAAAAAATAATTTTTGTGAGATATTTAAAAAAAAAAATATTTTTCTTTTTAACTTTAAAAAACCCAAAAGATTTTTTCCCCCCCCCCCCCCCCAAAAAAAAAAAAATCTATACTGATGTCATTAAAAGTCAAGGCACTTTATAGATCTCCGTAGAACTAGACATCAGTAAAGAATTTTTCAGGTTGAATCTCAGACAACTCTTGGTTGGAGGAAGAATAAATTGAGCACAAATAGAGACATTCAATTTATCACAGTTTACAACTCACTCATTGTTGATATGTATACCACTAATTTATTTACAAAACAGCTTTTCAAATGTCTCCATTGAAGAACTAAGCATAAGACTTTCTTTAAATCAAAAACCCCAATCCCAGTCAATTTCTTGCTCCTTTACAGTCACAGTACAACACTGTATCACATCTCCTTCTTGGATGTCAGTGAATTTCTCAAATGATAAGCCACATTCTGTTTCCCTTTTTGCTTGACTTATGTCATCCACACCACGTTTCATGGTTGCCAATTTTCCTGTTACGGAGAAAAATATTTTGGTTAGCATGCCAGAATGTAGTACATGTATAAACCTTGCAGACATCTCCTATTTAACGGAATCCCCTAAATTAAATATGAAACTAAGAAACTATCATTGTCCTATGAAAAGCTACTGCAAATGTGCACCTCAAGCAAGGGTACATGGTAACTCGACTCATAGACTCCTTGCACATTGACCCCAAGAGGTTTGCTTCTGCTAGGGGCTTTTTGTAACACTGTGAGGCAACCCTCCCCTAGGAAGTGGTCCTTGAGGTGTGCTCCTCCAGGAGACTCATGAAAGTGTACTCCAACTCCATAAATCACATTTCAAATTTCCATGCATACCTACAAAGCTCACCTTCAAATATGACAATGTTATTCCTCAAAACTTTGTATAAAGTTTTACCACGAACAAGAGTTCCTGTCATCACACGACACCCGGCTACTGTTGCTTTACGTGACCCGGTCAACTTAAAAACCTTAAGGACTGCTGCCTCACCATTTATGGATTCTTCATGAAGAGGGGGTAGCCTTTTTGAAAGTTCATCCTGCCAACATGGGATACAAATACCATTTATATTTTAATAAGTTGAACAGCTTCAGAGCTCCTGTGCAGGGGTAATAGTATTAAATCTATCTGCTTTATGCTCAGCAACTATCGTACACTGTACAGTTACCAATTGAAAGAGACCAAACCATGGCCAAGAGGCTGCTAGTTGGGATGATGTGACATTCTCAGTCAAACGTTTCAGGAGCTTTCCTTCTGTTGATGTAAACTTTTGCCCACAAAATGCCACATCAACTGAGAACATCACCCGATTAGCTGCTCCTGGGTTTTCAAAGGTGGTTCTATACTAGTGCCTCAAAAAATCCCAAATGGTTAGGCTTGTTGCAGACAATTCACCAAGCAGGGAGTATTTTGTGGATAATTTCATCTTGCATCATACAATAGCAAAGGTTTTTCAAATATGGCTGAAAAAAAGGCTCTAAATTAAATGCTATCACACTAAGTGTAACAGAGTAAAGATGCCACTGTCAGTATAAGAAATGGCCACAAAATTAACAATTCAGTTCCGTGTAGTTGATACTAGAACTCAAATTGATGACAAAATTAACAAACCTTGATGTCTTCCAACAGCTTGTAAATGATCTTTTGCTGTTTAATCAAGATACCAAGCCGTTTTGCTAATGATTGTACTTGGTTTGAAATCTTCACATTAAAGCAAAACACAAGGCCTGCGAAATTCACAAAACAAGATCAAGAAATTTAGGTCTAATTATTCTTCAGGAAGTATATGTAGTCTTTACTTTTATTTTACATTCTGCCAATGGTAGACAATCACTTTCATTTGGTAAGATAAGCAGTTTTATGTGGTCTTTTTGTCGTAAAACGTCGTTGAAACTGTCCATGGATTGTCTGTCCACACTTTTTGCAAACTAAAAGTTTAACTATTCAAAATCATTATTGTAATTTTCCTGCCATTGCTTATTATGCCATACATAACAACTTGTTTTTAACAACTAACATATAAGTCTGTGAGTGAAACCTTAGTTTGTTTGCACTGGCATGAATTCATTAGTTATAATGATTCTCTAACCCTCTGGAAGATCTCAAAGTGCTAGTAACCCATGCAGTGCATTGGGATCATGAGTACTTCATGTACATGTTAAGGCTTCTGCGTCCACTATTGATCTATAGCCTCAATTGAAACTCAATTGACACACATTTGAAACTTTTGTTGATACTTGATTGACACAATCAACATTCAGTCAACAGTCCGTTGGGAGTCAACAAATGTTTGCAGACACACCGCTGAGTGTCAGTTGATTCAGTTGATGCAATATTCTGTAATGCACATGAGTTGGTCAACACTTGGCTGACTGTCAACCGACAGTTGATTGAGTGTTGATCAAGTGTTAATCACAATGTTGATTGATGTTGACTGAGTATTGACGTCCTTTCAGTTTGTGCTGCAGACTGAGGGAATAAATCAACACTCAACTATAGATGCCTTAAAACAGCTTTTCTGTCAGTACTGGCTGATGAAAAGTTAACAACTGTATTCCACAACTTAAACATACCCTTGAAAGTTTGTGCAAGCCTGATGTCATTTTCATTGACAGCTCCTACTTTGCTAGACAGTACATTCAGCTTTATCTTCTTTGATTTGTAAGTTGCTATGGCATCATTGATGGCTTCTATTGAGCCATCAACATCACCTACATAGCCAAGAAAAAATGCATCACATTATAAGACTTTCTAATGTGCCTAGAATAACTGTAAGGTTCAGAAAGTTAGGAGCTTTAACTTGTTGCTAATGATAAGCAAACTGTATTTCTTACTACTTGCTTCTTCATATAAGATCACTTCCCTTTCACTTCCTCTTCATCTCATATTTTGCATCTGTGTCAGTAATGTTTGAGTGTCAATAGACCCTGTGAAAATTGACTAATTTGAGGGTATAACCCACTAGGGCTGCACACCCCAATGACCTCAAGTTAAGTTTGCCCACAGGCATTCCTTTGCTTTCTCTCACTGCATTTCTCCCCTACGTTTTGTTTGCAATTTTTTGCACTTCATCCCAATTAACTGAACACTGGGAGAGTCTATATTGTTCTATTCTATCGTTTTTTAAATATATATTTTCAATTATCTGGTCTTGCACAAACCTTTAATTATGATATTCAACTTGTCTGTACTGTCATACACACTATTGGGTGCTTTGGGGGCAGGTTCTCTTTTGTATGTAAGTTGGACATCCAGTAAAATGTTATGCACATCCTCTGAGGACATCTTTTTTTCACGGTATGCTGCCTGTTCCCTGCTTACAGCTTCATGAGCTTCTTGCTGCAAGAAAAAATTCACACAAAAAATTAGTTCAGCGGCAACTGTGGGGGTAAGAGTGCAAGAGACGAGAGAGTGAGAGATGGAGAAAACTGAATTATTGCTTGATTTTCCTTCCTTTTCAGTTTATGCAATGAAGACTTAATGCAGAAGCTACATGGACTTTCAACTGCTAATTATCATAATTAACATGAATTTTGTTTGAAGGAAGGCACTTGCATATCTAACCAATCAGGTTACAACTTAGCCACTATTTTGTCACTGCACCATAAATTTATGACAAAACTTTACATGTAGTTCGAAGAGTAACAGTCCCCATAAAATTTGAATATAGAAACTACTTTGGGAGGATTGCAACTCCATTTTTTAGGAGGTAGGGGGAGGGGATCACTATGTTTGGGTAGCAAAAACAGTCAAAATAAAGAGAAAAGAAGGGGAATAGTATTGACAAAAATACTTAATGTTACACCAATTTGAGTAATAATATTGACTTAGTTCTAAACTAGAGTTCTCCTAAACATTTAATACTGGCATACAATGCATAACATCATTTTGGCTCGGCTTATAGTATCTGGTCGACATAATGAATCTATTAAGCCGTGACCTCTGATTTGACTTCAAAAACTTCATCCCCTGCTGAGGGTAGCTCCCTCCATCCTGTTACTTCAACTGGGGTAGAAGGCATGGCTTCTGATACAATATTCCCTCGGTCATCAAGCATCAAGCGAACCTGTGTACAGGTGTACAATAAGGAACTGTTGACTTTATGGAACAAAAAAAATTGCAAAACAGCACCTACATGTACATCTCTGATGCACTGAATATGAAATCAATCTTAACATTGAAAATTCATGTAAACTTTGCCATATCAAGAACAAATTTCCAATGTTGTGGTCACTGGCATTTTAACTGGAATTCAAATCTTAATGTCACTGGTTAATATTTATATATTAATAAATTCAGATAGGCCTGCATGAGACTTTTTTTGTGATCAATGGTTACGTTACTGAACTCCAATGGTCTGGGCTCTTGTAAAGAAACCTCCAAATCACTCTCAAAGTGATTACCGTCACTTCATTGAGGAGTATAAATGGCAGATTCCGACAAGGAGCATCACACCCACACGGAGGTACTCCCTGACTTACTTCATGCTATGGAACCCTGAGTTATGTACAGCCTAGTAGGTCACCTAAGCTAGTTGGTAGGTCACCCAAGCTACATGTAGTTGGTAGGCAAACTCTGTCACACAGTCACTGAGTCCAGAAAAAAAAGACAGTTTTGAACCCACAACTTGTATTTGAGGCACTGAATGGAATACTTCCAACTGATAAACTATAAATAACAACTTCACTGTGGAAGAAAACATCAAGAAATGTTTAGTACGCTCAAAGTTTACCTTTGCAAATGCTTGATTAGAAACAATTATGCTGCCTTTCTTTAATGTTCCGCTCTTAACAAGGACTGTCGCAATGGAACTGAAAGGAAAGAAAATTTATTTTCAAGACTCTCGACAGAAATGGCCTTATGAGATGTCTCCACATCACTTAGCAGAAAACGGTTTTTACCCTTTTCCTTTGTCTTTTCGTGACTCCAAAACAATCCCTTCTACAGGACACTTTATGTTGGCCTTGAGATCATGCAGCTCTGCAAGAGTTGTGATCGCCTCTAAGAGTCCATCAAAGTTGGTTCCCTTTTAAGTTTACCAGAAAATATGTTAACAATAAAAATAATTTCCCTGATTAATTTTTAACATATTTAATTAATTTATCATCTAAGACCTGCTTGTGATCCTCAGTTAACAATAATAAAATGATGATAATGTAACAATTGCGTATTTTGATGCACCCAAACACTGAATACAGTAAATATATAAAAAAATATTTTATGATGATGCTAGACGATTTCCTTTACGGAACTGTTCACTTCTTGCTTTCCTTTTCAAGATGTTTTTTTTTTTTAAATTTTAAGGTGCCTGTGTCTTGAACCAATGTCATGTTTCACTATCTCTCTGGCTCATTATGGTACTAGGGGTTATTGGCCTCAGCCCACGGCGTAGCTGATAGCCCCAACCTTGACCCTGATTATCCTGAATATAACAAAAACCTCATCCAATAATTGTTTATTATTTCCATGGAAAATAATAAAGTATGTCAAAGATGATGTGAATATAGAATTTTATTACTGCCTAGTGAATTTTATCAAATTATACAATTTTATTATTGAAGCCAGGCCTACACTCAAAAGATAGTAGTAATGATCTAATCTGCTCATCTGTACATTTAATGCTGAAATTTCTACTGCTTGAACATCTCCACCATACTCCTCAAGCTGCACTCCATGCTGCAGAAGCTGTTGTTTAGCTTGCTCCTGCACAGAACAATACAATTAGTTGGTTTGACACAAACATACTGTTACTTCTTTCACAGCGCACAACAGCTGAGTAGTCAGCGCGATAGCAGTGTAATCCACCACCAAGGGTGCTGGGTTCAAACATTCATCTCTGCTCCTTATTACAGTTTAGCTACATTCATGAGGGTCTCATACACAGGTCCATTGAAGCTATTATAGTTTAATTATTTTGTAAACAGCCAACTGGTGACCTGCATGCCAGTAAGGATTCTCCACCACAATCACAATATTGTAACTTTGCCTTGTAAAACTCTAGACTAGCACCTACATGTATTTAAATTAATAGTAGCCTGAAATGTCAGTCATCTCCCATCCTCAGGCTAATTGCAGGGCGAGAGACACTGGCAAAAGGTCGAGAGCAAGAGATGACTGACTTTTCAGGCCAAACTTATATATGGTCCAAATGTTCAATTAATGTTTCAAATATGAACCAACATACCACATTTACTTTCGGCTTGTCCACCTTATTAATAGCCACAATTATGGGAACTGAAAGTAAAAGATATGACGTACACTTCTTGAATATCAGTGCATTCAGCAGAGGATGTGACAAATTTTAACCAGTTGGACCATGAAATTCTCACTTGTGATTTCTAAAAGAACAATCTAAAAACACAGAACCCCCAACACTGAAAAGGTTGATCTGAAACAAGGGTACAGTCTAAAGTATATACTTTTCAGAACTCTTAAGTAGATGACCGCCTCCACTTCCAATGTCCGCAGCACCCCAGTGATTTGCACCAAGGGCTGCCTACTTTTCACAGTATGCCATATGCTGCGCTATTAAGGAAGATACCTTTATTATTAATTATTTTACTCTTACAGAAGTGCTCTTCATCAATGAAAGTGTATTGTTGGTTATTGACAAACTGGTGGTGAGGGAAACCTGCCAAAGTCAAGATCTTGTGAAGAACTTATGGTGTTCTACTACGCCATGCAGGAAGTAAGCAACAGAGCAGTTAAGTGGATTCTTGATATAAAAACTCACAACTGAGTAACATTTCAGCTGCTTTCGATGTTTCTGAGTAGATGTGTGAAATTCCACTGACAGAAAAAATTATTATATATCTTGTATTTCCCATAGTTTTCCAGAGACCTTTTATATAGGCATGGCATTTTACAGCTTGTAAGAGGAGATCTTTTTTACTTCATACCTTTAGCTCTTGTAGCATGTTTTATCGACTCGACTGTTTGCTGCTTCACACCATCATCTGCTGCCACAACAAGGACAACAATATCTGTGACGTTTGCTCCCCTGGCTCGCATTGTTTCAAAGGCTGCATGACCAGGAGTGTCAATAAATGTTATAGTCTTGCCAGCTCCAGGTACATGAACTGCAAAGAAAAACAAAACTGAACATGAGCAAAGGTCTTGGTTTCTAGTCCGAGATGCTGCTGGGCTGCATCAGTGGGCAGGTTTTAACTTTTTTACCTGCCAACTTAAGGTTTTTTAAAGGTAAATTAACTATACCAGTTAGAGGATTTGTAAAGGTGACAAAGTCAGCAAAACAGAGCAAAACATTAATGAGCAGGGTTTCAATTTAATGTTTTCAGCAAGTGCAGAACTTGTTTTCACAGGCAGGCAAAAGTTTTTAAACTGCACTTCTTTATGAAAAAACTTTCTTCTACATTGTAGATGGTCAAACAAGTTGGGCAAAATTGTCCTCACAGCCAATTTTTAAGAAAACCACTAAACTAGCAATTTAGAAAAAGCAAACTTGAAAAAGGTTTGTCCCAGCACTTTGTGGAACATCTTGTTGGTTCTCATTTTTCTTTCACTTTTCTACTATTTTGAATTTGTAGATCCAGTCAGGGTATGTGCCATGTACACTTCCACCAGCTACACTTCCAACAGCTCATTAGCGTTCAGGACTGTTCATAAAAAAATTAATGGCTATCAGATACTGAGACCTTGTGGAGAATGGAGTTGCACTGTCTGGTGTTTAGTAAAAATAAACAATTGAAAAATCTTTTCCTTGATTAGGGCTGGACCATTTTATTTTGAAAGGAGAGGTGGTGGGGCAATTCTTGGGAAACAATTTTTATCTCACTTTTAGGGTATACAAGATTTTTTGGGTAGGTACTGGTAATACTGTAGCTTCTGCATGAATTTCTTTCACAGTGATCAAAAATATGACCTGGACTGAAGAAAGCACCTGCTTAATTTTTTTTCCTCATGGCTCCCCTTGTTGATATTTTTAGCAGCTTTTGCTATGTAAAGGAATGGTCCATCCATTACTAACTTGTAGTGCATGCAACTTCACAATGGAGTGTTAACTCTTTTCTCAGGACTTCCCCTTTGACACCAAGCTAGCGAATAACTTTTATTTGGTCTGCAATGTTAAATCATTATCCACCTGAAAAGGCACCGACATGTTGCGTTATGCCACCAGCCTCTCCTGCAGCTATAGAGGTCCTCCTCAAGGTGTCCAACAGTGTGGTTTTACCGTGATCAACGTGACCCATAATTGTCACTACTGGTGGTCTCGGTAAAAGAGAAAATCTAGCAAAAGGTAACCAGGTATTATTTTATTTTTTATCATAATATAACTACACAGTAAATACATGAGTTATTAAATTAGCATGATGTCTGTATTGGAGAAATATTGGTTGAGTTTCCTGATGAAGTTAATTTTACAAAACCAGCTTGGTAAAATACAAAGCTGGGAAAGATCACGTACTTGAAAGCAAGTTAAGCCAAGGAATAAATGCAGCAAGCAAAAAATTCTAACTTAAACTTGTACGTAATTAAAAGCACTACTAACCTTGCTGCTTCTTTGATATTTGAGTGAATGGGAGTCATTTTATGTTCCAGCACCAACAGCTCTGCTAGGTCAACTGATAGCACTGTAAAATATAACAGTTTGACATCATCAGTGTTTAAACTGTTCTGCATTACAACTTGGATGTCTCACTGTGCAAACTTGTAAATTCAGACCCACTCAAGAGGGGAAGGATAGATAGATGGAGCTAGGTGAGATTGGATGAATCACTGCACAAAGGAATTATCAAATACAATATTAAATGATTCACAAGATTAGAACCAAACACCATAATCATACAGTACATGTAGGTCTAAAGAGAACCATAAGCACAAACTTTGCTTTCCTGACAAGACATTCCTTGATGAAGTAAATTATTTTTCATCTTGTTATCTTTAAAAGGTTAATCAAAATTGCATATGATCCAAGTGGCCCATCAGGCCGGAGCTTATCATGATTTCTGTAGCATGAAGCGCCTAGGAGTATTACTGTACTACTCCCCCTGGATTGGATTGTTTATCACAGGGTCACCCACAGCATTAAATTTGCTGGAGGCACTTCTCCCGTGGACGATGCTAAACATTGCATGCATGAATTATGATTATAAATTACTCAAGGTTTTCCATTACATTTAGTAGTAAAAGAACCCGAAACAAACTCTCAAAGAATGCATTGTACCTGTGAGCAAACCATGAGGTAAATCCTCTCCAAGGTCACTCAGGATATCAGCTAAAGCACCTGTTGTTAAAATCAAATAACATTTATTAAAGTCATATCAATGATAATTCCCCAATGTTCTCATCAGCAGCTTAAATTTGATATCTAACTTCTTTCTACTTGATGACAGAATATATTATAATAATAATATTTTAACAAACAGATTCCATGTTGCCATGCATCTGTTCAGTAATAGATCACAATCAGATGAAGTCAAATTGTGGTAAGAACAAGAAAGTGGCACATGAGGCGATAGCCGAGTGTGTCACTGATGTTCTTACCACATTTTGACATCCCCTGTGATCTATTACTGAACAGATGCATGGCAACATGAAATCTCTTTGTTTTACATACTTCAGCTTTTTTTATTTCAAAATCTTTCTCAGGTACTCAAAAGCTGGCCTTTGCCCGCTTTGTGAACACAAAAAAAGCCATTTGACATAATGTGTTGTCTAATATACAAAATGAAGCAATCTCATTGGTTGCTATGCATAGCAAGGAATTGTGATTGGTGTAGAAAAATCATGCCGCTGTCAAACTTGACTCAAATGGCTTCTCGAGGAATGAAAATGCGAAATCTACAAATCTTAAAGAAAATGCTGCATAAATCGAGTCAGTTTTTGTCATCAGAGCAGGCTTGTAAGCCGAAAAGCTTGGATCTTTCCTTGGATATTGCAGGTGTTGAAAGAATACGCTTGGAAAACTTGCAGTTGCGGTCAACACTGGAGGCAATTTGATTTGTGTTTTGAATGAAAGGAGCGTTATTGACGGTGGAAATTTGTGTCCTCTGTGCTTGGTGATTCGCAAATCAGTTTGACATAGTATCGGAGACACCTTTTAGTGACAATGCAGTTGGCTGTGAGCTATAATAAGCTAACTCTACTCACTGTTGTGCCATGAAATGGACTGAAACATTCGCGTTGGAAAGCAAGGTTACGTGTTTATTTTAACTGATTTTAAGAAATGTTTATTTCATGTTTCATTCCTGCCATCAATCTGTCTGAACAATTTTTTTATTTTGAGACTGAGAAAAGTTGCATTTTTTATAATTATAAATTGATGTAACAAAATTTAAGTAAGATTTTTTCTTACTCATTCTCTAAAAGAGAAACAGCTTTTTCTTAGTTTTTCCTGCTTCTCATACCTGTTCAATGCCTCATCAATATTTTTTGTACCTTATCTTCACCCAGTCACGTAAAATATTATCTTAATTTTCAAAACGTTCCGCCATTTTAAAATGCAGAAGGAAAACTGTGTAATGATGATGTCAATCGTGTGTCTGTCCTCTAACAGATCATAGGCAAGAACCAATCAAAATGCAAGAATCACTATTGTATAAATAAACTTAGACTATTAGAAAGGTAGTTCTCTAAACTCAACCATCAAAAAAGAATAATGACCACACCCCAAATTCATGTAATGCATGGAAACAGTTCTCGTGAATTTTGAAGTTTATGGATTACCAGGAGTGAGGTTGTCAGAATGTTTGAGATTAGTTTACTATTTTTTGCTTTGTTTTTGCAGGCCCTTAATCAGTTTATGGGTATAATGGGAAATGAATGCTCTAGAATTAGCTAATCAGAGTGCACATTATATCAGCTACAATTGTGTAGTAATAGGCCTTCAGGGTTCTCATGAAGTGCTGGCTGCTGGGGGAAAATCTTATACTGTAGAGTAATTTAGGCAACATAATTATATATTGGGTATTTTGGAACATGACCAAACCTTTACTGTCCTTCTCTGAGGACAGTAAAGGATGTAGCTAGAGAAGGGGGATGGGGTCAGGGTGTGGTGTAGGTTTTAAGTTACACCAGCATTGTAAGATAAAAATTGCAAAATTAATTCCTGACAGTTTGACCTTTTCAAAATTGATTATGATTTCTTTTTAGGACATATTCCCAGTGGCTTGTCCCTACAGCACTAGAACTGCTGTTAGCTGTCTACTTTATGAAAACAGGCCCTCTGCTCCCTAAATTACGGAGAACCCCGGGTTTAAAGAGGCTGTTATATATGGCACATGAACTAACTTGGATCAACGTGTACTAACTTGGATCAACATTCATCTCTGAAGCAAGCTGCCTGATGGTCATGTCTGGTCTAATGACGACTGATGTCTGGTAAAATTAATTCACGGAACACAATAATAAGATCTACATGTAAATTTACTTTCTAAGTGAATATAATATATTAGATCAATTCTTGGGATTTTTGATGAATTGTGACATCAGTGAAAATTAAATGATTACAGTCAAGCCTCTCTGCAACAGCAACCCAGGGGACACTGTTTACTGGCCATTGTACAAAGGTTGCCATTGCAGGTAGGTGGCTGTTAGCCCCAGGGAAGGTACTCGCATTATACATGATGTGGTGTCCAACTTTTTTTGGGGGGAGTTGAATTGTTACACCCTCCGTATTTTTCGGTCAAAGAGATCTATCATACATTTTTTATACATATTTTTATATATTTTTATATATTTTTTTGGGAGTGTAAATTTTCAGGAGTACCCCCTGGGCTCTTAGTAGAGGTAGGATTCTACTAAATCAAATTAAAATCATCCTGTTCCAACATCATGCCTTGATTTACAACTGAAAAAAGCAGTACGATTTAGCATTATCTGACTGATATTAATTTTTAGCATTTAATTACATGTTATCTGTTCCTTGATTGAACTTGCCGACACATCAGGTAATTTACCTAAAAATTTACTCTGACTGAAATGAGCATTCACTATTGCGTGGTTGATCAAATAAAATCAAACTTTCAGCAACAGCCTACACACCTTTGATTCCAGACTTGATGACAAAGTATGCCGCCATCTCATTTCTAATATTCCTCTAGTGAAGCCAAAGAACTGTTGAGAAAAACAATCAGTGACTGTGTGATCACAGTAACCTGGTTATTTTGGACACAGAGTTTCTTTTCTTTTCTTTTCTTTCCTTGGGTGATCTGTACTTAAAACTATTCAGGGAAAGGTTTAGGGCTTTTTTTAGAAGAAGGAAATAACCATAAATATTCCCACAGGAACATGTGTTAGCACTGAGACACAAATTATTACAAATTTCATAATTTTATTTATTGGGTGCTTTTTATGTGATGTTTCACTTCTTCCTTTTTGAATTTTAAGAGGCTACTTTTTCTAGTCTCTGGATGCTCACGTCTGGACTTGTGAAGAGTTGGACTGTTATCACTAATGACCACTCTTACCTTAAGATTTCTTGAAGAGTCATCATGTTTGTAAATTTTCCCAGTGAGTTTCAATGCATCAGTTATTATTTGTGAGCAATGCACAGAGTATCCACGGAAAAAGGAGTGGACAATCTAAATAATAATAAAACACTGAGTACAATTTAGATGGTGTTAGAAAGAGTGAATGAAAATGGATGTTCCAGGGAGGTAGAATGTTACTGAATTTTTTTAAAGGAAAGTACAAAACCCAATATGGAATTTCCGTGGTAAGAGCACAACACCTTTGTGGGAAAGGAATGTAGATTGTTTGGGACAAAAAAAAACAACAGGTGGTGATAGAGTAAGATAATTACCACGTCCCAGGGAAGATACTCTCTTATATGAGTTATACAGGTATGTGAAACCCAAAGAGTATGATTCAGCCATTTTGGTCATAAATACAGTAGGGTATGATTTTTGCGCTCTTGATATGGGTACATGTATGTTTTTAAGAGGAACCTCTTTTTCATTATTTTTGATAAGACCATCAACAAAAGCCCTTAAAAAAGCGTGTTTGAACTAGGGAACTAATCATATGTCTCTGGAACAGGTTAACAGTATTGGAACAAGCACACCTGGAAAAGAGCATTACACTATCAAAGAAGAATTAAGATCTACTCAAATGTCCCAGGAACAATTCAAAGTAAATGCAGCCCATTTCATGAATGGTCAGTGCAAAACACAGACTGCAGACCAGGGATAAAATGCAGACTAAAGGTAAAATGAAGACTGCAGACTAGAGACCTTTTAGTACTGACATCCGATATGGCCTCATGCGGCAAGAAGCTAAGCCCCTCCAAAATTCCAATGCACCCACATGGGCCCTGTCAAAAATAGCTTGTTTCAATTGGCTGTAACTTAGAAACAAAACTCCCATGCGCATTGGACAGCAGTGAAACGTGACATGCATAAATTAAGCTTTAATTTGAGACCAAAATTGTTATTTTATGTTTACTATATGATTTATCATGAATTTTTCAACAAAAATTTTTATGTCTTAGTTTTAGACATGGCTTCTCAAAGAATTGATGAAACTCAAGTTTCATACGATAAAGAGCAAGAAGTCTTCACTAGTTTTACTATTGAATAAACTCAGTTAAAAAGTCCACAGTCTTCAGTCTGTGTTTTACACTGACTGTTTCATAATCAGAATCTGAGATTTATGTTTTGTATTATTTTGAGATTGATATGCCAATTCAGTAAATATAATGGAAGTTTTGAATTTTATTCTCAGTTACAGTTAACATCTGTACTGCAGAATACCCTGCCCACCCACTGACATGTGTCAGTTTGCTTTGAAGAACAAGGTATATACATGTAACAGTATATGTAAGATCAAATATTTGTGTGAATATAGTATATATCTTTCTCCGCAGTTCAAATATATGATCTTTCTTATATTTATTTGCATTCTTCACCTTCTACGGGTATAACACAAACTCATTAAGTGTCCAGCTCCCAGTTGGCTTGATACATGTAGCTCAGTTGGAAGAGCACTGCACCGCTATCACTGAGGTCCTTGGTTCGAATCCCGTTCAGGCCCGAATTTCTTTTAAGGCTTTAATTTCAAAACTGCTTAAGTTGTGTGTATAACTGCGATGATCAATCATCTCTTCATAATAGTTGCTATTCTTATTTAATGAGATGCAAATGATGGACTGGATGGACAGGCTAGAGCAATACGAGATGAGCTCACATAAGCAAGCTTTTACAGATGTTTTGCAGCCTTGTAGTCAAAGTTGTCCCAACCTGTAAATGACGAGTTCCTCAACGGCTTACCCCCCATTCTAAATGTTTTCTTACCTGAGGTTTGAACCTTACTCTCAGCAATCTACTCATTTCAATCACGCTTTCCATCCCCGTCCTCCATGATTGAACAGTGACCGGCAGAACACAATAGCCTGCAAGGTTACAGCGGTATTATGTTTACGTTATGTACAGAAAAGGAGGTGTCCTTTAGGATTAGAAAGAGACGGGCTCCTTGTGTTTCGTATACAATGTGTCCTAGAATAATCCCTATAATTTTTTTAATGTTTTGTGATCATTTAATAAGCGATTGCTTACGCGAAGTTAATGTTCTTGAACAATCATGTTTAGTTGATATTTTTAACTACCCTTCTTTTTATCTTAAAAAATGAGGTACGGCAGATGATACCTACACGAGGTACTAATCGGTAGAACTGCACTACTACCCGCCGTTACCCGGGGTTTTGGGAAAATAGCGTTTTTAACCAGGATGTCTGGACGAAAAGAACTGATGGAATACCTTGAAAATTTGGGAATTACTTCAGAAACAGTTGAACACCCTGCAGTGTTTACGGTGGAAGCCATGATGCCGTACGTCGGCCATCTCCCAGGAGCACACAGCAAAAATCTTTTCCTTAAGGACAAAAAGAAGAAACGACTGTGGCTCTTCACAGCTTTGGCAACGCGCGAGGTCAGCTTGAGCGATCTTGCCAAAAAGGTGGGAGCAAGTGGAGGATTCCGATTCGCGGATGAAGAAGTTATGTTGGAAAAACTCGGAGTGGGTCAAGGACATTTGACGCCTCTTTCATTGTTCAATGACACGAAGCAAGAAGTTACGTTCCTGCTGGACGCAAGCTTTGTAGAAGACAACCACCAAAAAGTGTATTTTCATCCCATGAGCAATGAAGCCACGACCGGAATGAAACCTGAAGATTTCATGAAATTTGTCAAATCAACTGGACACGAGCCAATCTTGGTTCACTTTTAGAATCATTGGGAAGAAAACATTTTGCCATGAATTCAGAGTTAAATAGTTAGTTTTAGTATTTGACTTATTTAGTTTTTCATTAAAAAGTAAAGATGGTGTATAAAGACCAAAACGTCTGTAAGAGCCTGAGGTTTCCTTTGATCCTTGATCAAGGCATAGTTATTCGAGCGAATAACTATGATCGAGGTCTTAAGTGGTGAGGTTCTTTTTGGACCTAAGATGCAAGCCTATTCTATACCCTTTTTCAAATAATTTTATCTTCGTAATCGTAATCCTACAGTGGCAAGTTTCGTTAGCTGTAACATTTTGCTATAACATGCGGGTAAAATTCCTGGATATGTTTGTACAAGGTAGCCTGCAAACGCAGACCTATTTCCGGCTGTCGCTTGTCTCCGCTAGAGAGCAACAGCCGGAAATGCGTCTGCGTTCACAGGCTAAGGTCAATTGAGAAAAAAATATGACTGACATTCCGAGTTTAATGCTTTTTCAAAGCTTTATTTATTTTTCGGTCCAGCACTTTTCGTGCCATTAATACTGATAAGAACAATAAATTACTCTACATGTATTTTCAAACATGATAACTAGCAACTCTTTTATTCACACTAACATTGTTGGTAACCTGCCTATGAAATACATTCCCCAGGGAAAAAAACACACACACACTAACGGTGCAACCCTGTAGGGTATACATCATCCCAAAACACACCACACTCCACTTTCCATGTCAAATAGTATTGTCCTCAATCCTAATAATATTGTGCACAATGTTACTAGAAATTAATAACTACTACTCTCTATTCCTAATATTATCATTGGTAGCAGTCCATTACAGGGTAGATCCAGAATTTTTTCAAGCTGGTACAGGAAATTTTAAAGATGAATGACAAGTGATAAGTGGCGAGTGTTATGTAGTGACTCCCTAACTGGGTTTGAGGGCATGCTTTCAATAATAGTGATAGTGTGTTCTCCAGGCCTGGGTTGTGCAGGGGATACATATAAGTATTAATAAAACAAACCACGCTATCCACTGGATAATGATTTCTTTGGTTCACAGGGTTATCAATAAATATAGATTTCCCATAAAGAGGAAGATCAATTACAACAACACACCCAAACAATTCTTGCCCAGCAACAAACTACATTGTACATCACTGAAATAAACCATGTCGGTAGATAGTTGTAACTGTCTATTTTAATGTACTGATTTAACTTTGTCATATGACCTTGTGTGCCACATGACATCAAGAGAACTGAGTTACTGCAAGTCTGCAACAAACCCTAGTGCAAGACGATGTGCTGCATTCCCAGACGACATAGCTTAATAACTTAACACAAACAACTTCTCCCTGAAAGCTGCTTTCAAGCTTGTGTCCATGATGACAACAACTAGGAAACTAGGAAAAAGCACATCAAGGTGTAAAAAGGTTTCCTTTTTTGTTGTACTCTTACATTGAATGTACCGGTATCTCATTTAGAAAAAATTATGCTCTGCATGAACTATTTTGCAGCAAAGGCTACTACCACAGATCTACCCTTGGCCAAAGACACCATAAAACACCAAGTAAAAACAGTTTGTTCTAATTTTAAATGATCTATTAAAAGTTTTCTAAAAACAATACCCCTTGCTCAAACCAAGCCACTTAAAAAAGCAGCTGCTAATTAATTTAGTGCTGTAGGCTTTTTACATTTTCTTACAAAAATAATTCTTACGGTAATTATAACAAGGCTAAGAAATAAATAAAAACTTCCAAGCACACTGTGCTCACTTTAAAAGCATGTTCAACAAAACGTTTCAGATGAGTATCGGTTCCCAAATATTGTTTAATATTGTTTAATTTTACGACTTGTTGATTACAGATTTTCTTAATTAAAAATGCCTCTAAAGTAATATTTCAGTGACAGAAAGGATAATTTTTCTCTCACTACAACTCTGTGTACTATTTGTTTTGTTGATCGCTTACAGACATGATTCCCTAGGGAAACACTGAAAACAGTTTCCTCCCAGGATGAAATCAATGCCACCAAATTGAATTGCATTCAACCACGATGAATTCATGTTTACATGGTTCTGTAAGCAGAATCAGCACCAACTAGAAAATATTATATAACTTGTCCTGAGAAGACATTTTTGCCAAGGTGAAAATGTAATGACTCTTGCTAATATCCACAAAATAATTACTTTTCAGCCACAGAGTATCACTTTTTACATGATACAATACTGTGTAGCTTCCCACTATTTTAAAAATTATATCAAACCTTGAAAGTAAGAATGTATTCTAATGAAGTATGGTTATCAAAGCACGGTAATAAAAAATCCATCTGGGTGGTCTTCAAAATTTACAGGCAATTTTTTTTCCACTAAATTAGGCATGATATTGAAATATCTATAAATATGTGCATTGTGCTGAATTTTTAGGACCAATTTATTCTAGATACAGGGTGTGCCAAATGGTACTTGATTGCATTAGAAGTGTGAGTATGTGCTACATGTATCTATTATTTTGCAAGGTAAGTTAATTCAAGACTTCATTTATTTTGTACCTCTACACTATTTTTTTTCGCATGACGCGTACCTTTTATTGTAAGCAATGCCCTAACTATTTCTTCTGGAAAAAACAAACAAACAATAAACTAGTTACATATATGAGTACATTCATAAATTAAAGCACTATTATATAGTTTTTGTACCATTTTGATACTGTCTGCAATAAGCAAGAGTAAAAGGTCACATACAATAACAGCAATGCCTTGTTATATTATCTCAAAGTAAACTATTCAAAATCTGCTGGTATATTATTAGAAATAATAATACAGTCTGACTATTATTGACATTTTTCTAGAAAATTTGAAATTGGAAATGAGAACTAATGTACACCTTATATTCAAATCACACAATAAATTATTTTAATGCCCACTAAAACAGAATTGTACATGGCTGTTAGATTCCCCTGTGAACATATAACTATTATCAACATTGCAAATCTGTCCTTATACAATACTTTTATCTCACTTAAAGTGTACCACACATATCTACAATTTTATTATTTATTATCAACTATGTTGATCCAGTTACCCTTCAGGTCACCATGTCATCTCGGGTTTAATAAAGGTGACGTTCCTCCGCTGTTGCTAAGATCGCTACTTGTCGTAGATCTACTGTCTGTCGAAGTCGTCTTGTTCTTTTTCCGTCGTTTTGCAAGTGGTGCTTGTTGAACATCCATTAGTGTAAATCCTTCTTTGTGTGCTCTGTTAAAAGCATCGTACGTTACATTAAGTGCAGATTCCACATAAGTCCTTTTATGTCCTTTACCCAAAATGCCAGGGGTCATAAGTGGAGTATGCGGCAAACATGTACTTCCCATTAACCACTCGTGGTGAAGAACTTCTCGTACTTTTAGCCTCTGACTAGGATCCACTGTTAGAAGTCCTGTTAGAAAGGGAAAAATGTACAGTTGTAATTCCATAAACTGAAGGAACTAGAGGAAAATGATCAATATGTTATATGGCCAACAATTTCATTAAAAATTTACCCACATATTCCAGAGGGAATTTGGTGGGAGACTATGAGTGACATCGTTCTCTACTTGGGCTCTGAATACTGCATCAAAACTGTTTGAACATGTTCTTCAAAGTTATGTTACAAGGCAGTCTGTTTTGCAGCTGCTCGAGACAAAGTCACATAACACAACACAGCATCATGAATGTCAGGGCTGGAAATAACGGCCGGTCAACGGACAATGTCCGCCCAGAATGGCGATTTGTCCGGACAAAATCTTCCATTGACGGTCGTGTTGACCGGTCACCCTATCATATATTTCAATAAAAGTAAACTCAACTGGATATCGCTGTATTTTTGCGGAAAAAGTAAATAATAACTTTGTCACAAATTAATACACATCCAATAGTCGACAT
>Ga0126337_10000576_pt1 | contig 19143 bp, 17 predicted proteins | sample DipCmetagenome_FD_92527 | JGI IMG/M metagenome (GOLD analysis project Ga0126337, IMG submission 92527) | Coral microbial communities from La Bocana,Puerto Morelos, Mexico - Diploria C A metagenome | ecosystem: Host-associated > Invertebrates > Cnidaria > Coral | place: La Bocana,Puerto Morelos...
ACTCCGTCAGACAAGATCATACAACTCATCAAAGAGGGAGAACACTATGACGGTTGCAATTCATTCAAAGGTTTCCTCAGCCGATCTTCTGCAATGATTGTAATCTAGGGTACAACACTTAAGAGTTCAGTCGAAGAAGAAGACGAAGAGGGCAATCAAACACCCATCCTGCTATGTCTAGAAGATGATGAAAGCAATGATACTCATTTCTTTTACGGTCCCGACTGCACAGCTGACATGTTTGACCATCTTGAATCCCTTGTCGTGGATATGGACGGTGCCGACCAAGATGTCATTGTCATATTCCATGATCTGAAAGGGTATGATGGCATGTTCATTCTACAACACTGTTACACCAAACGTCAAGAAGTCATGGATCAAATCATCGTGGGAACCAATATACTGTCTCTCAGATCAGACAGACTGACTTTCAAAGACTCCCTGTGTTTCCTGCCGTTTCCTCTGGCCAATTTCCCCGCACCTTCAGAATCACTGAACTGTGTAATGTTTCTTCCCTCACAAATTCAACATGCAAGAAAACCAACATTACGAAGGACCCATGCCACCCAAAGAAATGTATGATCCAGATGGCATGTCTGCTATAAGAAAGCTGAATTCGAATGTTGGTATCAAGAGAAGGTTGATGACAATTACCACTTTGTCATGCAACGAGAAATGCAAGCCTATTGCAAATCCGATGTCAAACTCCTCAAAGCCGGATGAAGAAAGTTTTGTGAAGAGTTCAGGCAACATGCAGACTTTGACCCCATTGAAGTGTGTCACCATTTCTTCCGTTTGCAATCGCTTCTGCCGCAAAAAAACCCATACCCATCAACACCATTGCCTCCCAACCACCTTGAGGATGGCACGGTTCACGTTCTAATCAGTCCATCAAAGCTCTCAAGTGGCTCGCTTGGTGCGCACATCAAACTTCCCTACCACTCACTGTACGAAACAGAGGTGAAGTATGTATCGCCAACCATCTCATGGATGGATTTGACCCTTGTGATCCAATCACTCATTGTCCCACCGTGTATGAGTTCCATGGCTGTCTGTGGCACAGGTGTCCATGCTGTTTTCCAAAAAACTGAGACAGGTTTCCCATTGCTCATGCTGATCGAACCATGGAAGAAGTGTACGAGAGTAAACTACAAAAACACGAACTGCTCAAAAAATGCAGTTACAATGTCAAAGTACAATGGGGATGTGACTGAGACACCGAGGTCAAAACTAATCAAGACCTACAACAATTTCTCAGCGCGTTTGAAATAACAGAGCCACTGCAACCCACAGATGCATTCTTCGGAGGCAGAACCAATGCTGTCAAACTCCACTACACCACAGCACTGGAAGAAAAAATCCATTACTCTGACATCACCTCTCTCTACCCGTGGGTCAACAAAAACCGTGAATACCCCACAGAACATCCAGACATCATCATCGACCTAGAAGATCAAGATATCCATCATTACTTCGGAATGGCCAAAGTCGACGTTCTTCCTCCCTACGAATTGTACATGTACCATTCCGTCCTGCTGTACAGACACTGTGGCAAACTCACCATTCCACTCTGCAAGAGCTGTGTCAAAGATGAAATGCCCAAAAAGCTATTGGACAAATCACATTGTTGTTCCCACACTCCCGAACAATGACAATTACATGGTACCTGGTGCACACCAGAATTTGTGAAAGCCATCTAAGTAGGATACCGCATCATCAAAAATTCACGAAGTCTGGTATTTCCCACCAGAACAACACGTCAAAGGTCTCTTCACAGACTACGTGAACACTTGGCTCAAACATCTCAAAGTCATCGTATGCATGAAACGCTATGGACTCGTCTTCGAAAATGCGTCGTTGACCCGAACTCTTTACAGATACACAAAGGACACTTAGTAGAATTGTAAAATTAATTTATGCAATTATTCTTAAAAAAAAATTGAAATTTTCAGTTCTGGTTTTCCTTATTTGGGCATAAAACTGTGACATCATCAGTCAGTGCCATCTTCAATGGTCACATGGCCAAATCCTGCAATCTGATTGGTCATGCTCTGATTCGTTACTGCTCAGATGAGCCCCCTTTGCTACTTAAGATATTTTATGGGTGTACATTGTAATTGCTTTTTAAGTGCAGTGTAGTTTTGGGATCTCAATCAAGTAATATAATTTTGGCGGTATTTTCCTGTAAGTTTCATCTTTTAGGGCGCTTCATGGAAGGAAGTAAAAAGGAAGAAATTTAAAATTCTAAAAAAAAAAAATCAGATTCTTTCAAATTCCTAGAACAGCCTCTCAATGTAACAAGACACATGAATTTTGCCCCAAAACAAGTAGCCTCTCAGAGGAGCAAAACCAAGATGGTCACCCAGTGCTAAAATATCAATTAAATTGAACTGAAAGTAACATTTGGTGAATCACTCATACAGACCATTCACCTGAGAAAGTTTGAGAATTTTACTTTTCCTGTCCAAATGACCATAGTTGATTTTTATAAAGCGTTGCCCTCATTATTGATGGGCAAATCACATTGGTATCCAATTACAAAAAGTTCAAAATGGATATACCTATAACTGGACACCTGCATGATTGTGCACGGATTAAATGACAAATAAGTGTGTGGACAACCAAGTATTTTGTTATATATAGGACTAATATTATTATTTATTCCATAAGGGAGTTTACTAAGAGGATTGGAGATGACCTCCCATTTTACTACTGGACAGTCAAATGCAATGAAAGATACAGGTACCAGGTACGCTATACAAAATCATTGTTATGATACCCTAAAACATTTCTTAGGTTTACCTTTTAACTAAACAGCAATACTGGGTGTTATCGGTTGTGTCCCTTGATGACGGCCCTGCTATTAGGAAAACACTGATCTTGCACGCAATGTCTAGAGTCTCGAGACAATACAATAACGGAAGAAAAAGGCGTCCATCCCATCAAGACTTGAGTCAAGAAAAACTGTTCATGCATGCAGAGCAAAGGGAGCCCTAGACTATACATCCTTAGAGTTTGTAAATACCATGGCTACTCACTACAAGAGCTTACACTGCTGTTTGACAGTCTCATAATGTCACTTTTCACCTATGCGATTGAGATGTGGGCTTGTGCCTACTATAGAAAATATCTCTCCCAAATCGATAGGTTTTGCAAGTGGGCTCTACGTTATGGCTATAACAGCAAATATACACCCATAACTGAAGTAATTAGAGCCAAAGATAGGCTACTATGGGATAAGATAACTACTAATAGTACTTGTCCCCTTCACAAACTGCTTCCACCCCACAGACCAAGAAGCCTTAGGAAAAGGGGACACCCTTACATTCTGCCACATGTGAGAACTGAACATTATAAACGCTGTTTTGTATCAGATGCCTTTTTAACTTTATCTAACTGTTTTTTATATGCTTGTCATAGTTTGCAATTAGTTTTCACAGTAATAACTCTAATGAAATTGTAAGTCCAGACAAGTGTTTCTGGGTGTGTTTCTTTTTACATTTATTTATTTATTTTATTTACATTTATTCAATAAAGAATTCTTACATTGCATTGTCTAGAGTCTTGAAAATCTAATTAAGTCTAGAGTCAAGATGAAATTCCGGCACAGAAAACTCAAAAACTGAACCAAAGTCAGAAAAATAAGAGACGTAGTCAGGGCACAGTGGTGTCAGACGTACAAACCAATAAATTCTTTTGACCTCTCAAAGGACACTCTCTCGAGAATTCGGTATGATGACTCACTGTTCGTGATTCCACCCAACAGCGAGCGCAAATGTGTTGCAACTATTTTCTTTCTCCCCGAAGAGTGCCATAATGATCTTGGTTAACTTTACACTCTCTGTGCTGAAAATCACGGCAGAACAAAATGGCCCATTGAGCACTGTCGGAACACAATGCAAAGTGGCCATGACGATGACTGTAACAGCCTTGACTCTAAGTAGGTAAAGGAGTTGCCGAAACTGGCCCAACCACACTCAATTTCAACAACCAGGTAAACTGGGTGGCCTGAGGTACATCAACGAGGAAAAATGATTAATGTGGGCACGAAGTTCCTGTGACGATAAGGTAGGGAGTTGTAAAATCCCAGTCAAGTCATCACATTTTTTGTCCATAGAGACATAAGCGAGACTTAAATGGCTGTGGGGCCATAACTGCGGGTGTATCACTTGACTGGTTAATTAGCTCACCTTACCCGACTACAAACCATGTTGCTTACCATTTGCCTTATGAACAGTGTTAGAGTCCTCATCACTCTCATCACTACTAGTTTCCCCCGCTGAGCTATTGTTGGCTCCACTTGAGCAGTAAGAATCTCGCTTGAACGAAGATCGCAAACGGTTGTGAGATGTTGCTTATGTTTGGTACCACTGCTATTGTTGGGCGGGATGCATTTTCTCTCGAGTTTGGCATTTTGCAGGTGAAGGGTTTCCAATTCCTGCCACATTTTTTCCCACTGGACCATCTGCTCAAGAACCTGGTTCTCCTCTTTAGCCTGAGCTAAAAGGTGTTGCAGCTCAGTGAAGTCTGCTGAGTGTGGGGAAGGCGACACAATGCTCGCGTTCAGGAGTGGTTTGAGGGGGCAAAAATCTGTAGGTAGGGAACTTTCTTGGTTTCTTTCCATAATGGAGCAATGCGTAATTGATTTGTTTTCGTGGCCAAAGATCATGATTTCACTGAGTCTTTATGAAGAAATACGAAAAGATTATCAACAGTACAGAATAAAACATTGAATGAAAGTCTCTGATTGTTCGTAACTACTTATACCTCTATTTACGATAATTAACCCGAATATGATATCAAGTCAGGGAAGTCAGACAACAATACACAATGATAGTACTAATTGAATTAAATATTTTAAGCGTAGCTTAAAATCTACCAATGACAGCCCTGCTACAATGCCTATATCCAATTTGTAGGTAGGCAACAGTAATTTACATGCTTTTACCTAGCTAATAATACTGTAATTTTTGCAATGTTGAATTACATAATACTGTAATCAGTAAATGATTACAATGTTATATGTTAAATTACTTAAGCATTTCAAAAAATGTCACAAAAGAGAAAAGGGAGTGTAAATTTCTTTTCAAGTTCTTTGGTGTCAAAGGTTTTATTAGTTTTGAGATCAAATATCTAAACACAAGTCATTGTTGTTGTTTTCATTTTTGTTCCACCATAATTTTTTGGCAACAGTTACTACAGAGTAAATTTAAAAAAGTTTCAATTCTTTGATTTTCGGAATGCAGTCTGTATCTCATGAAGCACAACTAATGCAGGCAGTAATTTCATCCCATTTAATGGGCTTTATCAACTTTAATATTTTCTATACTCTAGTACCAACGACAAGCCAAAGAAATTCAAATCTGATGATGACATTTTTGTCTGTCAGATTAATTACTTGTTTTAAAAGAGGCTGTTACTGGGTCCTTTTCCTTTCTACATTCCAGTTCCGCAGCTTTTTTAGGGCATCCTGGTATTTAGTTGCCTAGAATGACTCTTTCACATTGAAAGGTTCTGAGAAGTACTCCACTTCATCAAGATCGATATCACACTGGTGATCATTCAGTTCAGCAGAGTAGTCTTCTTGCTTATCTGCTTCAGGAAAACATTCATCTTTGCAGAACAGTTACAGTGGTATCAATTGATTATTGAGTGGAGAGTCTTTAATCACACTCACTGTCACATACTGAGTGGCAGGAGCAGGTGTTAATTTAAAAGACAAAAACAAAAATTTGTTCAGTCCAACTCCTGTATGATCACTTGGGGCAAGACACTGTTGAAAAAGAAACAGGAGGGTCAGGAATATTATACCATTATCTTAGCTGATTTTATGTACCGTTTTAGAAGTCACATCTCTGTGTTACTGTAGATAAATTACAAAAACGATGCCAAAAATCGAATGTCTTGGTAAACAAGCCTGCGTGTACAATAATATCACAGAACACTGAGAACTTACCATGATATCACAAGAGGAACTGATTTGTTTCAGCACAAGACTTCTTATACCCTGAATGACTAATTTGTCTGTTAGCAAATCTTTAACAACCACAGGGATAAGAGCTCTTCTTTGTTCCTCTAACTTCCTGATAGCTTATACATACTTCTTGACGGAGTAAACACAACTAAAACCCTTGAATGTAATTCCAAAATTCTCTTTTGAAATGCAATGAATAAGAGCTAACTCTTCAAAGCAGAAGCCAAAGAATCCAGATTGTCCACCTGAACAAGATGCATCATGGCATACTATTTGGTCAGCCCAGTCTCGTTCCATGAATCTTCGTTCTTTACAGCAAAGTTAAGTTGATCCCTATTTAAATTCTGCTGTCATTATTATATCTCTTGTATTGTCTTTGTTTAAATTCATGCTGAGTTCCTCTTTGTTTTTATAATTGTAATTTGAAACTTGAATTGTAAGTACATCATCTGTTCATTGCACCATCTACTGTACCTTGCACATGTATAACCCCTGCTTTCTTATTTCACTGCTAATTGTTTTGTATAATATTATGTATTGCAATTTAAGAAAGCTATTTTGAAACATGTCATGGAATACACACTTCCAAACAGAACTGTTAACCATGGCTTCTCTTGTTATTGAAATTCTTAACTTTGTGTAAACATTATGCAGAGCTCTAAAAAATGAAACTGAACCTTATGACCTTCATTCAGGCTAACCCCACTAGAGGTTTCATGTTACCAGTTCCTAAAGGCCCTCACAAACATTGGGCAGGGAATGAAAATAAAAAAAAGACTTTTTTGAAAGCTGTAATCATTAATGTACCACAGAATTACCTGTGCATTTGCCCTCTTGTTAACCTCGGGAGCTGGCGATCCTGTTTGGAAGAAAAATCAACATTAGCAACATTTTGCAGGTATTAAGGAATGAACAATGATAGATATGAATATGACTCTTAATCTATCATAAAAGTAAAAAACATTAATCTGCATCACAGTAATGAAGGTAGTTATCATGTACTTGTCTTACAACTACAGCATGGTCATTTTAGCATTGCAATGTACCAATGTATGGAATGATATCTTCTATCACATCACCCTCAACATTATATTTGATGAGTTTTGAATTTAAGGTTTTAGGGTTTTTTACAGATATGTCCAGGATTGAACGCTAATGAGATTCAAATTCCTTATGATAAGCATCACAAAGTGTCCTTATTGGTAAAAAGGCACCAAAACACACACAATTCTGTCAAATATGAAGTAATATGAAAATGTCAGATATTCCTACCAAATATGAAGTACTAATTGAACAATACTTGCATTTAATCCTGGACATAAGTGGTTTTTTATTACGAAGGAAACTTTGGTCAACGTTGCCTCTTTAAAACTCCAATCTGATGCTCTCCAGTACTTGTTGTAAATTCACTCGCTTTCCATTCGTAATAGCTTAGCTAACCCTGCTCCAATTTTTCGTGTTATAACATCCCAACTGTCTTTCTTGAATCGATTCGTAAATACAACACCATTGTAGTTTTGATCAGTTGTCTGGCTGACAAAATCCATCCCGTAATGTCTGCCGTCGACGTGAAAACTCTTAATGCTATTTTCACCCGGAATGCCAGAAGTTTCATTCTTGGCAATCCAGCCTTTCTTAGTTGCCAGTGAGTGCTTTCTTTTCAGCCACTGAAACAGTTCTCTTCTCGGTAGATTTAAAAACTCGTGCAAATAGGGCTCAAAATCTATGATGACGGTGTATTTATATTGCATTTTTTTTCTACATATTGAGCAAATTGAAAAGACGTCAGGTTAGGAAAAGCACTGTTATCCAAAGGCGTGGAGGAAACATCCTGAGCACACATTAATGGGTTGCTTAATGCAAATCTGGTCAGCACGTCTTGAGCAAGTTGAAAGAAGTTTTGGTATGATTTGTTTCTGTCCCACGAGATATAAGCTGCAATCTTGTTATTTTGGGTGTTTCTTATACAGGCCAAAATCTTATTTGATTTACCCTCTAATCCCAAGTTAGAATGAGGTGAGTCCTGCACTCGAGAATTGTCCGTTACCGTAATTTTCATTTTAACCAAAGCCACTTGCCAGCCTCTAGTTAAATCCAGAGGGTATGGTAGACGGTAAATGAATGAAGCACACCTGGTTACATCATCAAAATTATGCTGCACATTTTTGTCATTGGAAAGCACTGTGAGATCAAATAGATCATCTTTTTTGTAATGTAGAGTTGACCAGTTTGTAAGTGACATCTTGATAATTTTCTTTAGTGTTCGTTTTAATATCTCTTTTCTCTTTTTAAGAACAGTAATCTTGAGATAATTGTTTTTGATTAATCCATTTGCTAAATTGGTCAGGGAAGTCTTGAAATTTCACATATACTTGCTGATTACTTTTCGTTTTGCTGCCCTTATATTTCAATTTTTTTTCAATTGTCCACTTGGCTGGTTTGTGATACAATTGTAGTTCTGCTTCGTAAAACGACCCTCTGATCGTTTGTTATTAAAATCCTGTACCTTGTGCAAGTTTAGCCCTTCTTGTGCCGTTCTGCGTCTTGAGGAAATGATAAAAATCTCCTGCATGTAATTGCCTTTATCTAAACTGTCTTTGTGTTTTCGACAACCGTACAAAGTCGCCCACTTTGAATTTAAAGTCTCTCTTGGACTGGCAATTAGCTGGCAAGCTTGCGTTTTTGCGGCCAAAAAGTCGTCTTGCCAAAGCTGGAGCGTTAAACATATTAATCTCCGCTGGACGCATTTTTGTTACAGTGTAAATAGTGTTGTTATATCCCGATACTAAAGAAGGCACAACATCTATACATTTGCGAGTGTCATTTGCTATCATGTATTGATTTATTTTTTCTTGGAGAGTGCGATTGAAACGTTCCGATAAACTAGATTTCATGCGACGGTACACGCTAAAGTGATGTATTTTATTTGGCCAGCAACTTTTTCACGTGGAAATAGTAAAATTCTTTTCCTTCATTTGTTGTGAGATAATTTGGCCAATGTTGTGATGTGACAAAGATGGTTTCTAGTGCTCTACAGACCGATTGTGTGGATTTTGTTTCGAGTTGTACGACCCAAGCATGTCTTGCACATCTATAACTGTCAACAAATAATTCACCCCTTGATTTATTTGTCTAGAATAAGCCTCGTGGGCAACCTCTACTAAATCTGCTTGCCAAAAATGATCCAAGCCCATACTAACTGTGCGGCGCCTTGCGTAATGGTAGCGATTGGGTCTTGTTAATAATTATTGACGAGCACATTGACAACTTAAAAACTCACGTACATCTTGAAATGTTATCCCTTTTCCCTTGACCGCATGATATAATCGCAAGGCATTGCTAAAACCTGCTGGATGCTTTACATTGTAATAGATTTCATTTAATAACCATTCGCTTTTAAGGCTCAACATGACTGCAACACTCTTGTGTAGATTTCTTTATTTGTAACACTTTTAATATCGAGTCCTGGTTGCACACAATAGTAGTTAATAAATTCAAAAGATCAAAGTCACAGCGCTTAAAACAACAACTCGCATGCTTCATTTATGCAATTCAGCTTCCTCTGCAGTTGTTTTTGAGTAGTACGATTTCTTGCTTAACCCCATGAATCTGTTTTTTTTTTTGAACAGTTTTCTCTCATTTATTTTTTGTTCTGGCTCTGCATAGTCCTCCTCTCATTTGATTCTAGGAGCAATGTCGTTATCTGCTACTGTACCACTGCAGCAAGCTACTACACATTTCAAATGGATATCATGACAATTGTTGTGACCATCTTGTCCATGAGAGGTTCCGCCACAACAACAATGAATGACCTAGGCCAATAAGCAACAGTGTATAACTGTAATATGTAGAGAAATCATTTACATAAGCTCACGCGTACGAATTTTAATCGAAATTCTAACGGTTAAATCTTACCAATTCTTTTGCTGAAAGAGGTGGTAGTGTTTTAAATTGATCCTTACGAGAAAAATTGTCATTATCAGTCAGCATTCTCTTCTCTGTCAGATACTCACACAGGTAATAATTCAAGTCGCAGCATATTTGATAAATTATCGACGAAAGGGTGAAGAACATTATTTTGTGCTTTACAATAACTACCAAGTGGCGCTTGTGATCGACCGTCTTGTTTGAATGATCTAGACCAATGAGCAACAGAGTAATATATAGAGAAATCATTTACAATAGCTCATAGTCATTTAATACAGTTTTGCACAATAAAATCATTTGCACAAATTTATTTTGTGTAAGCAATCTATAATCATTCCAGGTTTCTCACTTGTGTGCATAATTATTTTGATCATCAAATAGAAAGCGTAACAGAAATCTGCTTTTGCTAAAACATAGGCTGCACACAGCCATTGCAGCTTTTCTCTGTCCAGTGAAATTTTTCTTGTGTTTTAACCGTGTATTCACACTTGCAACCGTTGGAGCATCCAAGAGACATCCGAACACAGGTACATTGGTGGTTGATGCAGCTATTATCACCTGAACATCTGCAAAATGCTAATTGTAAGCACAATGCTGAAACTTCCTCTTGATTCATCAGCTTTGGCTTAAAAAACTCCTTCCTTGTGGAACCACTCCTTCTCTTCTGGACTAAATAAAATACTCCACTCTCCGAATGACTTTGCACCTGTGGAATTTCTCAGGGACGGAATGGCTGCCATGCCGCCGATAAAAGTGCACGTCTGATGGGTGGCTGACTTTGATGCACGTTCTTCTGAAAGATATTGCCAAGATCAGACTAGCTTGATGCTAGTCTCAAGCATTTCTCGATTGTGGCCAACAGGAGAAAGTTCTCGTTACGAGAGTCTCCACATCAACTTCATGGTCAGATTCTAGGGCAACTACCACTTGTCTCAACAAATCAACAAAGCATCTTAATGGCAACAGTTTTAGCTTCATCCAGTGACAATGGCACAGTATACAAAGTTTCCAAGGTTTTCAAATTCTGCTTTAAACTATCATGAAACTTCACTTCTTTCTTAATTAACTTGACTTGAACAAAGTAATTCATGATAGTCTTCCCATCTCTTCTGCTCCTAGAAAATCCTGCTGAATCTCTTCAGTTTGAGGACATTTAAGTTCTCTGTTTCACAAAATACGGCACACCTGAAATGTGACATTAGCTTTTAAATGTCATTATTCATCTTGTTGTACTCTTGCCTTACCTAGATCTTAATGACTAACCCCATTTTTTGGGTTCCAATGCCAGACATCTCTTTTGTGTCCTCAGAAAGCTTAGCTCACTCATTACAGGTTATACCTCTACGATCCATTGCAGATTCTGTAAATGTAATTCCTACTAGCCCTCTGGCCACTTTGCTAGATTTATTAACAAGCTTAAAGAGCTTGATTAGCAATTTAGTTGAATGCATTTTTTGTTTCCTTTATAAAAAAGTCACCTGGAACCCCTTTTGCAACTCTTGAGCTGTGCATGGTAACAGCTTCATATCTGCCACAAAAACTGTTCCCCATCTTGTTAAAGGACATGACTGAAAGCAGCAAAGCACAAAAGCTTGAAAACAACCACAGACAGAGTTCCTAATCCTTCTCTCAGATGGCCTGCATGAACCTCAGAGAGATAAATACCATGTGCATATACTGCCTCCAGTAGCAGTATGTTGAATAATCTTGATGAATCACATCAAATTCCTTGACAACATCTGTCACCTGCCCAAACTGCAATTCAGTGCTGTGAAAGATCAACCAGTACATCTTTTCCGTTATCTTTAGCACGACTGATATCAAAATAGGCAACAGAACCCTCCAGAGCACTTCATAACTTAACTTTTGGCTGATGACTGATTCCAAAGCTTTCCCTCAAGAATGTTCTCAGCAGTAGTTTCTCCAAATACCTTGCTTCTTGCCCATATGTCTGTGATTTCCGATGATGCTAAGTACTATGCAATTACTTTGGTAAATATCATTGGGTGTGGAAACCTCCTAGTACAATGACTACACTCTTGAATTCTTCCATCTTTACCACTCACCCTTGTCACACGGCGGCCATATTGGACATGACGTATGTACTTTAGGCATGAAGTCAAGGCCATGCGCGGTAACTTACCAACATCACAATGGCGTCTTCTGCTTCCGTGAGCAATGAGTTTTGGCACACTAACCTTGCCGATGTCCCTGTCATCACTGGCTTGTTTATCGAGAATTTTGCGCGAGAGAACCTTCCTATAAAAAGGCTTCATTATCATGAGGATATAGATTTTTCTACGAAAGTTTCGTACACGATACTGAAGGTTAGTTCGCATCAGTTTCTTCAAAACCTTTTAGAAACACCATCTTAGATGAGTTGTTGTTTTATTTCAGTGACAAACTCGTCAAATCAGGTTGGATGTACTATTCATTCCCATTGTTTTCGAAGCATGAAAAAGAACGAGGAGCCTCACTCTGTTTTGATCAGTTTTGGGCCGCAGAGAGACGTCCCTGAGATACAATCCTTTTCTTGCAGTTGTGCTGTGGGTAAAGCGTTGTGCCATCATGCCAAAGGGGTACTGTATACACTTTCCCACTTTCCCACTGTACTCCTAGGACTAAAGAGCATTCCACCCATTGTATTAAATGACTGTGCTTTTCATCATTTTGTTCAAGTTCCATGGGGAAGAAATATCCAGTCTTTTCAAAAAATGCTAAATAAATTTGGATATGCCTTTCACAAAGTTTTATTTTCATTTTAGGCATGGCATATTCCCAAGAGATTAGATGGAATTCAGCCAAGACCACTGACAGAAGTCATTGTGGAAAAACTGTCATGTCCAACAGACATCCAACTTAAGAAGAAACGAAAAATAACTGGTGTCACACCAAAGCTATATAAACCATTTAAACAGTCACTAGCAGAACTTGATGTACCGGCAGGTCTTAGTCCCCTCATTAAGGATAGTATCCTGTGTAAAACTTTGTAATCTCATCTGGTCTTGTGTGCAACTGTACATACAATGGATGTGCATTATGCAATGAAATGTTTTTTTCAAGTTCATATACTCTTTTTTTTGCTGCCAAAAGCATGTCCTCAATGGAGGGCATTGGACCATGTGTAGTGCAAATGTAATCATGTTGGTTAATTGTTGGTGTTGGCTCAACATGAGAGGTGCTGTCACAGCAACCAGTGGCAGACTCTTCCAGGAAATGAGTTGGTACAGTTGTTACTTCCACCTCACCAGCATCTTTTGGAACTTAAAGAAAAATATTAAAATAAATTAACCTTCCATAAACCTTATTGTCTGTCTGCCCTGCAAGCTAAATCTCTTTTCAGAGATACTGTTATAAGCTACATATTTCTTAAATAATAATTTTTTTAAAATAAGTATTACCGTTCAGTGACCTACGAAACTCACTGGTCACCTACCTGAGACTATAGATTTGTTAGTCCTGATGGGTGGCGATTTCTCTTTTGACATGCAATGGATTCTTGCTTTCCTTTTTTTGGGAGAAGGTATTGTCCAGCGAAATATAGAAGGAATTGCACCTTTTCTCAATACGCGTTTCCCAGAGAAGGTCGTTCTAAAGTCTGATGCTTTGTAATGTTCCGAGCAAACCTTTGTGCTTCTAGAAATCTTAATGACAATTGTATCGTTTTATTACTACGGAAATAAAGAGTACATCAGCAATGTAGCAAAATAACAGCTCCGCTCTACACATAATTCTAGTTGATCAAATTAAATGTAATTTTTGTAAACCAGAACAAATTGATTACAGATAAAGCTTGCTTATCTTGAAGTTGTGAAACACAATCACTAATCTGAAAGTTTTTGCCAACATCTTGAGGAATTCTGACAATCCACCTTTTCTTCGTATATTTGTTGACTGGAAAGCGATGGAAGGTAATTCCTAACCGACCTTTTGATCTGCTATTTGAGCACAAGGGCACATTACAATGATCTTTATTTGGCATGATTAGCTGCAAACTTACAGATTTACCACACATCGCCTCGATTTCATGCCTAAAGTACCTACTTCATATCCAATATGGCCGCCGCGTGACAAGGGTGAATTTTCACGGCATTGTTTTAAATTTGTTGTAGACACCTTCATCCATTGTAATTACTGTATATTTTCCATTCTTAGGCCCCTTTATTCCTTTGCATCTGAAAATGACTGTCCACAGAGTTTCAAATCCATGTGAAGGGGCATTCATGATTGGCAATGAACCAACCATTGTAACCTGGCATTGATTACTTGACGAACATTGGTTAAAACCAGACCACCCCGTTATCTTCTGTAGCTTATCTTGTTGGTGTTCTAAATGACCGAGAATCCAGGCAAGCTTCTTCTTGTATGACTCCTCTATTTTCTCCTGAACAGGTTTGTACCATCCTTCTTCAACTGGTTCTAATATCACTGGCTCTGGTGCTCTAGATGCTTGGCAATTCGTCATCACCCATCCACCCATCCATCCAAAAGCTGCCACACGTGTTACATGAAAAGTACCTATACATCAGTGATGGCTACTCAGATCCAAATAAAAAATAAATATTTTGGAAGTTGGCAAATTTCACTGTGTCACCTTTTTACTTCCAGCGTGGTAAAAAAGAAAATGCAGATGCATAACCATTTTCATACTGAAATAAGAGTGAAATCAAAAGCAAAGTTTAGGCCTGCGAACAGGCTTCCGAATAGGGCAAGTACGCAAGTCATTTGGGATGAAAATCGACAATAATTGAAATTTGATACAACTTCTTGCCGCTTGTTGTCGCAACATTTTTGGCGTGAGCACCGACCCGTGATGAAGCATGCAAAAAATTTCTTCATCAGAACAGAATCGTTATTGCAACAAACAGCCTTCAGAGCTCGATAGCCGAAATGAAGCGAACAAAACACTCTTCCACTCCTGGAATAAAAGGCCCAAAGAAGGCACAGAACAAGGTAAGTTGATTTTCCCAATGCCAATTTAATTTCTATTTATAACCGAATTGAAAGTACGCATAATTAGGTTTTGTACTTTAAACAAGTCGCCGACACGACCGGCCCGACACGGAATATTTAAAACGTACAAAAAATTCAAACTCAGATGTACTAAAAATGTACCTTTTGCTTACTTTGAGTTTGTCATTGAAGACGAACCATTTTAACACATTATTTTCAAACTGTTTTTCCAGTTTTACAAAAAAATGAACTTTGATGTCGAATGTATTGTATTTCATTTCTGAAATTCCTTCTTTGTATGTGTTTGTATGAGAAGGTGGATCATCATGGCACAATCATCTCCCAAAATGCACTTTTCCAAGTTTCAAATCTTAAAATTTTCCCGGTGAAAGCCCCCTGTATCCCCCCTATGGGAGGGGGAGATCCCCATCCCATACCCTCCCCCCACCATGCCAGCAGCGTGTGGAAGGCGCTGAAGCGCCTTATTACGTTGCTCTGATGGCTACTCAATTTCATTCTCCTTCTACTTGAAAATTTGGGGAGAGCCCTGTACACATGAAAAGTACCTATGCCACTCACTTGGACTCTTAACTACACAACTTCCTGAAGTTCTCTTGTTGAAACAGCTTTCATGTTATCTTAAAGTCGTTCTTCTTACTTTATTTTGAAGACAGCTACAGTATTATTAAACTTTTTTGTGACAAACCTTCTCTACACAACCTGTATGTGCCTAGCTTAAAAAAATGGCGGTCTGAAGTTGCCTCAGTTTGGTTTCAACCTTGATATAATCCTTGACATATGAAAAATATTATACTTCTTTATACACTTCCAGTCTATAACATCAGTGGCCATCGAAAAATATTGAAAATTTTAAGCCATGTTTGTGGCCTCTACTCAAAATGTTTAGCAAAAATGAAAAATAAGCACATTTCGAATCTGTGCCTCCTGACTATGAGAAGACAGTTTTAAGCTTAAGCATGCTGTTGGTGGAAAGTGAATTTTTAAATTCAGTTCTCGTTAATTCAATTCATGTGAAAACATCCTAGAAATTTATCAACAATTCTTGTCATTTATAATGTTGTTGGACTGATGTTTTGAGTGGAAAGTCTTGAATTTGTCTTTCAGTCTAGACAATCTTAAGACATTTAGACTTATTTTAGACATTTTTGATACTTTTATGTTGAGGGAACATCTCTTGATAAAAAATTTATAATCTAAAGAGTGTCAAGTTGTCATTTTAGCTCAAATTATTACCTTTTCCAAGACTTCTCTTTGAAAAAGGCCACACAGACATAAAATAGACTTATTCAAGACTATTTTCAAGATCAATGCCAGACCTTGTTTAGATCTACGCATTTGGAGCGGGAGGAAAGAATAATGAAAAATCCATTCTGATTACATACATATAATCATAGGCTCCTGATCTGAGTGATCTTGGATCACTGATCCTGATCTAGATCACCCCAAGAGAGCCCACCCTTAATTGAGTAAAACATTTTCCTTATCTTTTTGTTATTTTACTACTCTTCGACTGCTGTTTTTCTACCTTAAAGATATTCTACTCTGGAATAATACCATCTAACAGGTATGGCTGTTTTCACTCTTCTGCGGACTCCTAGTAACTTCTAGCAATTGCTAGAAATTCCCAATTACAGTCGACTCCCGATAACTTGAACCCTTTGTAATTCGAACCTCGCGCTAACTCGAACCAAAATTGATTTCCCCTGGATTTCCGTCATACATTTACTGTAATTTTACCCTTGGTAACTCGAACCCTCGATAACTCGAACCTCCCGCTAACTCAAATTTCCGTTTCCCTTCAGGTAATTTTCTATATAATTTTACCCTCGATAACTTGAACCAGGTCTGTCAATACGTGACAAGTCAAAATAAACAGTGTACTGTAGTCCAAAACATTAAATTTATTTTGAAGCAGCTGTGTGAACTTTTTCCTTTCTTTAGATTGCACAAAACGTGTCAGTTCAGTTCATTCAAAACCAACCTTAGAAAGCTTTCAAGAATAATCGATAGCAATAGATTCATTGAGAAGTGTCAGGGTGTACTGACTGACTATTTCACGAAAAAGTAAATCCTGTGAACTTTGTAGCAGAGGCTCGACATTGTTCTTTTCAAAACCTGTAAAGCTTGCAGCTCCTGGACTTCTCCTGCTCCTTTGTTTTGTTTTGTTTCACATTGCATTAATTTTCATTCTGGTTTATACGAAATTAAGAAATATATTGTTTCATTTTCACTCGGTTATAATAAAAGATGGGATTAAAATGTATAATTAGATTTGATTAATATGTACACTGCATCAATAGAAAAACATTCAACACCATTTTTTCCTTTTTTCCAGTCATTTTTTCTCAACTCCTGATAACTTGAACCTTTTTCAATTTCCCTCGAAGGTACAAATTATTGGGAGACAACTGTATTCTTAAGAATTCCCGAACAATTCCTAGGAATGTTAGGAATTTAATTCAGTTTCTTCAGGATAAAACAATTCCTAGGAATGGTAATATGCCACTGTTTCATCTGTATAAGAAGTACAAAGTGGTCAGTAATAATAGTGTAGAGGACTGTAGCACTCTACAAAAACAACTATGCCCATTCAAGGTTCATAAAACAGGCTGGCAACATGTGTGAGTTCTATTTGTGTCTAAGTACTCAGTGCATATGCTTTCTCATTCTGAGGAATTTCCATTTGCACTAGCCATGTAATATAGCACTCCATTTGCTTCAAATGATACATGTTGGAAACTTTAAGGTTTACTGCGGTTTGTATGTCCTAGCTAATACAATCAGTCTGGGCCAACTTGAACATTTCTTGTTAGCAGCTCTTGCATAGTGGTAGTTCAAACTATTTTATTTGAAATTGAGTGAAGCTTTTCTTCAAGTTTAGGATTCTTTCATTTCTTTTCAAGAGTGGAATCCAAGGGTACTACACAGATATGCAACATTTAAGACAGTTTAAGTGCTACTGAAGAATGTGATTCATTCATGCACAAATTTAGCCATTAAACACCATGAAAACCTGAAATACCCAGACATTTCAAGTTTTACGGCTGCATAGAGTAAACATGTTCAGTCACATTGACTCCAGATTCGCTGGGGAAATTAAAGGGTGTGTACAAATAATGTTGTTTAACTAAAGTACTCTAGAATAATAGAACTCAAACTACGGCAATTACTTCAACGTTTTTGTGAAACAGATCTTAATGACAAATTTATAGTTTTTACTTCTCTCAAAATCAAGAATATGTCTAGTTTTCAAGGTTGTACTCCTGATGCTCTAAAATCCATTTACTTGTGTGGCATGTAATTCCTGTTATATTGGTGAAACCAGTCACCATTTTCTACCAGGAATAAAGGACATACAGTAAGCGATAAAACCTTGCATATTTTTAAACATTTTTCTCAATTTCCCTCCTGCAGGGGGCATGTACACACCTTCTTGTTTTCGTATCTTGGACTCAGCGAATTGCTCTATTGATCTTAAACTTAAAGAAGCCTTTTATATAAGTAAGAAGAAACCTGACCTTAACAAACAGTTAAATCACTTCAACACCTTTTTAACTTGTTAATTTCCAGTTTCACTGTTTTGTAATGCATATGGTAAATAATTTATTCATATTATGAAGCATATAACTTGTATCACATAATTTTATTACTTGTCATTCTATTAAACTGAAGATGGCATAAGCATGCCGAAACATGTCTTAAAACAGTTGTACATTTTATTCAATATATATAATGGACAACTATGAATAACAATTTTTTTACACTCAGTGGCAAAGCTAGAGCAACTTACCATTTCCCAAAAAGTGCACCTGATGGAAAAAAGAAAATTAACACAGTGAATAACAAGTCAGTTGTTAAAAAATAAAAAATCAAGCTCATAGACCACTACATATGTGACCCTCCATGGGACAACAGGTAACAAGGTGGTCACAGGCATGTGTTCTATGACATAACACACTGAGCATGACACATGACATGGATATGCACATATCAAGTAAGCAAAACAATAGATGTTGCGGTAGCTTTGTTTGCCACTGTTTGACATGCTAAAGCTTTTGTTAAGTGAGCGTCCCTGTCATGCTAAATGTGCCTTATGACACAGCAAAAATGTGCAATTTGGCCATGGTATTCCAATGAAAAGGGATAATAGAAAGATCTTACATAACAATTTTTTTTTATTGGACACACAACAAACTTAGTTACTGAGAAGTTGTAGACTGAGATGGGAAATAAAGATATTTCACAAAACTACCATATAGTAAACTACC
>Ga0126337_10000579_pt1 | contig 19099 bp, 7 predicted proteins | sample DipCmetagenome_FD_92527 | JGI IMG/M metagenome (GOLD analysis project Ga0126337, IMG submission 92527) | Coral microbial communities from La Bocana,Puerto Morelos, Mexico - Diploria C A metagenome | ecosystem: Host-associated > Invertebrates > Cnidaria > Coral | place: La Bocana,Puerto Morelos...
CGAGCCCGAAGGGCGAGTCAAAATACAAATGATGAGTAAAAATTTACAGCGATACTACACACTAAAATGTCTAATAAGAGATTTATTATCCAACGTTTTCGTTTCCCCAAAATTCTGACTTGCTTAGGTTTTTAATAGTTCGCGCGGTCGGGGGAATGAGACGAGTACAAATATCGTGTGATGTTTGTACTCGTTTCACTCATTATTTGTACTCTACGAAGCAGTGTTGGATAATAAATGTATTTATTTATCTTAATAACGCGGGCCATGCATAAACGTCAATCAAGCCGTAGTTGTACTCCATTCACATTAAGTAATTTCACAGCTCATCCGTGAAGCCTTCAAAAAACGCAACTTTTCCGTAGCTTGCTGACTAAACACGCGGTGCTTTTTCGTCTAAATGCGGCGCTAAACTCAATGTAAGGTCTCTTATGAGTTTCAAAAAATAGCTCACGAGAGACTTCGTTGAATTAAACATAACGCTTTAACCAACGATAGCAAAACAAAACGAAAAACAAAACTAAGTTTCAAGTGTCACTGTCGCCACGAGAGGATAAACAGTTAAAGAATAATCCCCATATTGTTATTAGAAACCTTATCCAGAATATAATTCTTCTCAAGTTATCCTGTTTAGTTCTTACCACACGCATTGCGTGGATGTCTTCGTTACGTGTGTGGCTATTTCTTGACCCTGCTTTGAGATTTTCGAGATCGGAATTGATCCGGAAGTATCTGGGAGTAAGGACTACTTGGGAATTATTTAAAGGGGCTTAGACGCGGTACTTTAGCCACAAACAGAATAACCTTTAAAGTAAAGGAAAGTGGAAAATACCGTAAATCATCGAATAAGCGCCCCCTCGAATAAGCCCTCCTTCCTCGAATAAATGTCCCCTTCGACTAAGCGCTCTCTTTCGAATAAGCGCTCCTCTCGTAAGCCCCCTACGAATAAGCGCCCCCCTTCAATGAGCGTCCCTCCTATAAACAAATAAGCGCTCTCCCCTTCTTTCCCCTTCCCCATTGTATGGACGAGTAATGAGACAACAAAAGATGTATAGTTTTAGTTTGTGAACACGTTAGGCTTGTACAAGTACTAATGGGTCCGCGATTTAGACTTTAGGATCAGCTATAAAGTGTCGATAAACAGCTGTGCTGTTGTTAACGTGCACATGACGTAACAAAATAAATGATCACGTCAAGCCAAGATCTGTGAAGAATTGAATAAGCGCCCCCGTCTTCTCCTAAATTTGAAATAAGTGCCTCGGGCGCTGATTCGATGAAATGCGTTACTATAATTTACCCCGATAGAAAAAGGATGGAGAAGGTGAACACGGAACTGTGACTTTGCTTGTCTCAACCTTCGTTCTCTCTTGGCATATGGTGGAGCGTAAGCCTCGTTTTCGGGTCGAGATTCGAATAAAACAAAGAACATGAGATTTGATTGCCAATATAAGGTCTCGTTTTTATTTACAACCAAATTCTCAAAACGTATATTGAGTTTAATTAATATATATCAAACAGTAAGGAGAAATAGTATTTATCGATTTTTACTCTTTACCTTGTTCCCAGGGTCTTTCTTTCGCAGTTGGAGTCCTCAGGGCGAAGAGGCCTTGGGAACGAGGATGTCTAAAAGTACTTCCTTCTTAGTGTCAGTTCAGTTGATAGATAAGTGTACATGTCGCTGCCGTAACAAATGCTTCCTTAAAAACATTGTTAAACAATCACGTCATGGGAATACGTGATAAATGGGCTGTTCACGGAGGAAGCGCTGCAAATTACTCTGGTCGCAAATCTCTTCCGCGTGCACTCGCTGTTTTTTTGTTTTTTTTTTTTTAGTTTAAGCTAAATTTGACGGCGGTTCCGCAAGCTAAACAGCCTCTTGCCATCACTTCATAGCGTTATTCCGTGTATTCGTACAGAACATGTTACTGATCACGTTCACAAGGAAACTATTTGGATTTGGCGACGAAAACGTTCAAAGAAACAACTGTTTGCTGTCGACGTGACGCTAATCGAATTCGCCTTGGAATCATTGGGGGGGGGGGGTGGTGGATGACTTATCCGCGGAGGGATGTATTATTTTAACTTATAATTGACGAGTTAACTGTACAAACTTTTCCTTTTTACCTTTTCTTAACAACATTCGATCAAATGGCGCAATCAGTGTCAAATTTAATGTGTAATATTCTTTGCTTTTTTCTGTCCTTTTTTGCGTTTGAAGTACAAAACTATATGTTTATCCATTAATCAATCACCCGTCCCATCTGTTCAGTATATATATCATAGGAAGGTATCCCCCCGGTTTTTGAGGGTAGGTCATGTACGAACGCAAATATTTTGCTTTCTAGCGAGATGACTGTTTTCTTTATGCAGTAAATACTCTCTTTTAATGTTTGGGGTCATGTTGTCATTGTGCGATAAATATTGAACGTGTTTCTCTGTGAACCCTTTGTTTCTATTATGGTGCAAAACCAGTATTTATGTTTCGCTCAGGAAACTTGTAAGGAAACTCGTGACTAGAGTGTCTTAAAAAAAAAATCAGTGTTAAAAACCTACGGTTCTTTTAAACCGCGATTTCCTTTTGGCACGAGTTCAATTGATACCTAATGTATCTACGCATAGACGAACAAGCCGTAGTCCAACTTGAAAACGTCAGATGAAGTCTGTCAGATAAAGTGCATCGTCAATGTATTGGCGTGTTATTTGATCCCCCAAACGCTACGCTAATTTGTAATCTGTATGCGTGGAATTATCAGTTGCTTCATGTCTTGATGTAGTGACTGGAATCCGGATAAACTGTTTTGCTTCAGTTCCTGTCTGCTGTATCGTAAACGCTTCAAGAAGTTGGACACAAGAAAAGCGTAAGTGTTCAATTTAACTTTCTATATTCGGTCAAGTTATAGTTTAGAAAGCGTTCTGAGACATTAACGTCCAGCGACAAGTGTGTTGCTCTTTGAATCTGCCTCGCGCGCCTTTTGCACTTCCCGACCGAGGCCATCGGAAAGTTCTTTTCCTCGCATATTCTAAATCTCTTCGTAAATTTCTGAGAAATTAGCCGCGTTGTTTCTTGGAGAACCGTAGGTCCCTTCGTCATCAGAGAATAAGAGGTCGTTTGCATACAGCCTTTTCAACAGCAAATGGATGTAGCCCTATGAATAGTAAAAACTTCTGATGCAAAAAATCGCAACTAGTATTTTCCTGATGTTATTACCACGAGATCTATTTTTGTCAGCAATTTTAACACTAGCGACATTATTATGCCTGCTTCGAAGCATGGCTCGAAAAGCGAACCCACGTTCACCAGGCGACTGGCGACAAAATTTCTGAGAAAAGCATGCACTTAGAACACTTGGCAAGGTATGTTTACGACAGGTTGGCAGTCATATAATCTAGGTTTGAAAATTAAGCTTTTACCGATCTAATCTTCGTCACAGAGCGCTAATAGGCAAGTTTTTTGATCTTTGGTTGATGTTAGGAACACCGCTACGTTATGTAGTTGGGAAAAAATGGTGACAAAAATATATTTCTCATCCGTCCATCCGGTCAGTCTCGGCTTTAGTCATATGTTCTCCATTCTTGTAATGTGTGGCATATTTATCATATTATTCAGCGCTATCCAGTTTCAAACATCAGCACATCACGCAAAGTTTGAAAAATTGATGGTAAAATGCATTACTTGTAAAACAACTCACATCCTCGACGGAGGAAAATACATATTTGAGCATGTCCAAATCTGTTTTTTTTCCACTGATTCAATTGTATGCCGGTTACACGAGGTGATTTTTAATACGTCAGCTTTGGCTCATTTCTAACGTTTGTCTGATCAAAGTACATCAAAAGAATGATTTGTTAAGACACGTTCGACGTTACAATTATGCTTTGTAGTTAAAATAGAATTATGCCCTGCAGTTCAGTGACTTGCTAGCGGGGGCCTCATCATCTGCGCTGTTACCCAGGCGGAGGTTAATAATCATTGGTGTATGACCAATGCAGTTTGTAAATGTTATTTCAGAGGTCGTGGGGAGATTTAACATTTGTTTAGACTGCCTTCGAGTTTAAAAATATTAGCACTGGTTATCAAAAGATGTTCAAATATGCTCGGGTTTTCAGTAGCTCTCAAAATAATTTTTCAAAATCTGTTGATGCTTTCGTCGACTCAACACTCTTGAATGGGAGTCAAATTTAACATTGTAGTATCTCGTTACGGCATGTTGTTGCCTAAACGACCACAGCACATTTTGTAATGCATGTTGAAAGATGGGCAAACTGTGAGGTGGATTCGAATCAAGTTTTCTTCCAACACACCTGTTGGACATCTTTCCAGCATCTTCCACTCTCCCTGTAGAATGAATTTTCAACCATTGTGTTGTTTCAGACAATATCCGTACCCACCATCCCCTAAGGGTTATTGGAAATAGCAAGGGGGAGGGGGATCTCTAAAGCCAAAACATTTAAAAAAAAGTATGGATTAAAACTGATATTTCCAGGGGTCTGAGGATTCAAATTAAAAAATCTCTAGGGGAGGGACATGGATATTTTCTAAAAGATCAAAATATCAGGAACTCTTGGCAGAGGGGCTGCAATTAATCTTTGTCTGTGTGATTTACCGTCTTTACTTTAATAAAGATTGCTAAAACTGAAATAGTGCGAAATATTTTCTGAGAGCTGATTGTTTGTAACTGTCAATGTTAACTATAATTATTTAGAATATGGACATTGTAGCGTCGGAATATTATTGTTAGTCACACATTTCAATAACATGTCTGCATACTAAGCTAGAATGGGGATAATTTTGTTTAATTAAAGACTGAGATATGTTGAATTTGTGCTCGGACTAAATCGACAGTGACCGAAACGTTTAAAAAAACCCAGGTATTCAAATAATTACCGAATGAATTTTCTGTGAACATATAGCATTACAAAGGATTAGTCCGTTCAAAAACGCAAGACTACAGAAAAGCTAGTACTTCGAAGACATTCCTGTTTTCTATTGTTTTTGAAATGGCAGTTACAATGTTGTTTTAAGCTCTTCAAATTATTCAGCCGGGAATTCCAAAATTTTCAACGCTTATCTGCAAATCAAAACGTTCATGCAAGTTTGCACGACCGGTAATATTTCTTATATAAACAACGTTTTAAAAGACCGGCTTTTTGTTTAAGGAACTCAAATAAACCACTCATAGTGTTGGTGTTGTACCGTCTGTTTGTGAGTGAGGCTTGGTGAATCTTAAAATATTAATTCTCCTTACCGATTGCCATAAATTGTTTCAGTGTTGCTTCTGAGAATCTAGTATTACATTAAAACATGATATTTCTTGAGATTTCACGGATTAACTAAAAGCGATTTCAGCGACATTTCCGGTTTAAATAATCATTATTTAAAGAGGTGTGTCACGAATAGCATTTTAGAAAAAACAAAATTGCCTGAATCTTTTTCGTGTTCAAATTTTACTTAGTCCTCTCGCCGGCGTTCTTGCACCGTCTTTTAACCGGTAAGTGTTTTGGCTAAACTACAGAATACAGGGCCACTTATTTACATCTTATTAAATCACAATAGTGCCTATTATGTTCCGCTTCGTTCTTGAAAAGGTTTTGACACATGTAAAACAGGTGGTCCAAAGTGGAGTTGCTCCAGTGTTTTTCTACCGTAGTGAACTATAATTCTTTGACAAAAATTTATACTATTTTGGCTTTGAGATGAAGATGATTTTGCAAACTACAGCTATTGAATGACTTATTGTATGACTACAAAGCGTCGTTTGTACCGGAACGAAAAACCGGAAGTATGTTTTGGGTAAAATCGCTTTAAATAGTCCACAGAGAGCAAAAAGCAAGTTAAGACTTTAGTGTTCACGGATATTTCGTATTCCTTTGTATCTATAATTCATTTTGAACTATCTCTCTCCCCAAAGCCCTGAGATAAATGATATCAGAATAGATGGATTGGTAAAAAGGCAGAAAAGCGTAGAGCAGCATATGAGATTACTTCACAATGATAGCTTTGATGATGGTAACACGCTAGAAACTTAAAAGTTAGAACTACCTTTCACAGCATAGGACAGCCGTGAGTACGACAAGAAAGTACTGCTTGATAGCTTTCATTTGAATGGTCACACACTAGGATTTGATCTACAGACTTAAATGTTAGAATCACCTTATACAGCATAATGAACAGTATTACTTGAAAGAACGGCTCAATAGCTTTCATTTGAATGATCACACAGTAGGGTTTCATCCACAGACTAAAGAGTACTTAAGAGTTAGAACCACCTGGTGCAGCATAATAAAGTACCACATGAAAGTACTGCTCAATAGCTTTCATTTGAATGGTCGCACACTAGGGTTTCATCCACAGACCTAAAAGTTAGAATTCTCCTGTGTAAAAAAACGACAACGAATACATTCTCTGGTTAAAAATAAAATAATTGCATTATAATGACCATTTCATAGATATATCCGGTCGAACATTTTCAGACATCTAATAAGACATCAAGTTTTATCTTACCTGAGGTCACAGGAGGTCCGACTAAGGATATCAATAAATCTTTCTTAAGTACTGCACATACAGTGCCTGGAATTCCGACTTTTCGAACCTTCAAGGGAAACAAAAAATTGTTATGAAAAATCGGGTAGTTTGAGAAATCGGGGGTAAAATTACACTGTTCGGCTGAGAGAAGAAAACGACTTTTGGTTCGAGTTATCGGAAGGTTCGAAAATTCAGGTTGTCAACCTCAATCTTCGACTTCGGCTGATGACCCCTACCTCGACCTTGATTATTCTGGATATCACAAAAAAAACACTTCATCCAAAAATTGTTTATTATTGCATTAACATTCCAGCTTCTTCCAGACGTCTGACACGACACGTACCAAGTATTATCTTACACGAGTTCAAAGCTAGGAGGTCGAACTAAGGATAGCACTAAATCTTTGTACTGTATACAGTGCTGGGATTTTCGATTTTTCGAACCTTCAAGGGAAACGAGATCGGGCAGTTCAAGAAATCGGGGGTAAAATTATGGTGCTCGCCAAGAGACATGATATAACTCTCCTCATTTTCTGTTGTGCTCGCCCAAGGAAAGGAACGACTTTTCTTTCGAGCCCTCAGGAGGTTCGAACAACAATCAAGTGTGCGAAAAATTTAGATTCAAGTGTAACTTCATCGCTAGAATAAATTGCGAACGAAAACTGACAAATCCATCCGATGGCTAGCTTTAATTTCAACGCTGTTTAAAGGAGCTCAGGACGTCACGGTATTTTTATGTACGGAGTTAACCTAAAATTGAAGGAAACCTGAAAATGCTTGTTCACTAAGATAGACAAATACCAAAGAGATAGTAACAAACCATAAAGGAGCAAGGATGGTTAAGGATGGAGAAGATTGACAACGGATTATAAACGACGAACTTGAAAAAGTTAGGCCAAAATCTTCAACATGCGCAAACCGCGACTTACTTCCTTTAAAGACGGTATTAGTAAGGACAATAAATTGCAATGGGGAAAGAAACAAAATTCGTCAAAGCAAAGTACTTCAAGTAAGTTTTTATTTTGTTTTCTAAATTGAATTAAAATTTCTGATCATGGTTCCTTGTCCTTTTACCTTCATAGCTGATCGAAATTAAAGATGGTTCTTTCCACAACGGAACCTCCTCCGACGGAGTCTGCCACCGTTAAGGAACACTTACGGCGTTTTAAGCTTGTCATGTACATAATTATTTTCATAATCAGTGTCCTGGCCAACACATTCATGCTTTTAGTGCTTTGGAGGAAATTCCGCCGACACAGAAAAACGGCCAAGAGTTTTATCGTCTTGATGCAAAACCTCGCCTTATCAGACCTCGTCCTCGTGATAGCCTCGATTCCATTTGACGCTGTCTGGCAGGAGTCGGACACGTGGCCGTTCGGTCCCGGGGGGTGCAAGATTCTGTGGCCTTTGCAGACTGCTTCGTTACAGGCTTTGGTTTACACTTACGTGGTTCTGGCGTGTCATCGATTGTATGGCGTGACAAAGTAAGTGCGTGACTTTCTATACTCGTAAATTTGATCCGGACAGCCGCGAAAATCGAGCCTATAAAGGAAATTGGGAGCGCGGAGGACGGTGGGAAATTCCACCCTCCTGGAGTTCCCCGCGCACTTCCGTTATTCCCTCTCCCCAGCCTCCGAACTGCCTACACGGTCAAGGCAGCACAAAAGAGGCCTTTGTAGAGGAGAGAGTCCGGCATTATGAGATTGGGGGCTGTAAGGAGAGATGGGCCTTGCTTGCAAGAAGGTTTTTTTGAATAACGTTTCCCTTTTCTGCATCCCTGTCTTCACTAATCCCCTCAGGAACCTCTGCAGTAGATAGAAGTTCAATTTTGACGTCATTATTTCTCCATCACAGAAATCTCCTTGGTCAAATGAAATTCATCTACGCTGTTGTGACTACGTTCTTTATATGGATCGCCAGTATCATAACAGTCATTCCATACGTGCTTAACTTGGATTACGGCTACATCAACGACACCTGTGACAAGAACTGGAACTCGCAATCAAGCCGTCAGGGTTACACCATCTCTCTGTTCGTACTGGATTACCTACTGCCGCTGATCGCGCTGCTTATGTTGTACGTGATGGTCTGGGGACGACTCCAAAGGTAATCGCCTCAGAGCTTTATTAACGATAAAATGCAAGTAGCCTCAAACTTTTCAGACTTAGTTAAGAGGGTGAGGAAAAATCACGTCGGCTAAAGCACCTCATCCTGGCTAATATGAAGGACTAGCCCTAGTAGATTATTTATAATACGCGCTTTCGGATAAGCCAAGCGCAACTCGTACGTAGAGAACTCTAACCTCCTTCGCAGACACTCTTTAAGCTTGTCACGCAATCTTCCTCTTCTAGAAGGAAAACTATTGCGTGATGAGCCCAAACGGTGTGAGTGTATATACAAACGGCCATTTAAAGTGACTACCATGCAAATCAGAGTGTTTATGTACTTTTTATATGAACAAAATAATATAGTTACGTGTCGTATGTGACGCGCTTTTTGCAATTTTACTTTAGTTATAAAATTCTGGATCCTGAACGCGCGGGCAGAAGAGACCGTCACCGCCGTGTCGTGCGAATGATGGTATCATACGTGATCGTGTTCGCCATCTTCCTTCTGCCTCATCACGTCATGTCGTTAATTCAGGATTTCGACGACGGCGACAAGAAACTTCACTTTAAAGACGCAATGTATATCTTGAATATCTTCACATATGGCGTGACCATCGCAAACCCCATTCTGTTCTTCGTCTACAACCCGGAATTCAGACGCCATTTTTGGCATTTCTTTAAATGCCATTGCTTCACGAAGAAGGAGAGATTCAGCATGGAAAACTTGTCCGAGTCTTTCTCGGAAGAGTCCATCGGACCTCGGAGACCTCAGTTCCAGCCGCCGCCCAAGTACGAAATGCATGAAAAGAAGGAAAATAATTACGTCTCGACGCCAACCATTCAGCGCTCTGAAACCAGCAGTCTGCCGCGACATGATTCTGGGCTTGGATTGGTTGAAGCAGGGCTGTTTCCTTCGGCGGTGGATAGAATGCGCACGGCGGGAAAGTACCGCGAGTCCACGCCATCAGCGTCCCCCCCGGGTTCGGATGTGGTTAGTTACACGGATGGAAGAGATTTTGGCGACCAAGGTAGCGAAATGCTGTAAAGTAGTTAGTAGTTTTGCGCGCAAACAGAGCTATGGGGCTTAGTAGAGACTATATATAAAGCAACGTCTTGATTTCGGACACACACCTGCAGAAGACACAGGCTTATGAGTTATCAGTACAATGAAGCATTTATACTGGGACGATTTGCTTCTCGCCTTCCAAGTCGTCGGGCTCTTTTATCACAACTTGAATCTACCAATCTATACCCTATTTCAAAGTATTAATTTTCGCTCATTGCTTGTAATGTTAGTTCGGAGAATTTGATGTTACATCAAGACGAGGGGAGCTTAAGCAAAAACGTCGGCGACGCCAAGGACAACGCTTAGGCAAAAATAAATGTATATTTCACCAGCGAAATTCACATTTATCTAGATTTGTTCACAATGGCTCTAGAGACGTGCTCAGACTACGAAGAACTTGGTCATTTCACGTTCTTGTTTTGCAGGGGGGGGGGCAAAGAAATGTACGATTTATAACGCACGTGCACAGCCATTGTTCTGCTCATTACCCTTTTGTTTGGTGACGTTCTCACTGCTGTCGTCGTCGTAGTTTGCTTAAGCTCCCAATATCCCTTAATGAATGATTTTTTCCATCCTCGTCATCTGCCTGTTATTTCTGAAAATTTTCTGTTCCACTGAAAAAGCGTTTATTAGATTTATCAACTTGGCAGCGATTTCAAAGTTGCGGGTACCCAGTGTCGTCGTTAATTTCGCATTTTAAAATCGATGTTATATTTAATTTTGTAGCTTGAACACCCTGGGGTGTTTCAGTTTTCACAGTCTTATAGCTCCTCACTCAAATAACATTCCTGATTTATCGCTGCTTTGCGCAGAGCATTAAAAGGCGTCTTCCATCCATTTTAGTATGTTTATTAATTAAATCCCGTGCAAAGAATCAAAGTTGTGACACTTGCGTTATGCATAATTCATGTTCCCTTCACGATGAAATCACGTGCACATTTGTACAGATTCTCCAAAATAGTTGTACAGTTTTAAGCTCTGGAGATCGTGAACTGGAGAGATCGCAGAAAAACAAACTACTCTTTGAAGGAAGAGGTAAGCAATTTTTCATGTCATCGTAAAGAAAGTCCAAACAGTCTTAACCATTTCATAGCGGTGAAAATGAAATAAGAATACATTAGAAAGCAACATGAACATCCAAAGCACGATTTCAATGCAGCGAGATTGTTGCTCACACATTTAATATTTGTAGAGCAGTTCAAAGACGAACGTTTTGATATTACAGACGGTTGGTATGAGTGACATAAAATATGGTTCGCTTAGTTTCTTGGAATTTGTGAGCAATTTTAATTTCACGCCAAAATGTGGCATTTCGGTGGTGTCACGCCTGGTTACGAGGAAGGTTCTGTAGAATCCTTAGCACATCAAGGAATTCAAAGAAAGCTAAAATAGAAAAAAAATTGTAACGGGTCTCGTCTGACGCGAAAATGGGAGACTGGGCAAGCGGCCCGCTGGAAAGCAAGCGGCTGTATTCTTACTTGCGGGCTCAACCTCGTCTCCAGGGCCCTTTACTCGACGTGACGACTATTTCGCAGATCAACAGCATGAACAAAACTGAATGTATTGTATTCTTCTTTTGTATAAAGGAACCTCTTCTCTTCAAAACATTAGTAATGCTTCTTAATAGTTTTAAGCCAATCAAATCGAGAGTAGCATATTTCTTACTTTATGATTTGAAATCTTATTAAATGATTTTCCATCGAAATATATTGATTCATTTTTCAGAATCAGGCTATATTTCGCAAAATACACGAATGAGATTGCTCCATTTAATAGGACATCATTTAATAAGGTATTTATATAGGGTGCTAGAATATTTACTTGTCAAAACAAAAGGAAGTTAGCATTTAAAGTATATTGGGACTGGATAGTTATGTACTGTGTTTCTTTCAAGATGGCGAAAACAATGCCGATTTGACCATTGTTGTTATAGATAACAAATGAATTAAACGTAATAATCGCTAGCAAAATGAACTTAACAAATTAGCAATGTTACCGAGAAATACATAAATGAATTTCCTGTTGTCCTGGGAAAGTCCTGGGACATAATTCAGTTTCTTTTAATTAAATTTTGATTTTTGGGCGCTCAACCTGGTAAAAATTTAGTTGATTTATGTTTTTACTGTTAGGAACTGAGAAAACATATGTATAGTTTCCAAACGTATATCTCTGCTACAGGAAAATATTATCGTTATCTACCTTTTACCCGTGCCTGTTACTGCTATTATTGTTAATTCCTGTTTTATGATATTAAAAGTAATGAGTTCTTGTACACTTTTATCTGTACCATGCCAAATTTGATTGTATGATTTTATCAGCCTTTTTTACAATGAGATGGTTTGTTAAATACTTTGGTTGTAGTTAGGAGTAAACATTTTGGGTATTTGAAGACCGACAGTTGCTTTATCTCAACTTATTTACTGAGACTCTGGTTTTAGATAACCACTGTAAGAACTTTAATAACAGAAATATAATAAAGGTTTGTGTGTTTTTCTACGCTTCCAGTTTATCTGTAACTAATTAGTCATTTTTATTTTAGCAAGACTGGTCAAGACTGCTAGTGGGTTGCCTCCTCTCCAGACTTCTCTCGTTAATTAGAGCGCGGTGCTCGTGGAGTGATGAACCCAACCTCGTTCCTAGGGCTTTTCCCTTTTTCGAGACTTGACATGTTCTAACCTGCAATCTTGTACAGAATAAAAAGAAACAATGAACCCCCTTTCCCCCTCGCACCCAAAGCAATGATAAAGACGCGAAGGAGCAAAAACGCACCATTTTGGCATCATCGAAATGGGGGGAGGAGTGGTCCATTTATTTTGTTCAAGATTGTAGATGGGGACCGTGACGCAAACTGTTACTCAAGTCTTGCGTAACATGTTTTTTGGCTTTATAACTCCCTTTTTAGTCTAGAGTTGGCGACGAAGTGCGGGAAATATGCGAGAACGTGACCACACCAGAACACGGAGATGATCTGCGAGAATTTCCAAGAAATACATCTCCATTCTCCAGTGGGAATTTATTAGAAATATCTTTCTTGTGCGACGCGACTTTTGACATCTCTACTTTGTCATCTGAAGCGATCCTTGTTTTCCATATCACTGCAGCGCGGGCGGTGTTTCTCAACGTTCTAATAGCTCTGCTTCCAGCTTGAGAGACGTCAATCTGCGTCTTGCGACAGAAAAGGATCCTCTTGTACTCCGCTCTAAAGGAACGATTCATGACACCGTATATAACGGGGTTCAAGGCCGAGCTGAGGTAGTTGAGGTATGTGCATAACAAAGTCCTGGAGCGAGGTGGTGTCGTGTCAGGGGCTACACGATCCATGGTAATAATAACTAAACTTGGAATCCAACAGATCGCGAATCCGAGAACAGACATGAAAAGAACATTGGAGATCTTAATCTCTTCAACGGAGATATTCAAATCTCGACCTTGTCCCAAGATCGAGGAGATCATAGAAAGCTGGTGCCTCCTTATGCGAACGAACACAAGCGAGTAGCTTACGACAATTGTTAAAAAGGCGAGAATAACACATACGAATTCGACTAACGTTTGCGCGAGAATGTGCGCTACAGCACAAACGGCGTAACTAGGCTCATAACGGACATGAGTCGTCTTGCTGAGAAGTAGCACCGCGTAAAATGCTATGATCATGAACCACACTGTTCCTATAAGAAACAGGGAGTTTCTTTTGGTGAAGAGGCGTTTGTAAATTGCAGGTTTCACCACACGAAAAAAGCGGTTTAAAGCCGTCAGAGCCAAAGTAGCCATGGACATTAAAGCCAAAGTCAAATTAGCAAAGCCCTGGATGTGACAGAGTGTGCTTGTGTTTATCCAATCGTCGGACACAAGTATCCCGCAAGTTATTGGAATACAGATTAGCGCCGTAAGGATATCTGCGACAGCTAAAGCGAGAATAAACATACTTGTTGAAGTGCGAAGCTTGGGACTGCGAATCACCGCCAAGGAAACCAACACATTTCCAAAAAGCGCCACCGTGTCAATTAAAATGCTCAGCGCAACCTCGATGATGATGATACCAATACTACGATGAGAGTCCTGCGAGATGAAATCACTTGGCATGGTTGTTGAATTCATTGCCTGTCGTCCTTAGTAATTCGAGAAGAGCGCTTGTCGCTAACAAGGGTTTTAGTTTAGTAATAAAAGCAGGGTTACAATGTTTTGACTTATTTTAATGCCAATATAAATGTTTTGCCCAATCACTGCGCGTTCTGGCGAATTCAATTTGCGTTACGATCTTAAGAACAATCTGTTTGTTTTGTAAATGAAAGCCCTTAGGCAAGTTCTTACTGATTAATATACCAATGGAGTGTAATTCGTTTTTTTTTTTTCTTGATAATGGCAGTTTTCTACTGGAACTAAAACACAAAGAAAGCGTTTCCACATTTTCTGTCAGCTTTGAATCAGAACTTTGTCTTCAACACTTTCGAGTAATCCCAGTATTGAAACGGCAGGAATTTTGTGGTTAAGTTCTTTGCCTGTTTCCACCCTTAAATATGTTCACCTTTTCCTCTTTTGAATGACACACAATGATTACACTGTTTACAGGTCGTGTATGCGAGCATAATGAAACATTGAATTTTTTTTCACATTTGTTATAAGCATCACTTTCATTCCTGATTTATAGACAGTTGTCGTTTGACCTTTACTGCTCTGTTTAAATCGAACGTGACTTTGCCTGCAGAGCTTAGTGAATGAAGAATGCTTCAACAAACAAACAAACTAAACTTAACAAAAAGAGGGAGTCGTAACCAAGCCCTTACTTGTTCCAAGTCTCACACCGTCTTCTCAAAAGAGTGAAGAAAGGAGGACTGGGAACTAGATGCTAAGAATTTGCGGGAGATCTTACAAGGAAGCCTGACCCCTTGCTTAGTTTTCTGAAAAATGTATGAAAATAACTCAAACATTGATCGGTTAAAATCGTGTCGCTTTTTGATCTCTCAACAAGAGAGACCAGTCGGGTCAATTTATACTAGAGCCGGCTCCAAGCTCTACCTCTCCGAATATCTACGAATGCAAGACGAGGGCTGTTTGGGTGAATTCGATTTACACTCGGACTGGTAGGTCTCGTAGCTCAACGATTTACTTTCACAAAGATGTTGAGGGCTTGAGCTCGTACCTTTCCGACCTATGTACGAAAACAAGACGAGGACTACTCGGGCTGAGATGAATTGCGCTTGTGAGCTCGGCACTAAGCTTTCCGAATTATGTACGAAACAAGACGAGTGCCGGTCGATTGCTCCACTTGGTTGACAACGTAATGAAAAAAGAGGACGGCTTTTAATTTTTTTTAACTAGTGAACCCTTTATAAAACGCTTTCGTTTTGAATATTAGCTCCATTGTTCACAATGGCGTTAAGAACATTGCCGGTACCCACAGCTGGCGGTGCCTCGCTTGTCTTCAGAAAACGATAGAGTCACCCGCAATGGGTTTTCAGGTTAATGCGCCGTGTTTATGTCGCTGGTCTGTTGATATTTATTTATTAAGACATGGCTAGTAGGCACCAGCGCCAAGTTAACGCTCTGTTGTCGTTACGTCAGGTTTTAAAATGGGTAATAACTAAACCGCGGAAAGCTTCCAAAGTGGAACTTCGGTCAATGAGAACCCCGCGGTGTCGTTCACAAGGCAATGATGAAATATTCAGAGATTGCCTTGCTTGAATGAAAGGGAGTGTGTACAGACGTGCGGTGACCTTTACGGAACAGTTGGTTAAAATCAGGGAATGGACAAGGTTTTCAAAACACAACTTCTCGTTCTTCCCACAAGATTGTGGTCCTGGAGTTCAAAATAATAGTTACGATTGGCTCGTTAAAGGGCCTTCAGAATTTTCATGCACAAGTTTAATCTAAGTTGACTTCAACGGTAGAGACCTTTCACCAGTTACAGGGTCGATTTGCCATGATTGACAAAGGATTTAGAACAGGTGAGTGGATCGGGGTGAGAAGTTTTTATTCATCATTGAACAGGGTGCCTTCAAAGGCGTTGAAGGATTTCTCACCAAATAGAACGCTTGTCAGTACTTAGGAAATCCGAGAATTTTCATTGCACTAGCTAATCGAACTATCTCGGAATCATGCACAGTTCAGTTCTCGTCCATAACAAATTTTCAAATCATTAGTAACCCGACTCGAAGTTTCACTGCAGTCAATTGAAGTTCGTGTCCCTTCGAAATAATTTAACTGCCTCGATCATCTCTTGTCAACGACTTCGATGCCGACACCGAAAACTGTGGACTTTGAAGGTATGTTGAACTGAGATATATAGCTGCAGTCATTTGATTCGATTTATGAACTTCTCTAAATCCTAGCTTTAATTTTTAATCAGTTGAAACAAACTAGAAAAGAACATCTATTTTCGAACTAACTTCATTTAGTTTGACGTAAATAAGTTTGGACTTGTAGAGATGACCTTTCAAATTATTGACCTTCATTTGCTAATTTCGAGGCCTCGAATTCAAGTGGAGAATTCTGTTAGTTAACACGATGGCCACTGAAAGATGTTATGGTGCAGGTTGTTCCTCATAATCCAACACATTTTATTTTGAACACCAGTTAGCAAATTTCGCGAATAATGAAATTTTACAGCAACAGCACTCTAAAACCACAATGAAAATGAGAATTATTACTATTACAATTTATCTTTTAAAAATGTCCGGTTTGTAAACAATGACAAAATGAATGCAAACGAAATTCAAGAGAAGTTTTCGAATTTCATGAAAAACAAACAAACAAACAAACAAACAAGCTAGCCAATTAGAGCTTGAAGCGAAATTAGCGCTACCAGCGGCAAGCGACTCGGAAGCGCGGGAAAGTGGCGTGAATGTAATCACGTGTAGTGTTAGGTTCTACGCATGATTGGTTGATTGAATGAAGTAGCTTGAAGTGGTTTTCAATTGAACGGCGTAAAACCATAACCAAAGTAATCACTTTGACCAATCACAAAGAACACAGACAATACACTGAACCAATCAAGACCTCAAGCAAATCATCATGAAGCGGACGCGAAGCGTGGGAATACACATGTGCGAGTTAGTCACGATTGGTTTGGTGTGATCGGTGTCTGATTGGATGACAAAGTAGCATAAGCTTTTTAAACCAATCAAGTTAGTTTATAACTTTCGACACCCGAGTGAAAGCCACTCTTCTAGCTCGGTTCTGATTGGTCGTCGATAAAAATGAAAAATGTATCGTTTAAGGTTATTGTTTTCGTTTGTTTTAATCTGAACTACCTCGGCATTCTTTGCCCAGAAAAAGGCTGCCTGTTGACTGCATCTCTCCACATTTTAGTGATGTTGACTGCATTCCAAGCAGTCGAAGCGTCGCTTAGGTTTGTTTTGATTTGAAATGAACAGGGTGAGTAAACTAAAGACCCGAGTAAATTGTACTTTTTGTGCTTTTTATGCGCATTTCCGTCTATCTCCAGGGAGGGGTAGCATGTTCCCCTGGTACTTTGAAAATATTACTTTTTCTCCTCAGTTCTCCATAAAGAAATCACATTATTCCCTAAATTCTCTTGTCAAAGTTCCCTTTAACGGAAGAGATATTCCTTATTTCCTCAAATTAATCTAAAAAATATCCCTTCAAAGTTTTCTCCGACATGCTTTTTCTTGTCATGTTTGTCACCGCGATGTGTTTGTTATTTTTACTAAAGTTAAAATGGCCGAAAAATAAGAGTGTTTATGAATGATCCCGTTCCCTTGTTCCCCCAAGCGCCTGGGAGATGGGAAACACTGACTTATATGTCTTGAATATTTTGTACGGCCAGGCACAACCATCAGCCATTCGAATCTCTTTAAATCTCGACAAGTTGTCTTCATTTTAGACTTTTCTTCTCTGAGCGCTAACCCGTGATCTGATGCGGCTACCGTCGCCATTTTGAATGTATTTTAAGACATTATAACTTGCTGATGTTGTGTGTAATATTCCAATAATATAGTGCTTTTAGTCCTGAGCCCAACGAATTAACATATTTATTTTACTGTCAGTTTTCAGAATTTTGTGGTTTATCAAGAGAAATGCTCCATTGCTTCTTTATTCACATACATTCTTGATGCTTCCTGTCTGAATTGTTCTTTCTGTTTGTAGGAGAAACCTGTTGTCTTTTTCGTCAAAATTGTACTGGATTCCTTTTCATCGTTGCCTTGTTGTATGTGTATTACTTCTCGTGCTTCATGAGAAATGAACTGCGGACTCCATACCACCCTCCTCAGCCCCTATCCACTCACTTGCGCTGTCGTGGCGCGCTTAAAACGTTGACCAGTGGGAACTGGGTGCGAAGAAACGTCAGTGATGAAGTTGTACGGAACAGAAAGAGACTGGATATTTTGCTGCGCGAGCGTAAAGGCTGGCCTGAGCGGTTGTTTCACGGAGATCGCCGGTGCGGACCTTTGTTTCCCCTCCCTCGAAAAGTAAGAAACCCAAGTAGACCTTATGTTTTAGATGTTCAATCGCAGTGCGATACAGAAAGTAATAATTATTGTTGCCAAGGGAACACGGGCTGGTGTGGACATGGTGACAAATTCTGCGACTGCCCCAGCTGCATAAATTACAAGTCGTTCATCTCCGCGGAGCTTGCGCAGTGGCAGCCACTCAAAGGTTGCCATGTTAAGACCTTCACGCAATCTTCTGCATGTGAGTCGATGTCACGCGGTATAAGTAGCGTGACTTTTGTTGGCGATTCGCTCGTGCGACATTTCTTCTCGGCAATGGTTATTCTCTTGACGAACGATCCACTCCATGGCGCATTAAAATTCACAACTCCGGCCAATATGCGTGACATCTGTAAAGGTGACAGTCAGTTTGTGGATAGCATCTGTCACGCGCATACCGCCATGACGTGGCGTGAGATCATGGACAATCCAAATTTTTGCGATGGCTGGGCGAGGTTTCAAATTTCCTACGTGAAAGCGTACAAAGTGGAGATCGCAGGGCTGGCCCTGCTCGCAATCAAAAAACTCTTGAACAAAGTTGGTTCGGTCGTTCTCATGGGAATAGGAATTCACAACAACTTCAATGCGTCTGCGGTTATCCAATTTTACCTTGAGCCCGCAGTGCGACTTGTTTCTACGTCCAAAAATGGATGGCCGCACCTTATTTGGTTATCAACCCATTCGATGGGTCCTTTGAAGCCAATCAATTATCACAGGGACCAGGGCAACCCAGCGATATTGTCATTTAACAGCCGATTATCAGAATACTGCAACCTGAACAACGTAACGTTGTTGGATACCTTCAATATGACCATGGGAGTTCACAGTTTCGATGGTACGCATTTCGGAGTCGGTATAAACACCATGAAAGTACAAATCCTCTTGAACTACTTGGAGGAAACGTTTTCAACGTGAGGAGTAAGAAGGAAAAAATCACTTCTTCTGAGTTGAGGCTC
>Ga0126337_10000580_pt1 | contig 19091 bp, 22 predicted proteins | sample DipCmetagenome_FD_92527 | JGI IMG/M metagenome (GOLD analysis project Ga0126337, IMG submission 92527) | Coral microbial communities from La Bocana,Puerto Morelos, Mexico - Diploria C A metagenome | ecosystem: Host-associated > Invertebrates > Cnidaria > Coral | place: La Bocana,Puerto Morelos...
AAGTACACATAGGCCTTCGCAGTTTAATGTGAAACTTCAAACACAGTACAAATAGGCCTCCGCTGTTTAATGTAAAACTTCAAACAAAGTACAACTAGGCCTTCGCAGTTTAATGTGAAACTTCAAACAAAGTACAAATAGGCTTTCGCAGTTTCATGTGAATCTTCAAACAAAGTACAAAAAGCCTTCGCAGTTTTATGTGAAACTTCAAACAAAGTACAAATAGGCCTTCGCAGTTTTATGTGAAACTTCAAACAAAGTACAAATAGGCCTTCGCAGTTTAATGTGAAACTTCAAGCTATTTTAGGTTACCCGAACAAATAGACTTAAAAATAGTTTAGGTTATTGATACAAATAGGATAATTAGTTAAAAACAAGTTTTAACTAATAGGTAAAAAATAAACTATTTTCAAAAATAAACTATTAGTCAGGATTCTGCCTAACCTGATCTTCAGGGTGAACACCACATCGTCGCAACATGTTTTTCTAAATTTGACCCATTTGAGTGATCTGCTGCAACGCCAGATTCAGAAGTCAGATTTAGGTCGTGCATGGACAGGGGCTATAGGCCTGTCCTCTTTCATGCCAGTCGCAACCACTGGATGAGAATCACATTTGTCTCAGACCATCTGGCCGTTTCAGACATCATTCGATGCATCCTTCCTCATGCGAAGCATAAGCATTTCGTCAAGGTTTTGGTGAATGGTAACAGTGTGGTACCATCATCCATCCCGCCTGGATTTGGGAACATGGTGATTGATTTTTTGACTATCCCTTGCAACGGGAGAATCTTAGGCCCGGATGGTGAAAGCATGCAATATAGCTTTGATGTTACCACCACTGCTGCTGACCTTGTCATTTTCATCGCTGGGAAGACATTGATTCATGTCAAAGCTCTCAAAGTCTATCATGATAAGCAGCCTGTCAAGTTAGAGTCATTCCTGAGTGTTCTTCCAATGACACAGCTGTCATGGTGCTGTCATTGTGACCTTAGCCTTCAACTTCTGACCTTGCCGCAATTTATCCGACTGAAGAGCAAGTGCATATCCCACCATCGCATTCAGATATCGGTACCACAATGCCTGGTCCACTTTTGCGTTTGGCCATTCGTCATCCAGTGTGGGGGACCATCAAAACTGTGGGATGTGATTGCGATTGCAAGATTGGCGCAATTCGACTTACTTTTCCCTGATTTGAGTAACTCTTATATCAAGGCTTTCCTGAAGGACTATTGCATTCCTTTGCATGCTACCTTTGTATCCTTAGGTGCAATTGAGGCTCTTGACATTTCATTTGAAAACACTCGTCCCTTACCCGTCACTCGATTAGAGATCATTCCTGGAACTGACATCATCGAGCAGGTTGGGCTTGGAAAGCTAGGAAGGATCGATCGTCATGGCTGCAACGAGCCGGTTCGATGGATCAAAAGTCCTTTCGAAGCCCGTGCATCAGAGCGACAATTCCCTCACCAGATATCATTGACTCGTGTGGCAGGATTGTTTTTAGCACATTGTGCTGCATCGCAGGTCATTCTGAGCTTGGTGCATGGAAAGCATATGGTGACCCCCGCATGGACTTTGGGGATATGAAACCTGAGGAGGTAGTGTCTTTCAGATCGTGCTGTCTTCCGGGAGGTGCAAAGAATGATGACATTAATTGTTGCTATGCTGAAGAATCAATTGTCCATTCGAGGTGTACAACAAGGTGATGTTGATAGTAGGGTTGCCACTGTCATTGAAAAGTTGGGGGCTGATAAACTTCGGACACACCTCAAAGACCCCCAAGATAAGCAATTGGCTGCTATCAAGAATCTTGCAAATTTGGCCAAGACTCGACTCATTGCCCCACAAGAATTGGCGCAATTTCAAAAAAGGAAGAAAACATCCAAAGAAACGTTTGGGTCAGACACTGAATCAAGTGCTGCTTCTTCCTCGGTTTCGCCTGTGCCTGGTGCAAAGCCGAAGCAACGGTCATTGCATGATTTCTCAACCATCAAACTGGATTTGTCCCATTTCCAAAGCTCCAATGGAGAGTTGTTTTGTGCAGAGGATTTGGAAGACATCAGTGTGGTGTTACTATTATGCATACTACCGAAGCGTTGAAGTACACACCACTTTCACAGATTTCCGAAGACCATTTGGCCATCTTGGCGGTAGGATCAACACAAATCCTTCGTTTGCCAATTCACATGGCCCCTGCACATTCCGCTAAAGATGAGCCTATCTTGGTACCAGTCACCATACTCAACTTTGGGGCATGCAAGGTTTGTTTTGAAGCAGGCACTGTTAATGCCTCTGTGTTGGAGCATGCGACTTACACTGTGGAAATGTGGCATCGCAAGTCATTGACCAAGAATGGGGAACAAGCCAAATCACCCATGGCTGTTTTGGGTTTCTGTGTTCCTGAGTTGGCACAAGGAGCTTTGTTGGCACATTGGGCAGTCAAGTATTTCAATAAGGAACGTAAAGCTGTCACACATGACAAGGCTGACTATGTGCATGTCTTTCTCAAGATACTTTCCAACAAAGTTGATCCTGTTTTGGCGCGTAGTGGTAGCAATGGCTTTTTTGCGATTCCGAAAAACAGTGCACATAAGCCTCATGAAGATTTTGCCATCCTTCACATGCCAAGTGCTAAGTTGTCAGAGTTGCTGGCGCAGACCCAGAAGATTCCTGACGCTTTGGGAGTCATTGAAACGTCCAGTGGGTATGCAGTGCGATGCCGTCGTCAACATTGGAATGCCATTAGGAAAGCACTGATGCCTGATAGCCCACTTCCTGATGAGGGTGACTTCGCTCCAGGTGACACACTGTATAGCCTTAGGGAGCTTGACATTGCAACTACCCCAGCTGATCTTACCAAAGCTCTGGCGGATCTTGGTTGGACTTCTGCCAAGGCCATTCGCCTTATCGGAGCCCAAGGTTGGGGCGTTGCTGCATCAAAGCCACCCCCTAGCTGGCACCAACTATGCCTGAATAATAGGTTCGTCATTGTCACATCGAATGACAGAGCTGCAAAGAACACGGCTGCGAAGGCAGTGTCAATCCCTGCAGATGCCAATATGGAATCAGATCGTCCACGTGCATCGGAAGTTGCAATGCCACACGTTTCAAGGGTCGTGGATTTGAAATCTGAACTGCAACAACAAGAAATCCAAACCATTCTTGTTTCTAAGATGAGAGCCACCAATGATCAGATTGTTCAATTGCATTTGCATCGCACAGAGGAGGACATCCAAGTTATGAAGATGGCACAGTTAAGCGCTGAAACCAAGATCACTGAGGTTGAAGCTTCCATCAGTGCTTCCAACAACTGCCCTCTCTCACAAATGAGTGGGATGTTTCAGCAGCTGCAAAATACATTGACCGAAAGATTGGATAAATTTGAAGTTGGACAAGAGCATGAAAGCAAAAGGCCTCGGAAAGATGCTGAACTGTGATGGTGTCCGCCCCCATGTTTGGTACTGCTCTGCATGGTGGCAGGTACCATATGGATTAATTCATTTGTTTTTGATGGTAGGGGTGTATTCATAATGGTGACCTTTCTCTTCACTCTTTTTTGCATCCAAATTTGTTTCTGCAAAGCAGCACGTTTGAAGATCCATCCGGCGCTGAAAATTCGTTCACGAAGAGTTGAGTTGTCATTAGGAGAAGACGTTGCCACTTGCACCCATGCACTCGTGCTTTACTATGTCGATATCATTTGAAGCTGGTTTTGTGTGTTTGTTTTGCTTGTTATCTGTCTTGTCTGTACTTTTTTGTCCTTTGTTGGCGGCATGATTATTTTTATGGTGTTGCCACTTGGATTTGGCGTAGGAAGAGTACAAAGAGTTTCAATAATTCACAGTCTTCTAGATCCGTTCGCATACAAATCATCAAGATGACCCCCAAAAGAAAGAACCGCCTCCCAAAGTGATTTGACAATCTTGCAGATTCGTTGCGGAACATTGGAAAAGAAAGGAGGGGAGCTTTGCAGGTGCTTGTTCAAGATCCTCTTTTGCATGTTGTGTGTTACCACACAAGACTGTCAATTTGGCGGCCTTTTTGGGGCATGCACCTTCTCTCCATGGTATTTTTTTGGATTCTTCCGTGAACTCGTTTCCAAGGGGGTTTGTACGGCAGTGCGGAGCTGGAATAGTTTTTTAGTATCGATCAGCCATCTCTTCTTTGCAGAAGGCAGCGGTGTATAGGTTTTTTTATTTCATTGCATGTATTATCATGAAAGGTTTCCAAATACCTTCGCCAGAATCTCTCCAGCACTTCCATTTCGGGGGCGCTACGCACTTCCATTTCGGGTCCGCTACACACTTTCATTTCGGGGGCGCTACACATATCAGTATGCAAAATATCAGCAGTATTTTAGTATCTCCAACTTTAGGTTCATGCCTAAACATTCTATCAACGAAAGTTGCTCAAAGATACATCTTTTATGGATCTTTTTGATTTCATATTCCAGTGTACCCTTGGTGAAGCAACCAATCCCGGACCTCCAGTTGACTTCATTACGGGGGGGAATTCCAATGAAAGTTTTGATGAGAAAAATATTTGTGAAAATGAAAATTATGATAATAATGTTTTGTGGATTAGTAATTGTAATCCCACTCAGCTTATTGGAAAGGAACACGTCATTAAGGAATGGGGAGCAGGGATCTGGGCTTTTAGTGAGACTTCAGCTACTCAGGCTGCACAAGCCACCATTCGATCTCGTTTGTCCCTTCAAGGACTTACGACGATCTTTGGAGCTCCAGTCGCACCACAGCAGAGCAGCCAAATCTACAGACGCAGAACCGGTGGTGTGGCCATTTCTTCTCATCTTAGCTGTCGTCCTTTCATCCATCCCAGCCCAGATTTTCTATACCAATCCACTAGATTTCTCGATTGTGTAGTTTAAATCAATAGTCATACCCCACTTTATATTGCGTGTATCTATGGTGTTGCTGGCACATGTTCAGCACATGCACAACGTGAGCAGCATTTTACTTCCTTGACCAATAAAATCTTTGTACATGCTGCAGAAAGAGCTGCGCAGTTCAGGGGTCCGGCAATTATTGTAGGGGATTTCAATGCACCTTTGGAACTCTTCGAGTCTTGGGCGTGGTTGCAAGGTAAAGGTTTTAAAGATTGTGCTTTGGTGGATCAAGAGGTGCATAATCGTGAGCCTGAACCCACCTCTAAATTTCAATCAAGGCACTCATTTCTGATAGCCAATCAGCAGTTGTTACGTGAATTTCTCTCATGCCGTACAGCTGCACATCATGATTTTGACGCTCACCCTCTACTCGTCGGGGGTTTCGATATACAGACCACATGTGCATCAACCATCGCATGGGTTCTCCCCAAAGCTTTGGATGGTTACATTTTTGATGCTGACCATGTTGAAAGCCAAATCAATACTATTTGCCAAAGTAGGGATTCTTCTTTTCGAACGGCTATCGACAATCAAGATAGCAATGAAGCATGGAGGCAGACTGCCTTGGTGCTAGAAGAGTCTTGGAAGAACACTGCGCAAAATCCGGATGGAACAAAATTTTACATTAGCCCTGGGCACTGGGGTCGACATGATTGGAAGCCTTTTACGAAAAGAAACTGTACCGTGCCCTGTGTTAGACCCGGTCGTTTTGAGGACTTCACTCCTATGGTTTCGCAGTTGGCTGTAGGTTTGCGTGCTCATACCCAAGCAACTTCGACGTTTAAGGGCGCTGAGGGATCAAATAAAAGCGACGGTTTCCAATGCCATGGAGCCCATTAGGGTGAATGATAGGAAGTACATACAATGTTTTGAACTCTGGAGGGCAATCCTCAATGCACCAGGATTTCACAAAGGTTTCCAGATGTGGATTTGTAGCAATGATCGACCATTTGTCCCCATTCAGGTGCCAGGTTATGATTTCATCAAAGGGCTTGTGGATAGTTTTGGCCAATTTCATCAAGGGGAACTGCAGACCTTTTACATGGATCACGAATAGGGCTAACCAAGCTATTGACATTGCCAATGGAGGGAGTAAAATTTTTAGGAAGGTTCGGGACAATCCACCACCTCCATTGAACAGCGTTGCTTGGATGGAAAAAGTTCAGGTCAAAAGGGTTGCGTGGCCTAAAGCGGGACTCACCCGTTTGCCGTACATTGGAACGTGTAATTTCAAAAAGCATACTCCTGTCACATTCCAAGGGCAAACGGTACATATTGAGGATATTACCCCTACAATTATACAAGTCGATCACCCAGTCAAACTGCGGTCTGCGGATGATCTTATCATTACACAAAATTTAATCTCAACTGACATTGGCGATATGCATCAGCAGTTGAACTACTCTTGGTCCAATGTGGCAGAGAGACCCACAGGAGGTCCCTTTAAATTACTGGGACGATTTTGCCCCATTTGTGACTTGCCTGGGGGACTGCCCCACCTGTGATTTTAAGCCTCTGACCCCTGAACTCTGGAAGCTTAGTCTTCGTGGGGTGAAAAAGCAGACTGCCCGAGGGGCTGATGCCCTTACCACACGTGAAGTCGAATTGATTCTTGGACAAGCTTTGGTTTGGGTTCTTGAAATTTTCACAGCCATTGAGAAGGGAGCCTGGACGATCACCAGGGTGGTTGCTTTAAATAAAGGATTTCAGGCTAGAACCCCCTTAGACATTCGGCCAATTTCCATTCTCCCCAAAATGCACCGCCTTTGGAGTAGGATTAGATCGCTTGAAGTATTAAACCACCTGGGAGCAATCATGCCGCCCCAAGTAGCTGCTACTGCTGGTGGCATTTCAGCGGATCTGTTGGCAGTTTACATTGCTTTTCGCTGCGAACACGCGCATAAGACTTCAGAGCATCTTGCAGGGCTTGTGGTAGATATCATTAAGTGCTATAATAATATTCCATGGATTCCTATGAAAATGATACTTCAGAAGCTACAGATTCCAGGGTTTTACATCCATGCCCTTTTCAATTTCCTCCAGCAGCAAACTCGATGTTTTGATGTGAAGGGGGCATGCGGGCCAATGATGAGTGCAACCACAGGGATAGCTGAAGGTTGTGCGCTATCTGTTGCTATGATGATGGCTTTGTCATATCTAATGCGCAAAGTTTTACAGTTCCATATCCCCAGTATTGAAAGCACTGCATATGCAGATAATTGGAGCCTCATTGCCTATCACCCTCAGGACCTTCATATGGGGGCTAACTTACTCCATGAGTGTGTAGGAGTCCTGCACATGCAACTAGCTCCGCAGAAAAGTTGGGTATGGGCCACCAATCCAAAATGGAAAAAAGAACTTAGTATCTCCTTTGATAATGTTCTTGTACCATTTAAGAGTAACGCCATTGACCTTGGATGTGACTTGCACTATGGAGCCAAAAAAATTCTACATGCTAGAAACAAAAGGCGTGACAAAGCAAAAAGAGTCGTGAAGAAAATTAGTAAAATTAAAGCTCCCAGGGGCTTTAAACGGTTGATGGCCTCCGCTAGTGGGTATGGGGCTATTGCATATGGTAGTTAGTTGCAGTATGACCCTGCTTCATTTTGGACAACCAGTCGGGCACACATGGGCATTTCCCTGGGAAGGGATATTTCCAATGTTAGTTCCTGGTTGACTATGTTGTTTGGTAAAACTGCTCTTGATCCACAGCTCAAACGCATCGGTAGGTGTCTGTTGTTTTGGAGAAGATGTTTGAGTGTTCCCCTTGACCAGGGAGATTTTTCAGAGAGAATGGGATAGGTACTCAGGTGCTAGGGCAATCGGACCTATAGCTAACTTAAAGTCAACATGTAATGCTGCAGGATGGAGTATCAGTACTTTCCCATATCTTAAGCATAGTACTGGAGTGGTCCTGGACTGGCTGCATTGTAGTAAATCGCATCTCCAGAAAACATTGCGTAGATTTTGGACTTTTACTGTGGCACTCAATTGTCAGCATAGGAAGGATTTTGATATCCCCTCCATTGACGAATAAACAATTCAAAGACAATCAACAAATTTGATTTGCGGGGCCGTAGCCTGCTGTAGGCACATTTGAGTGGTGCTGCATTCACCAACCATGTTTTGTGCAAGTTCAACTCCAGTCTCTCGGCGGAATGTCAAGTTTGTAACAAGAAAGATACCAGATCACATCGATTACTTGAATGTAAAAATTTTGACTATATCCGTAAGAGACCTGAAAATAGAGCTTTGTTCAAATGGTTGTCAACCCAAAAGACGGCCTTAGTGGAATTTGGTTTGCTTGAACTTGACCTATCCCCCTATATGGCATTGCTTAAACGCCAGACTTCATTCCCTGATTTCCAGCTGCCTCCCTCCAAGGGAGAGGAAATTGTCTTTGTTGATGGCTCTGCCTTTTTTTCAGGATTCCCCTGGCGTCACACTGAGCGGTAGCGCTGTAATCAAAGTTGATTATCTTAAGCTCAATTTCATCACCATTGCTGACATGCCGGTGCCAGAGTGTGATCATAGCAGTTTCAGGGCAGAGGTTTTCTCAATTTTCCTCACATTAAGTTGCATTTACCAGCCTATCATTTACTCCTATTGTCAGACAGTAGTCACACATCTTCAGACACTTTTGGAGTGCCATCAAGGGTATCCCCCCTATTCCATTGGCAGTGGGATATTTGGGGTCGAATTTGGAAGCAGATTTGTAGCAGACCACCCAATACCATTACGATTCATAAGACAAAAGCACATCGTGAACCTGACACACTGTTGGGTGAAGTTGAAAAATGGGAGGCCATTTGTAATAATCATGTCGATAAGATTGCTAAAGAAACAGTTCGATCCTGGAAACCCGTTTTTGAACTGGTGTCCAAGGCTAGTGCCCTGAATAATAACAACAGCTTTTTCATCCATCAGTTGTAAAAAGTTTTGGTTAAGCAAAGTGAGTATGTGGCTGCCAATCAGCCCAAACCCAAACCTGTGGCTTTACCAATTTCTCACTGCGTGTCCCAAACATTCTTCGAGTTCACGCCATTCACTTTACACAAGCGGATTCTGAACGCAATTGTCCGTTTGGTAATAAATTCTACAAGCTGTTTTTAGAGTGGGCTACTAAGTTGCAATGGCCTGACCAACCATCTAATATTTTCATGTGTCTTCTCTCGAGTTGTACGTCGGTTTTTGTATTTATCACCAAATTAGAGGACCCGTTTTGATCAAAAACAAAGAGTCCAAAACCCAGGAATATCGTTTACCGCAAGATTGTCTTATGGCTGCAAACATTTGTCCTATTCTTGCGGATCAGCATTTCACATGAAATAGGTTTCTGAAGTGGCTTGAAAGGCAAAATATTATTTGGCACAACGCCCAAAAGATTTCAAAATCAAAAGTCCTTGGTCCTTTAGGTTTTTCTATGTGGGTACCTGCTTTCAATAGCCACCCTAGATTAACTTGCAAAGATCAGGCTTATAGTACCATCAATAATCTGCTGATCAGTAGTTCGGGAAAGACTAGAAGCCTTTCAGTGCCTTTTAATCAACCCCCGGCAAAGAATTCATAAATCATGACCTCAGGGTCAATCATCTTGAGTCACTCAGGTGATTGTTGTTTTGCGTGTTGTGTGGGCCGTGTTTTTTGGGTCGTGTCTGTCATTGTCTTGTCATCTTTCATCATATGTGGACCCCCATATTCTGGTACACATACGAAATCTCTGATGTGTATCAATGCCGAAGAAGGCGTTAAGGCGAAAGACCAAAAGTGGTTGCAGTGGAAGGAGTCGGAGCATTGTATCTGGCATCGAGTTCAGGAGTACGTTGCAAACGTTCCTCGTCTCGCTGCTTCCACTTGCCTTTGCAGTGTCCCTTGTGATGTCCTTTTCCCATTCCGTTGTATCGGAAGATTGGGATCAATCAATGCAAAATATCTCCGGAGTATCGGAGTTCAATCAAGGTCAAAGAAAATATCTCCGGTGTTTCGGAGTTAAAGAAAAAGAAGTCCGTAGCTTCGGACGAAATGGCGAATCAAAGGCGAGTCTGCAGACACAAATTTTCTTGAAAAGAAAATTGGGATATGAATTCTGTTTTCATGCGGCTCCCGATTAGCCCTCAGGTCTTGATGATTAACAAGTTTTGAAAATGTTTTGCATCTCTATGGAAATCTCTTCATTCATGAATGCTAATCCGTGTCGTGCTTCATGCGTGTGATCTGCCACCCGTTGACTCAAGAATGCCTTGTGTTTGAGCAATGAACGAAAAGGCGGAAGCACATCGACATTTTCCATGACAGCAGTTGCAGTGGTCTTGACAAGTTGATCGGGTTTTGCCGACGACGTAGTCAGTGGGTCTGCAAGACAATATTCACTGGGTCATCAAGTTGTCCTGAGTTACTTTCGCGCCTTAACATCTGAATAAGAAGATGGGTTTCCTTCTGTTCTGGTAAATGAGTCGTTTGTGCCGTCGCAACGAGATTGTTAGCATCAGTACGAATATGGATGGGAATTATTTCACCAGTAACATCAGCCCACAAGGCACGAATGAACAAACAAGTCCCAAATCATTTCATAAGGGCATTCAATTCTGCAACAGTAGTTGATTGAGTTGTTGTGGTCATCTTGTGGCTTTCGTAATCGACTACTGATCCTCGCGTATTCACCTTATGTCCACCTTTATGACCTTGTCTTCCAATCTTTCGGTCTTCAGCAATAACATGTGCTCTCTGGCTTGACCCATCAGCGTTGTTTCAGTAAGAAGCATCTGGCATACCTACGATCCTTTGAGGACCTTTCACAGGCCAAAATCTGCGATCAATGTACTGGCTCTTAAGAGTACGAACAGTCTTGTTGATTTCTCTCACATCAGCAATTGTTGGCTTAGCAGCGGCCGATGCACAACGAGAGAACCTACAACAAATGTGACATTGAGTTCCACTCTGTAACCAGTTCAATTGTCCCACGACCGAGCGCTAAGCGGTATGCATAGATGGTGAGCACGGCACGTTATCCTTCCTATGTTTTTCAACTTTGATTTCTTCCAACTGATCAACTGCTAACTTCTGATCACAAGAAATATAACTTCCAAAATTTTCATGATTCTTCCACTTGATACGTTGTCCTACAAACATGATATCATTCTTGTCCTCACTACCGACGTTGAAGTCTTTTCGAATCTTAGAAAGTACCCGTTTCTCAAATTCAGGACTTCCAGCCATGTAGAGATCATCTACATCGAGACAAATGAACCCTTCAGGTTTTCTACCTTGAGAATTATTTCTTACTGAGGCATTCATCATTAACTCCAAGGCATCTTCAAGAATTAAATCTTTTTGGGGTTCTTTCTTTGTCATTGCATTCGAAGACTTCCTATCTCCAAAAAGGATGTGTGTGCAACGATCTGCTCTAGTAGGAACCAGTCCATAACTTAGGAGAGCTTTATCTACGACTTGCCACCATCTTCTCGGTGCATCATTGAGACCATAGGCTGACTTCTTCATCCTAGCACCTTTGCGTGGAGTATATCCACATTCCCTAGGAATCTCACAAATGATGTCACGGGTTTCATCATAGGCTCCACCCTCTACGAAGGCTGTTTTCAAATCCATTTGAAAAAGATCCCAACCGAGATTGGCTGCTTGTTGAGTTGCACATCTGAAACCTGATCTGGAAGCTGCAGGACTATCTGTTTTTTGTGAATCCTTTTGTTTATCTTGAAAACCTTTAAGTACCCATCTGGCCTTGCACTTGAGAAACTTACCGTCTTTATCCTTCTTGAGTTTCTGACACGAATTTTCCTAAGATCATCAATTTCAAAAACATCATTGTCAAACCATGATTGGCGCTCAGCCTTTTTGGCTTCCAAGAATTGTTCAGCTAGATCACGTTTTTCCTGCTGTGTTGCTTCCTTTCGTTTCTTTCCTACAAGAAGTGATGACTCGTCTCAAGACTGATACAATGTCATATATGCGCTGTCTTCTGGGGTAAGATGTTCGTAAAGTTCCGTAATGTCGGAATAATGCTTGCGCACATTGTTTTGACCACGGTAAGTCCACGAGCTGCTCTGGTATGAATTCGAAGAACGGACTCCAGTGACATCAACAGGTGAATTATCAATATACCTTGGAACACTGAATGATCCTGTGTTGGAACAAAGCTTCTGTTCTTGAGTCTTGAGTGAGAAGTGACCAGCTTTCGTCATCATTAATTACAAGGTCTTGATATTCAGCTGTGTCATCTGAATCAGTTACTCCTTCAGGACTACTGTGGCATTCCAATGTATCACTTTTGTCATCATCTTGTTCATTCGGAACTGGTACATTCACTGCATCATCATCATCAATCGGAAGTAAAGGTGTCCCTGAGCTAGGTCCTGCTTGTGGGTCAGTTTCATCTTCCTCTTCGGGATCAATGTCTGGTTTATCAGTCTTTGGTTTCGAAGGAGATTGCGAAGTAGAAACTGGAACATCACCCCCCAAATGGTTGCGAGACGAAGAGCCGGAGGGAGGAATCATTTGATTCCCAGGAGCAGGAGTTTGGCCTTCTTCGGTGGTGAAGAAACAGGGAGAGATGGTTCTCGTTTGATAGAGTGATGCATAGGTGTATCAGTAACAGTAGGAGGTACAACCAAGCTAGGTACAAAGGCGTTAGCTGGTAAAGGTTGGAGTGGAAGTGTTGTACTTGGTGGTGTAAAGGATGGAGTAGGTTGGTGTGGTAATGGCGTCGGTGGAACTTGAGAACCTTGTTGTGGAGGTCCAGGTGGATACGGACCGGGATGTGGTGTATGTGGAGAAGGTGTTGGATGATCTGGGCCAGGTGGTTGTGTGTTATCTGGAGGAAATCCAGGTGGGTCCGGAGGAGGCTTCGGATCATCAGGTGGTTGATTGTCTTGTTCGTCGGGATGATCATCATCTGGGACCAGAGGTGGTCCAGGCATATCAAGATCAGGATCCATGCGAACATCATTGCGAGGATCAACAGGGGGTTGTCCATCAACAGGAAGCAATCCAGGAGGTGGTTCTATGGCAACAGGTTGTGGTGGTCCTTCTGGGTTTGCCGGCATTTTACCATTGGAATTCCATAAAAACACACAAGTCCATTGCTTAGGTTTCAAATGACGAATACCAAGTGAATGAGTATCAAGGACGTACATCTGACTTACATCTTTTTATTCCACATCATCACTAAGACTCTGGTTTTGAACTTAAAGAGCTTTATGTAGTTATCTGTTTTGTAACTCTGTAGTAAGTTATGCGCAAGTAGCTCAAAAATTTGTTGTAATTTGTGTATTTGTAGTAAATGTTTATATATCTTTTATCTAGATTTAAATTTCTAGGCTAAGTCGCAAAATGTTACCTTTACATGGGACACTTGTAGAAGTTACGTGCAACTAACACAAGTCAACATAAGTTTTAATGTAGAGTTACCTTGAACTTAGGAAAAGTTATCCTAAAACTTAACAACAGTTACAAAAAGTTACAAAAAAGTTATGAAAAGTTTTCAAAACTTATAAAAGTTACAAAAAGTGAGAAAAGCTTGAAACACTGGGTTCTCGCAGCTGACAGGAAATGACAGGCATTGGCTCGGTAAAAAGTGTCTGCAAAGGCAATGTCTCCAAAGGCTTCATTCAGCTGAATGACTTTTTTGACAAATGCAAGATATCAAGTTAGCTTGAGAAGGCAAGGTCAGAAAAGACAAAGCCTGAAAAGGCAAGGTCAGAAATAACAAAGCCTGAAAAGGCAAGGTCAGAAATGACAAGGCCTGAAAAGGCAAGGTCAGAAATGACAAAGCCTGAAAAGGCAAAATCATCAATGATATTGTTGATAACTTTGGTAAAAACGCGTTTCGTTTCAACGAGATCCAAATTTAATAATACAAAAAAAACGGAAAAATTGATTCCCAATTAAAAAAAACAGACTTTCAAAGATCAAACAACCAGATGATCAAATGACAAAATATAATTCGAAAAAATGAAACATGTCTGAGAAGGCAGTAACTGTACCGGTTTCTTGGATGCAGGACAAGGAAAAACAAAATCATCCATGTGTTCAGCTTTCTAATTACATGTCTCGACGAGTCTACAAACAAAAATCGGTGGCCAGTGATAATATTTCAGGCTATTTTCAAAATAACTCCACTGTTTGTGATTTGTTCCCGGAAATTTGAAATCGCTCACAAAAAACACAAAAACTTAGAAAAACTTATCTTCTACTTATCTTGAACTTAACTTGAACTTAAGATGAACTTAAGATAAGTTCCATAAAGTTGAAAATATAAGTCTTGTAAGTATATTTGTATGTCCTTTAAGTCCCTAAACTTCCCTAGCTTCTTAGCAAGGCTCCACGCTTGTGTCCATACGTCGTACGTAAAAGAAGAAAAGTTCCACGCAGAATCACGGCATTTTCAAAAGCATATGTTGGATAAAATGTTTTCTCAAAAGAGATACATCATCTTGCAAGTTGACAAGAGTTGGTGGATACTCAGTCTTTGCTGAAAGCATGTTCATCTGGCGCATTGCATATCTAAGATGATGTTCTTTGACCGGAATCGGAATCGTTGATGAAAAGTGTACATGTTCATGTTCAAGCTGTTGAGTATCGTCTGACACTTCTTGGAGTTCTTCAGCGGTGAGACACTCCAGCAGTTCTTCCACCAACAGGGTCTGCGCAGGTCTCAACGAACGAAGGTTTCCATAAGAGATCAAACTACGAATGAGCTGTGAACAAAAACGAGAAGGGTACACTTGTGCAAGTTTAGTCCGACTTCCATGTCCTGGCGCTGATCCTTCAAGCTGCTGATGGATGTGAGACGCACCCCCGAGCTTGTTGGGACATCTTTTGAAAACTGGGTCAAGAGTACCATCAGGAAAACTATGTAAAGAGATGTTGGTTTATAGTAAAAACAACCATTTGGATCTTTCATTCCAGAAGCACACATGTCCAAGGTATCCCAAGTTACTTGTGGGTGTTCAATGATTCTTCTGAAGACTTATTGCCACAATAGTGCTGAACTTTGTGGATTCTCCATGATGAAATGTCTTCCTCTCTTCAACTGATAAATTGCAACTTGAACACAAAATTCCACCATGGGCATATACTTGGATCTCTTTTCATCTCTTACATTACGATCATTGATATTAGTCATCTGACTCCAAGGTGCACATTCGGGTGCCATAAAAACGACAGATGGTTCTTGGCGTTCAATGATCTCCATAGCTCTCTTTCGACCCTCAACCTTCAAGATGTCAAAGCCCGTACGAAGGTCAATCGGCGTGCCAACCTTAAGGCCATTCATGGCTGCAACTTGAGACAATGGAGCTGATCCTGAGAACAATTCTAAGAAATCTATCTTTCCCTTGGTTGTAGGTTCCCAGTCTTAAATTCCATAGACTACTCCTTCTGGTCCTGACAAAAGTGCATCTGCATGAAGTAGTTTACTGGCCGGATCTGTCTCTTTTCTTGTGTTGCAACCATTACTCGCCGTTGTATCGGCATGGCATGCGGACGCCGTCGCATCGGCAGCTCTTGCAGATGACGTTGTATCGGCAGTGTACATGGCGACAGGCTCTAGAGGAACATCGACATTGTCAATTGGCTGATGATCTTTTCTGATCTTGGAAGAACTCACCTTCAGCACACGAGTTCCTAGATCAATGGTGATCACATTACCTTCCTGTGAAATTACTTTTCCCTTCAACAATGTAGATGTCCTAGTTCCATGATTTAATTTTTCCGGCAGTTGGATTCCAATAGAAGATCTTATCACCTGGGAAGAATGGTCCATCGGAAAATTGAAGCTTAGAGGCTATATCTCTCCTTACATCTTCAGACTGTCTGGCCTCCAGATACGCCTTCATCGCTATCTTCCTAGTGGCTTCAATGCCCACTTCTGACCGAGGGACCTCAGCAGTCAATTGCGCAGGATCTGCATTATCAACTCCAATGATATCAGGTGGTCTTCTTCCAAATGCCATCTCCAGTGGTGTGACACCTCCAAAGGTTACCATTGAGTTTCTTGTTAAAGAGGTCATTCTCAATAACATTCCAAAGGTAAATGGATTACATAGCGGATCAGCTCTAACACCATCGAGAGTAAGCCTAACTTGTTGTTTGAATAGACGAACTGCTGCTTCTGCTCGATTTGGCCAAGGTGTCTGAGGTCCTGAAGCTATAAATCTGATTCCCTTTCGGTTATAGAATGCTTCAAGTTCTAAACCTGAGAATCCTTGATCTCCAACAATATATTTGGGACTGAGCTGATAAAGATCAAAGTAATCCATAAGTAGATCAATGGTTTCACTTTGAGTCTTCTTCTCACATGGAAATGATGTCATGAGTTGTGTTGCACCATCATAAACGATTAGAAACATCAATTTGTATTTGTTGTCCAACGGAATCTCGGCATGATCAATGAAGGTAAGATCTCCGAAAACTTCGCTTCTCATTCCTGATATCTTCGATCTGGAAGGTCCTCTCTTTTCCTTTTGACAAGTATCACACTGCTTGACAATCAGATCATACTTGGCGTATATATCTTCAGGAATCTTGAAAGCTGAAGTTCTTTCCCTAAATTGTTCCGTTGACATGTGATAATGTTTCACATGCAATTTGTACAACTCTACTGGAGAATTGCATTTTTCATGGATTCGTCTCAATGTTAATGGAAGATCGGCTTTAATCTTTGGATCCTTCTTTTTGGCTAATTGGTAAATCTTCATCATCTTCAACAATCACCTGTGTCTTGGGTCCGGACGATGGCTCGACAATCGGCGGTTCTTCAGCAATGGATCTAACCGGATCAACAGGCATGGGCTTCTGTTCAATCTGCCGTGGTGTCGGCGTTGTCTTTGTTTCTAACCGTCGTTTCGGTGGTTCACTAGTTGCTTCAGGTTTATTCACATCTTCATTGCTGTTCTTCAACTTACGGGATTCTGCCTTCTTCCGGACTTCCCTGCCTTTTGGTCGTTCAAGATGACAGTGTTCATCAGAAGTATGTGCTCTATGTTTCCCATTGCAGGCTGGACATGTAACTGTTGATGTTGCTGCGAAACGGTGATCTGGTTTATGTCCGCATCTTGCAAGAAACATCGCATCAAGTATTGGATGATTACTGGTTGCAACTGACAAGGCATATCTCTTCAAGCCGAAAACTGGACAAGTAAGAAATTCTCCTGCTGGTGTATGTTCAATGTTCATTCTCAAATTCCTCATCTGTTCAACAGAGAAAAGAATTGGTACTCGACCCTTGTCCAGGATATCCACTGATGTTGTCACCCAACCTGTAGGATGTTTCGGATTTTTCAAGTGTATGACCAACTTCTCCTTGACATGTGAAGACTCACCGTTTGCAAAAGAAAACTTGTTGTTACGTGCTTCCTTGGCGAACTTGGGCAAGTGAGAGTATCTGTGAGTCATACATGCCTTTACCAACCGATCAATTGCAAATCTTGAGCCCATTGCTCTAGTACGTCCGGAATCAAGGATAACATAGGTTGGATTTGTTGACATATCCACGTAGTCTTTGGGCAAGGTTTGTTGTACATTACTTTCAAAGTTCCATGTCCGTTGTATCGGACCTTGGGCTTCTCTTCAATTGATCCGTCGTGTCGGACGTCAGTCTTCACTTCTTCAAATCCGTTGTATCGGATGTGCAACGAACTGTCGTCTCCTTCATCGGCAAAATGCCGTTCGTCATGCTCAGCAAAGTGCTGTGTGAATTCAGGCGATGAAACAAAAAACTGCTGTGAAACAAAAAATTGATGCAAAAGGTACTTGGCATAGCCGATGGCCAGGCTAAATTGATGCAGCGAAATTTCCAGAAAGAAAAGAATACAAAACATCATGCCAAAGAATGAAAAATCTGTGGAGACCTCGAGGCAACGGTGATCAGTCCGTACGTCCCAACCGTCATGCGCAAAATAGTTCCACGACTCATGCTGGTTGTCCCATTGCTCAAAGTAGACCCAGCAACCGTAATTCGAATCCCAGTAATAATCTTCCGACCATGCATCTTGCCCAGTGGCAGAGGAGTCTTGAGCATCGACGTTCTCATCACTCGGCGAAGTCCCAGCTAAGTTCGCCTTTCCTGAAGAGGATGCAGCGTCGCCCTTGGAGGACTTAGCCTTTCTTTCTTAAAAAGATTCCTTGTTTTTCTTTCCTCCTTTCTTGCCACCTTTCTTTCCTTTCTTTCCGTAAAATGCTTGGTCATGGGAATTGATCTTCTGCGAGATAGCCCTTGCCTTTCTTCTGAGACCGTGGTTGAAATCCAGGTCGTTTTCGTTGATTGCTTCCGCGGCCTTTGCCCTTGCCCTGCTTGAAACGTCTGTTAAAACTTCGGCGCTTTTGATAGCCACCTTTCGCACTTAAGACCCAAAATTCGTCCTCGATGTAAAGGCTAACGAACCCTTCATCTCCTGTCTCTTCCTCGGCTACCCAGTATCCGGTCTCGCCTTCATACTCGCCCTCGTGGATGACCAGAAAAGTAGACCGCTTGACATGATGGATGGTTGGATCTGCAATCCCAGTGCGTGTTGTACAGAAAAGTTCCATAAACAGCTGCTTGACTTGCAGATATGTGTATTGAGCCATGTCAATCTGGCGAAGGGACATTGATGTCACAAAACGTTCCCGCTGATTCTCGTTCAGGTCTGCTTGCACCAAGAACACTAGGCTCATCAAATTGTCCGTCAGTGGGAATTCTTGACGATGTCCGTTTCGCAAATCGTTGATCTGCTCTTCTCTGAGCTCTGTCAATCGTTGACGTGCTTCTTCAGGGTCTGCGATATCATTGATCTGTTGTCTCACTGCAGGTGCTAAAAGAGCGAAAAATTCAACTGTTGTAACTTCTGGAATTTCATGGTAAAAAAGATCCATCCATGCTGTAAGAACTCGTCTTGACGTTACTTCAAATCGTCCTATCCACAGTACAAATTCCTGGTTTCCTCTGTAACATCGGAACAATTGCAAAAACCGCCATACAAACACATGATTGACTCCCTTCACAAAGTACGGTCTGAGTGTATCCTGGAAATGTCTCACGCCATTTTCTGGGTGTCTCAAATCTGTATTGTTCAACATGTTCTTTGTAAAACTCAGCCGCACCAACCAATGCATTCTTCAATGATGGTCCTAAACGTTCTGGGGTCAGTGTTGTAATTCCCATCCAATCATCGATAAGGTCCTCGAAT
>Ga0126337_10000581_pt1 | contig 19090 bp, 17 predicted proteins | sample DipCmetagenome_FD_92527 | JGI IMG/M metagenome (GOLD analysis project Ga0126337, IMG submission 92527) | Coral microbial communities from La Bocana,Puerto Morelos, Mexico - Diploria C A metagenome | ecosystem: Host-associated > Invertebrates > Cnidaria > Coral | place: La Bocana,Puerto Morelos...
CATTCACTGTTGGGTCATCTCCATAAACATCATCACCAACTTCTGCAGCAGCCATCGCTTCTCTCATTGCCTTGCTGGGTTTGGTTACAGTGTCGCTTCTCAGATCAACTATCCGGATTCCAGTTCGCTCTGAATCAAAATCTCGATCTATTCCACTGGTATACATGCTACCGAATTGCCTTTGTGTGATTGCAATTTTTTTCAGCTTCGCAACAAAGTTGATACCGAAGCGAGCAAACATGAAGAATTACTTGATAGTCATGGAACAGGGACCGAAAAATGAGAGTTTCGTTCAATCAACACCACAAAAAAGGTTCAGCGCTTGATTGTGATAGAGAAAGACCTCTTCATTAATGCAGGGTAGTTCGTAGAGTTGAAATCTACGTTTTAAGGACTTCGAGACAAGCGTCTTGCAGGTAACTTACGGCCCAGCATGAAAACGAGGCTCTGATCTAGATTCCTTGCCCTTGTCTTGCCCCGGTGTCTTGCACTGTCACGCAATAAAAAAAATAATTAAATTATTTGAGAATCATTCGGTAGATAAAGTCAAGAAATTGTGATATTATAGGAGATTAATAACGAAGGCACTTCTCCAAGTTTGAAGTCTGTGCGTTTTTCGTAATTTCAGATATTCGTCGAAACATTTTGCACAAATTTATAGAGCTTAGGAGCAGCCATATTGGAGTGCCTTTGTGGTACATCAACATGGCGGCCACAAAATAGTGTAATAATCTTTAACCTACTTTGGCTATCTAAGCGACTGATTGTCTGTACTGAAGAAACCCGCATTTACGCACTTTTCCTAATACTTCTAAAATGGTTAAATTTCACGGGATAAGAACATGCTTTGACAAACGCTTTAGCAGCTTTATGTCACGCACCGTCGTAACCTCTGAAATTTAGACTGCGCTGGTTTCCAGAGGAAGCAGGCTACTCAGCTGAAAAGGGGTACACAGATATAATTTACCCCCTCTCATGTCTAATGAGGATACACAAACATTGGTGGCTCTTTAATTTTGGATGTAAGAAAATGATGACGTCAGGGCAGAGTCACCTCGTTCCCAGGAGTCTCTCTTCCTCCCTCGAGAAAAGTTCTTTCTTCAGAGCAGTCAGTCTTTCCAGAGTTTTTCTTTTGAAGCGTTTAATCAACAATGAACAAGTTTAAAAATGTCCGAGATCTGCTATTGCTGTCTCACAATTAGAACATTATTTCTGATGAAAAATTCGTTTTACTTTACGATTGTTTTCAGTCGAAAAATCCAGATTTCAGTTACAAGTCGTTTGATAAGTTCGACTTTAGTTAGATGATATGGGCCTACTGACTGCAAGGCTAGGCGGAATTTCTAATAGAGAAAGCTAATCTCCCCCGACTTGCAGATGTATTACAAACTCCTCCCGTGATTAAATGTACACAACGGGGCCTGTGTGATGGCCTCTTTGCACCAGTAGATGAGTACTTCATTTGCAGTGTTTTATATCCTTTGCATGCATGTCTTATACGCACAAAAAACGGGAATTTTCACTAACTTTGTTCAAAGATAATCAATTTAAAGGCGTGTTGGGTACAAATGCTTAATAAAAAATATATATGCCCTTTTTTAGAATCCATGCCCGGAACTAAAAAACCCTAACCTACCACGCCCCACATGTTAGTACTTCAGGCGAGAAATATCACATGGGGCCCTCTGTTGTTTAAACTGAATTGGAATGAAGAAATAGAGGGAAAATAATTACTTCCTACAGGGTTCTTTTGAGATAGTATTTTCTTTGATACACTATTATTTTTATATTTCAAAAATAACCTTTTTTTTCTTTGCATTTCAGAGGGTCGTAAACATGATGTAGGGATGCTTGCCGATTATTAATTCTGGATTGTTGAGTGACCTAGGAAGATTTGCCTTTTCACCAGCTGGAACACCTATGTGTGTTTACGGTGATTCTGCATATCCCCTCAGCATTCACCTCCAGGCTCCATTTCGAAGAGCCCATCTTACACCACTAATGGAAGCATATAATACAGCAATGAACACAGTACGAACCTCTGTAGAGTGCATCTTTGGTGACATCATAAATTATTTTAAGTTTTTAGATTACAAAAAGAATCTGAAGATAGGACTAAGCACTGTGGGCAAAATGTATGTTGTCTGTGCAGTGGTACGCACATCATCGGAGACCCAGGGTAGTTAGTAGGGGAGGGGAATAGTCTGAACGGGCGAAGAATTAACTAGCTTCCTTTGGGTCTCCGAATATTTTGAACTTGAGCCTCCTACACTGGAAGAATATTTCCAGTAATGTTTGAGTGGGCAATGTGGAAAGTCTGCATATGAGCCTAGTGCCTCACCAGGCCGGAGCTTATCCCGGTTTCTGTGGCATAAAGCTACTAGGACTATTTCTACTCCCCTCTGGATGGGATGCTAGTCCATTGCAGGGTTACCTCCAGTTAAATTCGCCCGTACCCATTTATACACCTGGGTGGAGAGAGGCACTGTGAGAGTGAAGTGTCTTGCTCATAAACATAACACAATGTCCCCGGCCAGGTCTCGAACCCGGACCGCTCAATCCGGAGTAGAGCGCACTATGAGGCCACCGCGCCGAATATTCCAGTAATGTTTGAGTGGGCAATGTGTAAATCAGTATGACTGTTAAGGGTAGCATGGGTCAAGTTTAGCTACGATTATGTACCTGAAGCCTAGCAATTCTTTACAGCGAAAAAAAATGAGCATGTTTTTGTACCCTTTTCCTTATTTTGTAAGCTTTTTTGGTGGAAAAGCCGGAAGTTAGGATAAAATTTCATGCTCAAAAATTGCTCATTCTCATTCTCTTATTTCGTACCTTAAGCCAGCGTATCTGATATTAAATACGCTAATTTTAAATAGTCTCTTCAGCTTCTTCGGACACTGTAATTCGACTTGGGGGATTTCAGCGAACGACCTAGAATCCGGGCACACAGGCTAGTGTTGGAGGCTTTTTTTCGTTTGATGTGAGACGCTTTTGTTGCATGGAACGCAGGTAACAAGAGCATTTCATTGATTGAGACGCTATCGAAAGTAAATCGTATGAGTGAAGATATGCGATAGCAGCGAAGGCAGAGGTACGAGCTAGAGTAGATGAGCTGCAGGACGAAGCTAAAGAGTCAAGATTTCAGAGGGACGGCGGAACAGGGGCGGGGGCTCGGGGGGCTCAACCACCCTCCCACTTTTTAGACTTTTTACAACGACATTTTTTTGTTTTAATATAAGATTCGTAAGAAGAATTAAAAAAGAAAACGTAAATAACAACCAAAAAAAGAAAACTGTTTTTCTTTTTTGCGTACTGGAGTTTTTTTTGGTTAGTGAACGAACGAAAGGAAACGGATGACTTGTTATCAGATTTCAACGACGATGTATGTTCATCAACATTGGGTGCTCAGCTAATTACATTCAAAGTGTTGTTGTCGGGGACACAACACTGAAGTAGACATTTTAGTGAAATCAAAATTTGAGTATTTTTTTAGAAATGAAATCAACATCTTTGCAGTCACGTGTTAACGTGAAATCAACATTTTACTGCTTTGATGTGAATTCATCATTTCTGTTGCATGAAATTGACATTATACTGTATGTTACATGTAAGTGAAATCAACACCTTTGTGGTTGGGTGCTGACCCAACAGCAAATACTCTTTTTTACATACGTAAGATCTCGAAAACAAAGCAAACTTCAGCAAAAAATATAAAATTGAGGACTATATTTTCCTATTACATTGCAGACCACAATCAAATTTAGGCACTTACATAATGAGAAAAGAAATTGTCACTTAGCATGGTTTTGCACCAAGCCCTTTAATGCTAAATACCTGTACTGTGAACTACTGTAGATAAGTCTTGATATAAAATACACTATTGATATTTAAAGTGGTACTATCATGACTATGAAGAAAATCGCGTCTTTCCTATCTAAGCCATTTAAAACACAAAAAAGTAGTCTGTATAAGAAGAAAAATGCTGTTTACTATTTTCAAATATCTCTTTTCGTTCCAAAGATATTCCAGTTTTTAAAATATGCAAAATAGCCAATTGATGACATCATAAACTCAACCAAATTTTGATCCAATATGTTGAAAAAAGACGTCTTGGCCAATTTTTATCAGAGATGTTTGATTCTTTGCAGTAAGATTCTACTAAATGTGTTTCACAATGTGAACTCATCAGTTTTGTTACCATGGTACATATTAAAGGCTTTTCTGGCCACCTTCAGAGTTCCATTTTGATATTTGTAATGGTGCCTCGTATGCATGACTCAGCAAGCATTTGAATATGTTAGCTCCTGTTTTTGGCATCATTTAGTGTTTTTTGAGATGAAAATCACCAACATATTGAAATAAAGTAGGTGGTAACTGGAAAAGAGTGAGTTGCCATGGGAACAGAATTTTTATAGCTATTGGTGTGTTTCCTATTAGCCTACCAAGTTTCAATGGTCTGTGATGCAAATTGGCCAAGATAGCTCTATTGATATGCTTCATATATAATATTGGGTTGAGTGTATGACATCATTAGTCATCTCATTTGCATATTTTATGTATTTTTCAAACACAAATAATATCTCTGGAACTAATGCAGTATTTGCAAACAGTAAACAGCGTTGTTATTCTTTCATGGAATTCTATGTGATACACCTAAAAATCAAGGGGTAAAATTTTGATCATAGTTTCACTTTAATTATTTCTGCATTGTTACCATGAAACTGATCAGTTTATTTACATTTGTTCTTTTCTCTTATATCTGAGCACAACACTATGTGTAGAACTGAAATTAACTCTGATGATAATCAGAACATCATCATAAATTGTGAATACTCTAAACTGCTGTAGATATATCTGGATGTACTCTTTTAAATACAGTATTGATATTTAATTATTTCTGTTGCAACCATGATATTGATCAGTTTGTTTACATTTGTCTTTTTGCTTATATTTAAGCACACTACTTTCTGTAGAACTAAAATGAACTGTGATGATGATCAGATTTAATCACCATATATTGTAAATACTGTGAACTTTGATTTACTCTCTTAAAATACACTGTCTATTGATTAAATAGTCCCTCAGTCATCTTCATTTACTGGTATGTCTATGTTGATAATGTTTCCAAGTGTTTGGCTAGCCACTGATGATAGTCAACAAAGTTCAAATACCTTAAAGGAGACCTTTTAATGTCAGGAAATCTGTAATGAAATCTTGCTGGCATATGATTTAAAGGCTAAAGAGAGTATATGGTGTAGAAGACACAGTTGATATAAAACAATAGGGAACAGAAGGACAAAAGAACGAGGAAAACAATAATAACAACAGGTTCGTGAGGCGATGTTCTATTGTGACGTATCCTGTGTCTTCTACACCAGGAAGGAGCAGATTGAAAGGATTCAATCGTACTTTAAGGTGCCAACTTGATTGACATACTCTGCTTTGTAAAGAAACGAGTAAGAATATTGTAAAAGGGAGGCTTTGGTATGCCATATCACTGGTTTAAAGGGTGAGCAATGTTCAAAATGATCAGTTAATTGTAAATCTCACACGAGTTAGCCGATCACCAGCAAATGCGATCTTCATATCCTTTGTTGGGTCATCATGGGTGTCTTGTTGGTGTGCATGTAAAGAAAAATTATGTCGGGGGAAACTTTAATGCTCCCTTTGGGACTGTCATTGGGCAAGTGATTGAAGATGATTCCTTATTCCTCTCTTTTTACTGGCAAACAAGTGCACATCTGTTGTAACGTTATTTTGACAATTTGTTATGTTATTGTGATTTGTTCTTGTTGGGTAGCCTGTGGACCCAATAAGCTTAGCGACCGTGCCCTTTGAGCACGAGGCTGCCATGTTTGTAATTTTGTAGTTTTGAACCTTACCAGGAAATCTCCAACATAATGTAAGTTTTCCGAAAATGTTCAGTTTACACGATGTAAGATTTTTACAGGCTTACTTATTGTTCGATAATATTTGATTTTTCAGCGAATCATTAAACGAAAGAGAACAAGCGTGACTCGAAATTGATCTTGATGGTTGGAATACATGTAGAATAAAGTTGAGTTGTCAGAGTTGTGGATTTTGTGGATTTACGACTACAAGATCATCATTCTGGATTTCCTTTGTCATGTTTCCCTTCAAAACTTTCAGATCTCAGTTGTCACCAGTGCCTTGTAACACACTTTCTTTCTTTACTTGCTGCACTACTACATGTACATCTGAAAAGTGACCTCCTAAGAGCTTTAGCAGGGTATCCCTTCTCCCAGTCAACAGGAACACTCCAAGTTTATTCAGTCGTTCTTGGAGCTAATACTACAGGAGCAGAAATAAAGGTGTCAAATTCAGTATACATGCAATAATTTATTTTCAACTCATTGCAAAGATGACCTATTATTATATGGACAAGAGTGTTGTACTGGAAAATACAACACATGTAAAATCCATATGATATTAAATCCGGGTTCCAAGTGGCAAATTGTCCATATACTTACTAGTGAGGATATTAATTTTATGACTTTTTGACTTTTTTATGACCCACTCTTTTTTCATGATTGTTTTTGCAAACAGTTAGTTTGTCTATATATGAAAAATTACATGGTGCATCAAAAACAATATTTTGCACACTCACTGCACTCGTTCATAAACTATTGCTTACAGAATTCAAACAAAGCCTCACTAGTGACTAATTAATGACACTAAACTACCAAAAAATAAGAAAAGTTCTGTCAAGCTTTGTATGAAAAGAGAATCAACCACAGATTGTATTCCATGCATTAATTGCCACTGCCACAGTGGAAGCAAGGTACATAATAAAGGAAAACAACCTGTTCAATGGTTTACACATAATCAACTTACTTATTATATTACTGACCTTTTTGGTACATCCACCAACAATGATGAGAACTGTATTCACAAGTTTCATCAGGTTGAGTTCATGTCACCTCTCGTTCATATGGATCGAGTACAAAAGACTGCACTTCACCTGAAGTTTCAGCTTTGTTTCTGCGACAGAGTTCTCCTTGCCAGACACTGCGTTCATAAGCTCAACAAGGAAAGGGAGATTTGTTTTCAAGCCAAACATTGTTGAAATCTTTCATGCTATCATAATCATTTCCATATAAAATGGAACCTTGCAAACGCTTGCACAGCTTTGCACACGATGCTTTCAACTCCTCAATAATGTTTTTTTTTTCATTTCTTTCAAGATAGCCGCCAATACAGTTGAATCCTTCTGGCTGGGGTGTAGACAAAACCTGGACCCCCTCTTCTGCACCCCTCATTTTTTTGGTGAAAATAAAAAAAAAATAGATTAAAGCTAGACATATTTACTAAGTGTGCTACATACCACTGCTTCGTTCACACTTACGTTTCCTTCAATTCAGCATTCAGCTTGAAAGAAGGTATTCCCTTGACGCAACATATTTCCAAGATTTTTTCTATTATTTACGAGGGGGATCTTTTTGGCCATCAGCCACTCAGACAATTTCTGTGAAACTTGTCATTTTCAAGTAGTATAGACTCCCACCATTTTGTTTTCTGCCATCTTCGTTTTTCTGCTGACCAGTAACAACAGGGGCCGTTGCTAGCATGTTGTTGCTTCCACTAGAAGGGTAAGGACTTTATGAGCAAACGGCCTTAGAAACCAAATTATGAGCTGCACCTTCACAAGATGAATGGCGAGGCTTTGTGTGCAGTTATAATCCAGCTAAATCTTTACCGATGGCATTTTCCCACCCTATGTTCTGGGCACTTGGGATCTGAAAGCAGGGTTGGTAGGGTCTCTCACAGCACGTAAGTTTTTAGTACCTTAAACAGTGTTATTTTGGACACAAAAGGCATAAAGATTGAAAAGGATTGAAGAGATTATAGCTGGATTACAAATGCAAATCTCAACTCACCGTCCCCCATCTTGCGTGGCTGCGTGTCATGTGTCGAGCAACGCCCCCTGTTGGTACTGGTCAGCGGAAAACCCAAGAAAAGTTCCTAATCCGTTCGTAAATACTAAAAAAATAATCTTGGAAATGTGTTGTGTCAAGGGGAAACCTTCTTTTGACTGAATACTGAAGCGAACAAAACTTAAGAGCGAACGAAGCAGTGGTATGTAGCACACATACTTTGTCCAGCTTTAATCTATTATCTTTTTTTATTTTCACCGAAAAAATTGAGGGGTCCAGAAAGGGGTCCAGAAGGGGGTCCAGGAAGGGGGGTCCAGAAGGGGGGTGCAGGTTTTGTCTACACCCTTCTGGCTGACAGCTTGTAAAAACATTTTCTCCTGTCCTTCAGTCAATAATGACTGAGCTTCAAATAATGAAGTACAGTCATTGTCTCTTGTTCATTAAGGCCTTAACACAGTTACAGCTTGCTGAGTTGGAAATAAAGGCTGCTCTGCAGAACTTGTCGTTTGCGTCGACTGATCCACAAAAGTAAATGATTTTGACATTATTGGGACCACGGTCACGCCGGTAGCATCTTGTGGGATTGAGAAAGACGGCTGTTCTGCAGACCTTGAAATATTTCGCTTCGGCTGATCCGCAGAAGGGTTTTAACACTTATTTACTGTTGATTTACACATTAAAATTGTCGCAGCTTGTGGAGTTGAGAAGAAAAGATGCTTTCTTGTTGATGTGACGGACGGTGTAAACTGCAGGTTGCAGGTTGCAGGTTACAGGTTGCAGGTTGCAGGTCAGGATTTCCCTTAAATGTGAAAGGAGTTGGATAGATTTTCTTGTTTTTTTGTTTCACACTTATGCGACCAGCGCAATAAAAACTGGAAGTTGAGATTTCCAGAAGTGTATTGGTAGACGTTTATCAACTCTGCACGGCCGCGTCGATTTGTGAAGATGGACTTCATCGAACAATAAGTGATTTATGGCCTTTTCACTGTCACGCTTTTTTGTTAGAACTACGTTTTGTTCCGTACCGATGACAATGTTTCACTTCAGTTAAAGAAAATAAAAAGCCATAAAAAGCCGTTTCACTTACTGTTCATGGTGTCCACATTCGCGACTGTCTCCTACCAATATGTTGTCCTTTCAATTTTGCACAAAGAATACTACAAAACTACGATAGCAAAACGTTTTCTCTCTTGTTTCGCAAAAACATGGGGTTTTTAACCCGATCTATAATATATATGCAACCTGGGACTAGGCCTATTTCAGTTGCTCTCGTCCTATTTACTACAATACAAATAACTCTTCCGGAAATCTCAACTTCCGGTTTTTATTGCGCTGTCGCGTAAGTGTGAAACAACAAACAAAAAAGCTATCCACGTCCTTTCACATTTAAGTGAAATCCTGACCTGCAACCTGCAGTTTACACCGTCCGTTGATGTGACCACGTGGACAGAAGCAAGGGTTTCGGAGCGTTCGGATCACATATTCGTGGAAAAACGCTTCGACGGCTGAAGCAAAGGTGAAAGCTGAACACATTGTTTTACAGCATATTGTGAGCTTGGATCGGAGGGCGTATTCTCTATGGATTGGGCTTTCTGAATAAACTGTTCCATCTTACTTGACCCCGTATCGTCCTCCGAAATCTTTATGCCACAGGTTTTATGGACTTCGGCTCACAGATCTTTTGATGAACCAGCTTTGCTGAATATTCGCCCACAACGACTCTCATAAGAATCACGACAGAGTCTGCAAACTGGATTTCGAGAAAAAGTCTTCGTCAGAGTGGAATACTTTCCGCCATTTTGATTTCGGCATAATGCATAAACTATCATTATTTGCCTAACTTTTGCATTAATTATTCAAAACAAGTAACCAATCAAAATGAAGGATTCATCAGTCGATCCCGCCCCAAGCTAGGGAAAAAGTCCCTGGGAACGAGGTTGATCACAGGCGTAGTTACACTAGTTACACTAGTTACACTCGGTGATGGATGGTTCTGATGAGATTCAAGTGATGTTTTTATAAATATTAATTTTCGTTGTGTTGATTTTAAAGATCTAAAGAGATTCATCATCATGTCTGGTTTATTTGGAAGAGGTAAGAAGAATTAACAGCTGCATTTTTCAGCTTGATATTTATAAAGCTCTTGCTTCCGGGTCCACATTAAATTTCATCCATTGAGCAAAGCAAAGGAAATATAACGGATTGTTACAGCTGACTGTAATTGGGTATCAAGGCAAGATGTTCAACATATCATTATAAAGTTAATTTATGTGGTACTATGAGGTTTTTAATTGACCAATCATGTCTATCTGTGTGTTGTGTTTATGCATCCCCTGGAAGCAGGAAGTGTTGTTGATAGTCAACGTCGCTGGATAAATTTTTAAAGTTTATTCATCTTGCAAGGGAAAAGAATCCAAAAAACTACTGTGCTAGCAAATATATAGCAAATTACAGAGGTGTCAAATTATGTCAGGTCCAAATTTAAGACAGGAAACCACATGGACCTGCGAATAAAACAAATACATGTAAATAAATAATACATAAATAAAAGGTCCAAAAGGTGTTTAAAGATGACATTGTGAGGTAGAGCTGCTTGAGAAGTCAGTAACTGGGAGAGCAGAGATGGTGCAGTGGTGAGAATGCCTGCCTCCCACCAATGTGGCCCGGGTTCGAATACAGCCTGTTACCATATGTGAGATGTGTTTGTCGTTGGTTCTCATCTTGCTTGAAGGATTTTTGTCCAGGCTCCACAAAACAACACTCTAACTTCCAATATGTCCAGGATAAAGGTCCCACATGAAAACCAGCTAAGGCTGATGTGGCTTCCTCTCTAAATTGAATATTGTAATTTATTTATGTATTAAACAGCAGCTCACTTACCTTAACCTACAATGACATGGTGTTCTCAACAAGCACCCAGCAGGCAAGTTATGTTGCTCTAGGATTGCCATTAAGTTCTGATATTAAACATAGTCATTTGATTTTGTGTTATTCTGAATGTGTGCAAATTAGGTTTACTTGTTAACACAGATGGTCACTAATGGTTTTTGGGGCCAGGGATTGTGGGTTGGACAGGGATTTTGATCATGTTGAATGCCTTCCAGTTTGGAATTTGGCTTAAAGGCTGCCATACAAGTATTCTTTTCAGGGAGAAAATTGGCCATGGATAACATATTGGCTGACGTACACCATTATAATAATTACCGCTATTTTGTCCAGTTTTCCAATTTTCTAGCTGTTTCAACCAAATTCACTCTGACCCCAGAAGCATTAACTATACAGCTCACTAGCTAGGAGATTAATGATAGTGAGGCTAATAAAATGTTTTTTGTTTATTCAAGGAAAGAAGGGTAAAAACCCAAAAGGACTCAAATTGGATCCATCACCTTCGTAAGTTCCATAATGTAATGTTTATGACGAGACACTAATTGAACTTTAAATGCAACATCTGATAGGTTTGTAGTATAACTGCAATTACATGTATGCTATCACTGAAACACCATTTTACCCGTGAATTGTGCAAGCAAGTTACAGGTTGTCATGGTGGATTAGATTATGCAAATTAGAGCTGGTCATTCCCCATCAGTTAAATTTCACACCACAGTTCCACTCTTTTGCAGACACTTGATGTCTCCTGACTCCAAAACAAAGTGTTATATACATGACAGCGAGTGTTATAAAACTGTTAGTTCAAATAACTCAAATTAAATAGTAGCCAGGTCAGAGCCAATTTTGTTTTCATAAGCAATAAATCTGTCAACAAGTAAAGTGAAATTAGTGAAACTCCAGGTTTAAAAACTTACCAAATTTTTGTGGATTACCAAAGAAGCCAAAGCGCTGCCTCAGAGGCTTCCAAATTTGGACAAAGCAAACTATTTTGTTTTTTAACCATTCAATTGTCAAATTTTTAGAACTTTTCTGGATAAAATTACTGGGGGAAAATAACTTTTGGTTGGCTAGTCCTGTTGGAATTATGTGTGCTAATTTATGCTGTTACATTAGACTCTGATTGGTTAAGTTATTTTGATGTATGCTACATGTTTTCCTGCCATATTGGTGTTATTTTTTTGTATTAGTTCATTTCAGTTTCAATGCCTAAAAGTGTTGGTAAAACTTTTCCTTTGTAGCGAAACACATGCCAAAATTGTTGGTTGCCACCAGCTTGCTGGCAAAATATTTGCAATAAATGTAATCAGATATCAAACCAGTGCTGAAATCATCTTTTGACCACTTTGACAAATCTACATTGCCACCTTTTGACGCCTAGAGAATATCTAAATCTTCATCTAATTTCTTCGTGAATGTTCCGTGTCCACCTTGTAATAAATTATGGAAAGATTTCAGAACATCTTTACACACCACATCGCCTGTAAATACTCATGGCGAAAGAATGCATGGGGCCTCTTGCACCTGCAATATGTGTGCTATGGGACACCGCTGAAAAAAACATGGCAGCGAAGCTTCGCACTGTTTGTAGCTGTAAAGCATGGTGGTAGATTTATAATAAAAGGAAATTGGTTTTATACTTCCAAAGCAACGGAAAGGTAAAAAGGAAGTGACCACTTGGCAGGAGGCTTTGAATTTTATTTTGATCAGTTTGGCTGAAAATCAAAGCTATTGTTTGTGTAATTATAGTGGCGTGCAATGATAGTTAATCGCCCACTGGCGACCAGCTGTGAAATTCTGGTCACCAGTGCAAAATTTTTAGTCACATTAGTGAACAGGAAAGCGCAATTTCGGACCCTGCAGTGTTGTCAGAGCTTGGAGGGTCTGACACCAGGCTTCCCAGGTAGGTTTCCAGTCCTGTGTTAGAGGTTCGTCCTAGTTTTCTGGTAGGCAGTTGTCATGATGAGACGCCATTGACCAAAGGAGGAAATTGCCTTTAACGGCAACGGGAGCAGCGAATCCCAAAGGATCATACAAGCTGTTGATGACAGACAATACACCTCGTCTGGTGAATGGTGAATGGTTGCTCCCCCGGAGAAACTCGGAAGGTGAATGCATCATTTGAAACGTCCCAGAGTACCCCCAGGGTGCGTTGCATCGGGATAGTGTCCTGTGAGGAGTCCAGATCACGGAGGTCAGAATCTCTGTCATCTCTTGGGAATGCCTGAGTTACATTTGGATCATTAGAGACTATCTTATGTAAGCGAAGATTATATGCTGCGAGCATTCCTTGGGTGCAACTTAATAGATCAACAGCTTCAGCAGAATTAGTCACACATTTAAGTTCATCGTCCACATAGAAGTTGTTGTGCACGAACACTTTGGCATCTGACCCAAATTCTTCTTCCCCAAGTTCAGCAGTCTTTCGAAGACAGAAGGTGGCTGTCGCAGGTGATGACGTGTTGCCAAAAACATGGACCTTCATGCGATACTCAATCAACTCCCCATCTGGGTTATTGTCCTTGTACCAAAAGAACCGCAATAGGTCCCTGTGCTCTTTCCGGACTAGGAAAGAGTGGAACGTCTATTCAATGTCCGCCATAAAGGCAACAGGGTTCTGCAAAAGCAAATCAGGACGCCAAGCAGGCTGTTTGTTAGGTCTGGTCCTGAAAGTAGCATCTTATTCAAGGACATTCCATCGGTCTCTGCAGGGGAATTGAAGACAACACAGGTCTTATCCGGTTTCTGGGGATGGTAGACTCCAAAATGGGGAAGATACCACTGGTGATTTGACCGAGGTGTCTCTTTTTCTGGTACTGGTTCCGCATGGTCATTCTCCAAATGTTTTTGCATGAAGTCAAAGTAGTGTTTCTTAATCAAGGGATTTTTGTCCAGAGTCCATCTAGTTGACTTCAGGCGTCGGAGGGCGTCCTTTCGGTTGTCAGGAAGAGCTTTTGTTTCCTCAAGTAGGGGCAGGGGGGCTTCCCAGTGTCCCAACTTGCTTCTGGTCAATGAATGTTTCATAATGTCAATAAACTTCCTGTCCTCCATTGACATCCCTGGTTTGTTGTCATCCATTGATCGTAGAAACACATTGTCCCCAAGTCCATCTTCAAACTTCCTTTGATGAAGGTTCCTTCCTTTTTGTCCGTCGTCAAGTAAGCTAATGAGTCTGCAAAGGGACCATGTTTAAGGGGTAGCCAGTTGGTACAAGGAAGTAGAAGGGAAGGTCGGCCGTTGTGGAGGATTTGTGTCCTGTAGGGTGACACCTTGTTAGGCTTATGAGCTCCGTCCAGATCGAGATGCTGGGCCCATGGTGCATTCTTGGGTTGGCTTCAAGACTCATGAATTTTATGAAGGGGAGATGCATCAGTTCTCTAGCAAGGAGCAGTAGGATCTCAGCTTCTGGGCATAGCTCTGGAATCTTGTCTGCTATGGGTCGTAGATGAGGGAAGGCTCTAGCGACATTCGGCGTTGGTATTTCTTCTCTGCTGTCTGGAATAGCATCACACTCTGTGGGGGCAGGGAGTTTGTGGCCTCGGGTGCCGTCCAACAATTTGATAATAAGGTTGTGGGCATGTCTTCCACTGGCCTGGCTAGTTCCAGAACATGTTTTCAGAGTATAGGGTTGGGCTTCACTAGGCTTCAATAGGTCAAAGAGCTTTGGTTTGGCCAAGGAGCAGTTACTTTGGTCATCTATGATGACATAAGCTTTGGTCTTGTTAGCAGGGTGGCCACTCACATAGATGTTAGCAAGACATATTTTCGAACAGGATCTACTTCCAGCCGTGCTTCCACATATCTCTGTGCAACTGGCTGAAACTTGGATTGGCTCCTCGCCTTGCTGGTGGACCTCTTGCTGCTGCCCAACTTGTGTAGCTGGCTTGTTGATGGGCCCTGTGTGTAAGGCTGTGGTGTGTTTGTCATTTTGACATTCGCTGCATTTGACAACTGCTGGACAGTTCTTAGCTAGATGATTGATTGAGGCAAGGCAGCGAAAACAGATACTGTGTTGTGTGAGCAGAGCCTTTTGTTCAGCTACAGACTTGGACCTAAAGGCACGGCACTTGCCAAGGGGATGACACAGCTTGTGGAGAACACACCATTTAGCTGGGTCCGTGGAACTGAGTCCTTGGGTGCAGAGTCCTAGACTTCAGTCCTTAGTGCAGTCAGTCCTTGTCCAAAGATCCGGCCATTGGTCGGTTCAGCAGGGGGCACAGTAGGAGGTTTGATGGGTGGTCCTTTAGGAGGCTTGCCTTTAGGGGGTTTTAAACGAGGTCTTGGCTGTTGTGATTCCTCAGCTGGGATCACGATAGACAAGATGATATTGGTCTTTGCCTGATGAAATGACCTTTTCTCAATTCTGGATATTTATTCCTTCAGGGTCAACAAAAATGTCCGATTACAATATCAGGCCGATCGCACATTTTTCAAAAACTTCAGTCAAAAAATCCAGAATATTGCCTGAGAGCTTAAATTTGAATGGGAACATCTTTTTCAAACTTTTGTTAACTGAATTATTAAAAAAAACTGGCCTCAGCGAGCTGCAGAAGCCAAAAAATAAAAACAGAGCAGAACAAGCAGATAATAAGTTTAGCCTTGAAGGTGAAATGGAAGTAATGCAATCTTTTGGCAAATTTTTTAATTTTATTATCTGGAGATGTTGAGTTAAACCCAGCTTCTTAGAGCAGTAACATGTACATATGTGGCTGGTCTGATAACCTGTTGAACTCTGGACTGAGCATGCTTGATTTGAGACTTATAGTCTGTATCATATCAGTTATACAGTAATGCTGATCATCAGTTAGAAATAAGAGCTGCTGGTATTCAATATTCCAGAGAGCATCCAGAGAGGCTCATTGTCATTCTCTAATTGTTTCCATACCACTGACTTGGTAAAACAGTAGCCACTTAGAAGACTAAACCCATTTAAAATCTGCATCCTAAACCCTGGACATTGCATTGTTAACATAAACCAAAAATTTGTGACCTTTACTACATGCACTAAGATAGGCACACTTTTTACATCCTATTTTACGTATGTTTCACAAGGTATCTCACATGCAATACTGTGAAATACCACCGGCAAGTAAAAATGTGCAGGCTGTTACATGGTTATTTTCACATGGTATTTCAAATTTCTGTGAAATAATATGTCAAAAACGATGTTAAATCCCTGTGAAACTTTGAGCAAATTTCACAAGCTTTTCACATGAACTTCAGATACTTTTCACAGTGGTAGTAGTGAATTAGAAGTCTGAATAGTACAGTCTCCCTTCACAAGAGATCTAGACAAAAAGAAAATTATTAATCCTTATTTTTATTTTCAGGTCCACACCTTCTAGAGGTCATGCTGATGGGACACTTGTTATCAAGGGCGAGGTTTGGAAAATTGTTAATTTTTTTCTTTTTCATACACTCAGTGTTTCATATATTTTTGATGTGTCACCTGCTTTATTTTAGTATTTACCTTAATGCCCTACCCTCCCTCCAATACTTAAAAATATTCTTCTTAAAATAACTGCCCCATTTCCTCTGTGCAGCCATGGATGTGGTTGGGGGTTGTTGCCTTTAAGGATGGCGGGGCCATGTTTGTGAGAGCTGAGTACCTAGGTATCCATGGCAACCCTGTGAACAACAACCACAATCCAGCACTGTTAGAGTGAATAAGGAACATTGATTGGCAAGAAGATATTACTACCTGAGAGGGAGGGGACAGGAGGGCAGAAACAGGCAGAAGGCTTCACAAACACTTACTTGTAAAATAAGACAATGACTCAGCAACCTGAGCCCTGCATGGCCTTAGCTAGACTAAAATTTGTACTGAGGATATTATCACAAAATGCCCATTTGCGCTAGGCATTCAATGAACTCTTATCCAGGACATGTTTGGTCTGTCTATTCATCCATCTATCATCCCTCCATCTCTCTCCCTGCATTTTAGGGAATGTGATGCATGCAAGGGTTAAAATTGCTCACTCAAATGACAAATTTCACTATGTGATTAAAACTGAAAATAGTGTTCACTATAGCTGCCCCCGCTTTTGATATCCTGTTTATTGGATGTGTATTGAATACAAAGATTGCGTATACAACTGCTGACAAATTAACGTTTGAAGCCTTTTATTGACCTGCAAGATGCTACTAGAAGATGGTGAAGCTCGAGGGCGACGAAACAAACGCGAACTCGTGGATGCAAGACCTTCAAATGCTGCAAGATGCTGCTAGAAGACGAAGGTGATAAAACGCGACCTCGTGGTTGCAAGTATCCGACACCACCCTGCGCGCTTGCTAAAATATTACCCGAGACGACCGTGCGCGCCTAGCTTCGTCAAATCGAGAATGCTTCGCTTATTACAAACACATTTCTTACTTTTTCAACAAACATTCTTTGTCCTTGTACGTATACACCCGGGGACTCCTAGGGTGCCTCCTCGGGTTTTGGCCTCTGAGCCAAAACCCTGCGGGGGCAAAAAAAATGTGAATTAATGCATCAAAATTTTTGTAAATTATGAACAAGATGTACTAAAACCAGTAACTGTAGTAACAGAATAAAGTTTAACTAATCTAATTTGTTCATAATATTTACTGCAGGCATTTCATTGCTATGTAGAGGATTTCAAATTCTTATATGAACTCGAAAACGAGATGTTTACTGGTTTATGGCAGATGGTACATGAACCCACGGGCCACATTATGACAGTCAAGGTACATCATAAACAATTGTGGATTATAGACATTTGTAGCTGCTTTTTTAATGTCAGTCACGTGAAAGCAAGAGTGTTTAAACATTTTTTCTTTACTCTTCAATCAGATTCTGGATGTTTCTTCGACAAACAAGCGGGAGATGCTTTTAAATGCTTTGAATGGCTTTGTGATGCTCAAATTGGACTGCCCACACATCATAACTATTTATGGTGTTATGGCTAAAAAGGTCTGTTAACTTCCCATCATGTTTATAGAATCGCCTGACTCTTCAGTGGCTAGAAAACTGAGCGTACAATTTCATCTATAGAGCTCAACATTTCCCTCAAAATGTACTTTTGGGTTCCCTTTCACTATTAGTTTAGATGTATAATTTTTTGGAAAATTTTTCAAAACGGAAATCCAGTGGAAATCCAAGGAAATTCGGAAATTTTAGTCAAAAAGAATAACGAGTCTGCTTAGAATTAATGTTGGAAGATGCGTAAATGAGGTAATAATTTACTATTCAAAACTCTTTACTTCAAATTAAGTTTGAACGGATTCTAGTCTGATGTGCAGTGTACAAGAGTTAGGACAACACTGTGAATTTCCCTATGTGTGTCATGAAGGATCTGCTCTGTACGCCTTATCACATTTTGATTCATTTAAATTACCAGGTAACAGTTTGGATCTGTATGGAGCCCATGAGAGCATCAGTATTGCAATTGAGCCGAACAGTACACAGTGCCATACCCGGCGGAAGGATGCCTGAGGAGGTCGTACGAGAAACAGCCATTACCGTAAGTTATACCAACTTTTGTACAACTGACTTGATGATTTTTGTGGCTTACTGCCTCCTTATGGAGGCGAAGCCACTATGTTGTCCTCTTGAGTGAATGGGTGAGTGAGTGTAACAATAGAAAACGAACGACCTACGAACTCTGTCGATTTTGATCCGATACCGATATTTCCCGATCTTAGCTTTTGTGCGCGTTCTTTTGGGACTATTCTGGAATAGGAATACTCGCAATAGACGACGATCACGTTCTTTTGGGACATATTCCGTTTTCGGAATGAACGGAATGCCATTCCGTTCATTCTGCTCCCAATAGCAGAATCAACAGAATGAACAGAATTGGGTTTACGCGTAATAGGCAGAATGTGTGTTTTTTGGGGGGTATAATTTTGGCGGGAAATCGTGCGCGGCCGGCCATCCCAGGTAGCCAGGCTTCGAAAAAGTAGAATGGACTATCCAACATGTCGGAATTATTTACAGTTGGTGCGAGTTCTCTCGCGCGAACGTCCATGGACAGTTCCCTGTCCTCAGTGGTGTTAATAACGGAAGACCCACTTTCCAGTTGCCCCAAAAAAGATACATATGCGTGGCCAAAAGATATGACATTGGCCTTAATTAGGCTATACAAAAGCCACGAACATCTCTTCAACAAAGTCAACATTAAAAAGAAAAGCGTCTGGGAGCTTATTTGTAATCGAATTAAACAGATGGGCGTTCTGAAGAACTACAGTGGACAAACTGTGAGGGAAAGTGGAAATCACTAACCGCCGCTTACCGGAAAACCGTCGATCGCAACAACCGAACAGGAAGCGACAGAACAGAATGCGCC
>Ga0126337_10000582_pt1 | contig 19090 bp, 16 predicted proteins | sample DipCmetagenome_FD_92527 | JGI IMG/M metagenome (GOLD analysis project Ga0126337, IMG submission 92527) | Coral microbial communities from La Bocana,Puerto Morelos, Mexico - Diploria C A metagenome | ecosystem: Host-associated > Invertebrates > Cnidaria > Coral | place: La Bocana,Puerto Morelos...
GTGACTTGGGAACTTTTCTGCTCTCCAGAGTCCGAACTTTCAAAGCAGAGTGATCGCTATGGCTTCAAGGCGGTTCGCATCAATTTGGCAAATGGCTATGATCTCTACAAGGCGGAGACCTATAAGATTTTTTCTTTGTATTCGGGGTTGGCTCCCACAACCGGGGTTGGCTTTTATAAAGCCTCCATTGTGCTTCTCGGCAGTATCATTTTATTATCTCATGGACGTTTCCATGATGTTCAACCCATTGACAGAATCGGTTTGAATTTGGGCTTCATGCTTCAATTGAGTGCAACACAGTGAAGGTTACGAAGACTGCAACACAGTGAAGGTTAGGAAGACTACTAGATCATGCCGTCAGGGACATGACTCTGCTACTACTACACCTTCAAGTCAATGTGTAACCATGGTGGTGATGATGCGGGGAGTCGGGCAGGGCTCAATGCCATGAACCCGAGACAGACACTGACACTCTTCAGATTCAATGTGAAACCATTAATGGTGATGATGCGGAGTCCCGCAGTGATTGCCATGTCATGAGGCCAAGACAGACCACTACACTGTAAAAGCTACAATAACAATTAGTTTTTCCAGGTTTAATGCTCAGTGAAGTTAAGTTTTGCGGCAATGTAAGATTCAACAATCAAAATCTCTACATGTTTAATTCTAATAGTAAGTGAGTTTTTTTTGGGGGGCACAAGTAAAATTTTCAAAAAGGATTTGATTCAGCCGGTAATTTTTGCATTCATACTATTTTATCAGATTCGTACGGCGGTGGGATCTAATCTGCTGCGCACCAGAAACGAGACTAAACGCTCTATGTCCAATAATTTTGAAAGCAATGTTATGTGGGTGCCATGCTGCGCCTTATGATTTGTTTTTGTTTTTCACCAGCCTTGTTGGGCTGTGATTTCGGGTGCCTGTCTTTTTGATGAAATGATGGTAATCACGCCGTCACTGCCAGCAAGGGACGGCTCAAGCCTTTTTTGTCCCACTTTTGTTTGCCTTGCGGAGAGATGGGGCTGAACACTGGCAAGCAAAGCTCGAACTTGAGCGCCAAGCGTAGCATTTCTTTCTTGTCCGACGAGCTGGGAACTCAGTCGGCAGTCTTGTGTTTCGAAATTTTCAGCATTTTGGCAGATGTAAAGTTTGAAAAATGATTTTCGAAACCAATCTTCAATCTTTTTTCATGATCCATACTGAGTTCCGACATAGATGAGCGCCGACACCAAGCGACACAAGACTTGGCCCCTGCCAAACTCTGAGTCTTGCTACATGTCATGACATGAATTCAACAACTTACCTGATATTAATTTGTTCAGTGTTGTGCTTAGGTGCGAATTCGGCCTGACCAACGCGTGCCTGCTTTTGGTGCTGCAGACCTGGGTACACCTTTGCATACTGTCATTCCATGGATGCCGCACTGGGGTGAGACTGTTCCTGACTGTGGTCCTTTGAACATGAAATTGGACCCTTCCCTTTTAAATTCAGCAATGCAGTGATGATCGCAAGTCAGTTCAAACAAACATTGCACCATGTCAAGTAATATTCAATAGCGAGATACTTATTTGCCAGACTGCTCAGGTACCCCCACGCAATTTGAAGAAGGCCCAGGAGTGTTCTAAAACTAAGAGGCTGCAAACTTCAAGCTTGGTCAAAAATTCGTTTGGGACGCTGCGTGCCTTGGTTTTTTTCAGGTCAATGAATAATAATATTTTGATCATGTTTTATAGCCGGGTGATGCGGGGTGAAATTTTGAGCATTTAAGGTTGCTTCAGTGCAACGCACCGCGCAACCCAAACGCATTTATCAATTCGCGGATGCCAAGCCAGACCCCAAGTGTGTTGCTGGCCAATTTGTTCATATTGTTATATTCTTCTCGGTGTTGTCCCACAGGATCTGAGTACGCAAATTTATCACTGGAATGCGTATTCCATGGCGTGCCGCAGTGCCAACCGCAAGAGAGGAAAGTTCGTGCCGCCTTTTTTGGCGGAATTCCTGACAGGCTGAGTGATTCTGATGCCACATCATTGCAACAAAAATAGTTCATAGGCTATTTTGGCGGCTTGTTAGTTCAGATGATGCACAAAGTTGATCATTATTTTCTATTATAGTATGTGATTTTCCACTATTATATCTTCATATTTCATACTTAAAAGACAAAATGTTTTTGTTATATTACATAATTTTCCGTGATATTGTCTTAAATTAATAATGTGTTTATATATTTTATTATTGCGGCCAGGCCTGCCCCGTGGCTGGACATCCGCAGAGCCTGGAAGCGTATGCTTGAAGGAGTTTGGCCAGTTGTTTCCTCATTTGGTAGTCTGGGGCTTAATATAGAGTGGATGTTTCAAGAGTTTTGATATTTTCGTAAGTAAAAATCATGTTTTCTACATATCAATGCGCAAAAACAACGGTTCCCGACTAGCAGTCAGACTTTGTTTTGGATATGGTTGAATGTTACCCTTTTTCTAAGGCTGGACCCAGCTCGGCGACCCGCAGATTGCAGGGAATAAGCTTGTTTTCGGGCATTGCGGCGTTGGAGTTAGGGGTTTCAGAGTGGCAGCCTCATTTCCTTTTTAGGGATGCAAAATTCAGCGCGTGACCAGACACTCAAAACATTGACAGTTTCTTTTAGGTTCATCGAGCCCCTGTGTTTCGTGCTGCACTCATTTTTTATAGCGGCAGCTGTGATTGTTCGATATTGTTCGGCTTTAATTGCATGTTGGTTTTAGTCATGACACCGAATATGAGGTGGAATGGAGCGAAGAGTGTCAAGAAATACTTAGAAGTAGACAGGCCGACGGCCTCTTACCCAGTGGGCCAATTCACTCAGACATCCGGGACTTCAAGCCAAACCAATTTGTCCGGGAGCAATGCGAATGCCTCACAGGAGGCTTTCCTTGCCAAGCTTCTTGATGAAATTAGATTTACAAGAGTTTCATAACTTCATGAACTGCGTGACTTCATGACCTTAGACTTTATTTACTTTTGTCCTGCCGAAACCTAAGGGAGCAAGTGCGGCGGGACGTATGTTGGGGTTAGCAGATGGGAGAACTGCACTTGTATGTGAAGTTTTCAAAACGATGGACGTGTGCCCGGCAGTGCGTCTCGTGCTGCAGAATTTCATGTTCATAGTCTAGTGTTCATGCTGAGTTTTGATGTTTTTAAGTGTTGCTAGCCTGCTGCTGTCAGCTGCAATTTGAAAAGAAATCCTGAGGAAACTGGTTCTCCTTGAGAACGTGAAAAATTTATTTACGAAAAAACTTCGATCGCTTTGGGACTATGTGCGTCAGGCTAGGGGTGCATGATTCATTGGAACGATCAAGCTTCTATGTTGCTCTTGAACACGCCCCTAGACATTTGAATCTTTGCAGGAATTCAAGCGGCGGGGTTTTACATTGCGGTGGTGCATCGTATCCGGCCGAAACTGCGGCCTCCATGTTTGGAGCTAAGTTTTGACGCATTAACTAGTTGCAAAATGGTGGATCAATCGTTGTGCTGCTCGATGAGCATTCAAGGTGAATAGGGATCGTGTTTTCATGATGGCCATCAAGTCTGGGTGTGATGTCAATGACCTCTTCAAGGCTCTACATTTACATGGCTCTGATTTTCACATGGCTTCCACTCCAGATTTTTTTGGCGCCAGGGCACGAAGCTGATGTCTGCATCGGCCATTCACGAGAATGCAAACCGGTGTCACAACCTCAGAAATCGTCCACCTTTGGCATCATGGCTATCAGATTCACAAACCAAAAGTGATGGAGCTCGTTTGCATGCGATCGGGAACATGGTGATCCCGAAATGCGCAACCCTGGCCATGCACCTACTGGTCAATGCGCATCGATCCGCATCGATGTCAACATAATCTTTGAAGCCAAGAAGGCGAGGGTCTCAACAACACCGACTGTTTTGCTTTCATGCCTCGCCTCGCAAGATATGATTCTTTGAAGTCGGGTAAGAGTGTTTACTTTGGTAGACTTAGACTGAGGCCTGGACACCTACAATTTGCGAGGTATGTGATCTTTGAAGCCAGGGGCTCAACAAACTCCTACTACGCTGTATTGCTCTCACGCTTCAAATGTGAGCTTCAAGACTTGATTTAGTGATGGAGGTTTTTTCACCTTCGGTAGCGATAATTTACTGAGGCCTAGCACCGGTTGCAACTTTGCTTTGGCCATGCCACGAGGTCCAGGTCGAGCTAGCATGTCAGTTGTGATTGGGATGAATATCAGTCAGGGTGGATGAGTTTTCACGTTCGTTTTGTGTAACCGCAGCCTTTTTCAGTACGAGTATTAAAGTGTCAACTGCCAACCAGCTGGCCAACTAGCTGCTCAGCTTGTCTTTGATGGGTCCCCGCCATGCAAAAAAGTCCATCTTGTCCTGGTTGGGAGGGCTGCATTGTGACAAGAGTGTTCTGCCTAGTTCTGATGATGGAACTGAGCTGGATTCAGATGCTGCATCAGCATCCGCATCACCTGCAAAGTCAACAGATTCTGCTGCAGATTCAGAAACTTTGATATAAAAAAAAATCAGATTGTACATCTATTGTTCAGATGGTGTGCATAGATCATGTTTTAACAATCTGAAAGTAGTAGAATTCATCACTGGTCAGTTCAAGTTGGCTCAATTGCCAAACTTAATACCTGGTGCCTTCACATAAATTTTCACCACACGTGAGCATATTTTCACCACAAGTGAGCATTTCATTTTCAGACAACTTTTTTACTGTGCATAGTATGCCTTGATTCAAGGACGTTATTGTAATTGCTTCTGACGGTGAAGATCGATTGGGAGGCAATCCAAAGTTGGGAGCTTTGACAGAAACCAGGCTAGCAGTGAAGTACTTTTGAACCGAATGCAGAATTTTCACAAATTCAGTGGTTAATGCACCCTGACTTGAAAATGACTCAACGACGTGCCGTGTCCATTTTCTTGAGGATCCTACTAGCGTAGTTGCTCCCCAACGTCGTCGTGAAGATCCACATGCAGAGGCTGTCACTGTGTGTAAGGGCTTGGGGCCGGCCTTCAATCCAAAGTTGGTAAATTAACTAGCAATCATATTGCTCATTAATGGCAGCTGTCACTGTTCTGTTTGCGTGGCTTTCGCCTTCTAAGATGGTAATGATGATGATCACAGCGTTGAGCCATCTCTCTCTTGGTGCCCAGGTATTACGACTTGATGGTGCTGCTTCTGCGAAACGGGCGATGTTGAGACAGGAGGTCAGGATGGGACCTTTTTGCAATTAGTTGTTGTTTTGCTAGATGCAGTATCAGATTCAATCTGGCACCTCATTTTGTAGTGGCCATCGTTATGTCAGGCTGACATGCCTCTATTTGGAGGAAATCTTTTTCAAGAACATGAAGCCCGGGCAGTTACCAGGCTGCAATAAGCACTTAATGAATTCCCGCTTAGATACTACTCGGGCTTGGCTTGCATTGAGGCTGATCCTTCGAAGCTTGGACCCACCATCATCGCTGCAAAGGCTGGCGAATAATTTAGTTTCGCAAGTTGTCAAACAGAGATATTATCGGTGTTCTTGGCAGGCTGATCCCAGAATGTTTCCAAAGCGCTCCTCTGAGGCAGCCTCCTTTTTTTATGGAATTTTGTCACTGACTTTTGATGTGGATTTTTTGCAGTTGAACCTGTTGTTGCGTCCCATTCAAGTGCCAGCGGCAAACATCCTTGATGTTGACAGGTCAAACCCACATGGACTGATGAGATAGTTAAAGGCGTGGCATTGAGCCGTGCAATTGGGTTGATTCCATAGTCGTTTCAAGTCACGCCGTATCTTAGATTGAACATCATCAGGTCAAGCGCATGGCAAGCGTTCCTGGCAAGACGCTTCAGGCAGCTACTGTGATCAACCTTGCAGTTTTGTACTTATCTCTTTATTTTGACACGACAGTCTCAGTGTCGTCCAAAGTCAGGCTTTACAGCAGCTACCGCTACCGCTTCCAGTCGCTTCTTGCGTCTGAAAAGTACCCACAGCTTGGAGTACTGAGTGGTGGCAATGAAATGTCCAGGACACACTGTGACACAGATAATATTTTGTAGGTGCGCGTTTTTTCTTGAAACGCAGACCGGCCATGAATTAGTTTCACTATGTTGTGTGATTCATCCTGACAAAGGATGGAGGAATAATGTGTCTTTGCGGTGAATCAATAATAAACGTTAATTTTTGCTGCATCTTGAATCTTGAGCACATTTTTCAGAACAGTTGCCTTACTTCTTCAATCTCACCTCTGTGTCATGACAGAATGTTGTGTGATGGCTTGGGTTTGCAGTCTGAACCTCTGAAATTCTGCAGTTTTTTTGCATTTGTGGTGACATGAGAGCAGTGTAATGATAATATACAGTCTCATGACTCACAATCATACAATGCTCTGGATGATGAATATTTTTTGGATACGCATCACAATTCGCAATGAATTCTTAGTCAAATCATGTTCTGCATACAGATACTCATTCGTTTGTGATATTACAAGTTGCAACGATTGATCGCATGATCTTCTGAGAACATTGAAAACATCATGTTTCTTTGATCTTCATCTTCGATTTTTTTGAGCTCATCGATTAATGGTTTTGCGTTGCAATGCCTGTGAAAGAGGACATCACTGTGCTCAGTGATGATGATAACCCAGCTCCACCAAAGAAAGTGAAGCTGGAAAACTGTGGTGGCTCTCCGGGAGGTGTCGATGAATTTCAGTGTGTGGCTTCAGAGCCGTCGCAACCGAGTCGGCCAAAAGTCAAAGATGAAACACAACTTCTAGAGGTGAAGGAAGAGAAAGCCAAAGATAGTAAAGCAAAGAAGTTTAGCCCGGCCAAAACTAGGGCTGCTTTGAGCAGGCTGGTCAATGCCCAGTGCACATGTGCAAGGGCTGGAAAATCACGTACTCCGAGCTGTTTCAAACAATTTCACGGAGGGGGCATGGACGCGATGTTTCAGCTGTGTTGGAGATTGCGACAATTGAGCAACCATGACATGGACAGACAGGCCAGTGAGTTTTGTTGGGTGGAAATGTACTTCTTGGAACTTGCACTTTTATTTTGGTAGAAAAAACAAAACGTAAAAACGATGAATCAAATAAAGAAATCACATAGACTAACTTTTGAGCTCAAAAGATTTCCCATGTGCTGCTAAGCTAGCAACTATCAAACTTCGTACCTTGCAGGTGGTGAAACTGCTGCGGAATGAGCCCTTACCAGCCGAATCCGGACTACGCAAACGGCATATTCTCCTGGGCAAACCAGTTTGCCAGAGTGCCTTTCGAAGATTGCTTCAGATAGGAAGCAATCGCTACACCAGGCTAAGGAAGTGCGCGCTTCGTGGCACAAGCCCTCCGATAGACGGTAGAACTCTTAGGAAAAACCTGCCAGATCCAGGCAACAAGAAGTCGGTTGCAAAACGGCAGCTTGTGGTTGGTTTTCTCCAAAATTTGCTTGACACGCTCAGCGAGCCGATGCCGGAAGCCTCTCAGTCCCAACGGAATTTACGAGACAAGGCCATGGCAGCTGAAGCAGAATTCAAAGTCGTGTCAAGCTACGGAAACTTCACTACTTCATTGGTTCGTTTCCGCCGCAATCGTGGCCGCCGCCCGCGGCTTGCGGGGCAATTGCACCGTGGGAAAGATCAATCGCAGATGCGATTACTACCACCTGGTTCCTACAGTGATTATCTGATGATGCTTCGAGTTCAATTTCCAGATGAAAAGTTCAGCTTCAAACTATTCACCACGGTTTCTTGTCAAATTTGAATGATAGAGGATCAGAATTGATGTTAAGTGAGGATATTAACCCGTGTTGATACATTTATTCTGTGGTGCGAGAAATGTATGATCCTAGGGGGCCATGTCATGCCCATGTTCTGTTTCAGTCCCTGTCAGCAACGTGTCAATTGCTTTATCACTTTACCTTTTACCTGCGGCCCGACTTACAAGGAAAATATCTTAGCTATTATTGTTATAATGTATCATTTTGTTAGTTATTTCAATTTCCATGTGTACTAATATGATATCGTGGCGTTTTGGCTCGATAATATCCTCATTCATGAGGGTGGCAGTGGGGCAGGATGATGGAGGACTAGTCTAAGTACTACTATTGGGAGAAGACAGGAGATCATGGGGTAAAAGTGAGAAGATGGGAGGAGACGGGAAAATTGGGGGTGGATGGGGCTGAGAGTGGCAGTTGGCAAGCAAATTTCGCCTGAGAATTTTGAAATGCATCTTGCTTTCAAAGCTGATTATTAGAGGCTGTGCGCTAGGCCCCGTACTGCGGAAGCGACACGCGACTGGCGCATGGTGAAGACGGTTGCGTCGTGGCCCCGTCCCACCCGGACCTCATTGTCTCATCACCGACGAGGATCTGGGAAGACGAGGCCGATTGCCATGCTGACTTTGTCAGACTACAAGTTACAGACAGCTTCGGGCTGTTAACTGGATTGCGTGCGGCGAAGTGTTTTCCAATTGAGGGAGACAGACTAGATTCGACAAGTAATAAATGGTTGCTGAAGCTGTGGACTTTGCTCTAAATTACTTCCTAAAAAAACAATGAGTTGGCAGCTGACTCGCTTAGGAGCAGCGCTCCTAAGCAAGTCAGCCTGCATGTCGGCAAGTCAGAGCTGCTAAAGAAAGGCAGACTCGCTCGGGAAAGTCCTGACTCGCTTAAGAGCAGCGCTCTTAAGCAAGTCAGGTGGTTTTTGAATGTTTTTGAGAAGTGATGGACAACCGTATGCAGCGAGGCGCTAACGTGCGGGCCAAGCTGGTCAGAGCGAAGCGAACCTTTCAAAGTGATTCTTGGAAATTAGATCTGAATAATAATCTCCTTCTCTGGTATTACTGCAGCGAAGATTTACCAATCGAGGGAGATTAGAATGATGGCTGGGCAGTGACTGCGCAGGATGATGAATAAGACTATGAATAAGTTCCAGGGCCCACTGGGACCTGAGGTCTGTTAAAGCTGCTTCGCCGGTTGGTCACTGCAGCGAAAATTTTTCCAATCGAGGGAGATTGGGCAGTGACTTCGCACAGTGACTGACTGCCGGGTCCGCTGCCAGTCCAGTGCCAGTTCACTGAATGACTACAAGTCGTTTAAAGCTGCTTCGCTTGTTGGCGACTGCAGCGAAGATTTTCCAATCGAGGGAGATTGGAAAGACGGCTTGGGCAGTGACTCCGCGCGAGAAGTTCTACGGCACTGAGACTGACTGACTGGCGGACAGTCAGTCTGTCAGGTCTAAGTACAGGTCCCTTAATGTTATGGTTCTGAATGTTACAGACAACTTACAAGTTGAGCAGAAGCTACTACAGAAAATTGTCTCTTTTGAAGAGTTATTAAGCACACCCTAAGCAACGCCCAGCTTTGGCTAGCAACGCTTGGATTGTCACTATCCAACAGCACGCACCGCTTAAGCCCACCGGCCCTAAGCAACGCCCAGCTTTGGATAGCAATGCGCGCGCTTAGATTGTCAAGCACGCACCCCTTTCCAACAGCACGCATAGGGCCACCGGCCTTCAGCAACGAATAGGCTGTCATTAAGCAGTTAAAGTTCTGCTGACTGAATCTGAAGCGATGGCTGTCACTGCTGAAGTGATGGCAGGACCTGAGTAGGAGATATGGGATTAAGCAAGGACAAGCCTTCGAATTGAATGGCCTGCATGTGGGGTGAGAGCAGCATGTGTTCTTTAATGTTGGAGAGTGAGCGCGTACGCGGAGATCGATGGGCTTAAGATGATCTTTGGGAATCAGTGCGGCCCGAAGATCACGAATGAGAATGGCGCTGCCATTTACGCGATGGAAGCAGATGACCCATTAAAGTTCATTGAACTGTTGAGAGAATGGGTCACTGTTTCTGTGCCTGCGAAATGCAAGGAGCAATTCCACAGTTGTGTGGAAACCTCCTTGCTAAATTGGTGCTGCAAGGAGTGCACTTCCTCGATGCAGCAGGCGCCGCGCGATCCATGATTGGAGCCAGGATGCTCTAGGACCTGTCAGTCAGGGTCCTATGAACTGAAGCCGGTCAACCTAAGTTGGTATCTCACTATCTACATTATATCTACATTCTAATTTAACAAGGTCGTTGGATGTCTGTTGACGCCGGTGGTAGTGCGAGAGAATAATAATTGATCCATGTATGAAGAGGCATGAAATAATAATAATATTATGATTTATTTTTAACAGTTTCAGCGTTGATGTACAGTAGATTCGCGCGCATCTCAGCTAGCCGTTTTCCACTCGAAGCCTGCGTAGTCCATTCAAAAAAAGGTAATATTGTATAAAGTTAATATAAAACATATTTACTGATTTATTGATACTTAAATAATTTAAGATGATATCAATTATTATGTTTCCGTAACATACTAATGCATTTATTTCAAAAAAAATATTCTGAATTTATTGGAATTTATACACTTCCATTTGTATAGTATTGTGAATGAAATTGATAGAATATCTTCGTTTTTGGATTTTGGATTTCAGTTTGGTTTTTGAGTTTTGGTTTTGGATACTACATACACGTTTAGGATCCTACAATAAGAATAAAACTCTGTTTGAACAGACCCCTTCCAAGATGGGTCCGCGGAATCCAAGGGGTCTGTTCAAAAAAGGTCCTGTTCAAAATATCTTAGAAATACTGGTCCCTACAATGTCAGCGGATTCTGATTTAAAAACAAACACCGCAGAATTTAGAGACCAAACTAAACTTAAACCCCATTATCATTGGGCCCTTGGACCAAGAACGGATGTTTAAGGTTCAATCTGTTTATCCCAAAATCATGGAATCTTGAAGTTGGAGGGCTGTGTCGGAAAGATTTGTTTTCAATTTATCGTTATCACATTTCATCCCAGATTACACTGAATCCCAAAGATGTTACACCTCTATGGATTCAAGTTGCTGACGGTGGCATTAAATTGACAAAATTAATGTTGATCGCTGAGGTGTGGTCTCAATCTTTCGGCAATTCTTTGGGGATCAGGCAGTCTACACAACATTCTCATTGTGCAGTTTGTATGCGCCACAAAATGTTAATCAAAAAGTTGGCCTCTGACAGTAGAGCTCGCCAGCTCCAGCTGGCTCTTTACCAGAAGCACCTCACATGCCAGTACAACGATCGAGCTTGTTATTGGATGAACAGGGCCTCGAGCAGATTGCCGTATCAGCCTAGTGGCAACAAGAAGCTGTCGGTCATTACCGACGCCATTGATCACACGAAATTCAAATATCCCCGCAGCAAGGTGTTTGGGTCGAAAGAATTCAGTGGCGTGGTGAGGCCGTCGATGGATTTTTCTGCCATGATATCCCACGGTCATTGTTTGCTCTTTGCATTAAGTGAACCCTGGGTGAAGAAAGACTCCAGTTGGTGCTCTGAACTTCTGTGCCACTCCCTGAACCTGTTGTCCGCTCGTGGTCTGGATCTACGATCCACAGAAGTCTGCTTACAAGCAGACAACACATCGAGAGAATGCAAGAACAACACCCTTTGCCGACTAGGCGGGGTGTTGGTAGGATGTCACCAACTGAAACATTTTCAGTTGGACTTCCTCATGACTGGCCACAGTCATGAGGACGTGGACCAGCTATTTTCACAGGTGTCGAATTTGATAGAGGCCCACCAAGAGCTCCACACGCCTAGTGATTTCCAGAAGGTCCTTGAGTCATGGCTCAGTGATAAGTCTGTTCGTCCTCACGAACCATACAGATCGGTTGTCAAAGTTGATCAAGTTCGTGATTGGTTACTTGACTCATAATTATTTTCGGGGCATGAACCACAGGTTTCTCTATGTTCTTTCCTTCCAGTTCGTTAGAGTTTTGTTGTCTCATTGATGCAGAGTTTCCCTAAGGCGAAATTTTCTTCATTGCACATGCTTGGAGAACCATTTGCGTGGCATCACTGGACCAGGGGCGCCGCACAGCTTTGCATTCAGCCGCCGTGGGGATTTACCAGGCGCCTTGGGTGATCAAACCTGTTGATTCTATGGATTCTGGAACTTTGATTTTCGAAATCGATTATCATGTGGCTTAGTGTGCCGCAGGAGAGATCCAAGAGACAATTCCACGATCGAGATTTTGGGAAACATTTAAGTTCGACGCATCAGACGATGACGTCATCATGAGGCCTCTCAGCCTCAACAAGTTTATGTATCTTCTGTGTGGCGCATTGTTGCGAAACGTTGTTTCTGCCTGTTTTTTGCATTTGATTTGAGCTTTACATCGTGAAACATACATTGAAGTGTGCAATGTTTCAGTGACAGCCATGCAAAAAAAAGTATTGGTTTGCAACATTGCAACCCATGGTTGCGCACGTGTAGTTTTGTGTTTCTGCCGTTCTGGGTGGCGCAATAAGGACCAAACAGAACATGAGCAATGAACGTTTTGGAACACCATTGCTGTACTTGCCAGCTGCACTTTGCCAGCACATTCGAAATTCTGGTTTGATTCCAGAAGGCAGGCCTAACTATATTCCTCTGACAAGACTGCAGTTTCATATTAATGTCACACCCCATGAACTGAATGCGTTCGCTTTTCAACACTTTCTGCAATACTGCCAGTTGCGAATGATGATCGCGATCCAGATGTGAAAACTCTAGAAGGTTATCAGAAGTTGGCTACAATGCTTCGCACCTTGGCAGCAATCTGCTAGTAGTAGATACTAGGATGCATTGTGTATCCGTCAGTGAAAATGCGTTCTCATAACTAAATCAGACTTGACCTGAGTAGGGTATACAGATTCAAATCCTCTCACTAGTCTTAGTTCATAGTATATAACATTGACTACATAGTTTGTGTGCGCAAAGATTTAATTTGTTTTCGCTCAAGGTCAAAGCCCGTTTGAGATGCATGCAGCCGCAAACCATCTGGAGCAGCTTGCCACCGATTCTGTGACCAGAGCACCCCTTCTTGATGTCAGCAGGCACTTAGTCTGCATTGATATAGTTGTACAATGTGTCGCCTTTGCTGTCTGATCGGCCCAACTAGTCATGTCAGGTGCACTCCATCCCCAGGACCTGCAGTGGGCCCTGGGTTTGCCGGGGTTGGTTTGCAGCGGCAAACCCAGAATTTACATCCGGTTCCTGGTCTCCAAGCATTGAATTGAATCGATGGTGCTGTTTTCATTAAACACACGTTATTTTGTGTTGTTGCATTTCCGCCCAGATCTCAGGTTCCCAATCGTGTGGCAACGCAGCGGGAAGCCATGGAGAAAAAACATTTGGAGAAATACAAAGCCAAGCGAAGAATCCACCACATACACAAAGCTGCCGCTCATCTTTGGGCCCATGCTGGCGTCCCATGGGACCAAGCATTGGCAACAGTGACTGAAGCTTTTGACGCGACAACTTATGAATGCCAGCGATGAAACTTCATTGCGGCCAGTTAGGGGATTTGATTTCAATTGCAGCGAAAGATTTTGTTTGATTGACGTGTTCCACTTTATAACTTGAAAACGAAGGATTGAGATCGTTTTTTTTTGGCATTCAAATCCACAAGCTGATAATGCTGCTGGTCAAAGCCGAGCTCAGCAAATCTGTTAAACAGAGATGGGAACTGGATCAATCGCCTTCCATGACTTCAACAAATTCCAAGAATTCGAACAGTTATGGGACGCGGACCATTTTTTTTGCCGAAGGAAAAGTCAAATTACGCATCCCTTGTGAGAGAGGAGCTTTAGCGATGAAAGCCGCTGGCTTTCATCAGAACATGGGTCATTGCAACACATCATTTTTATCTTGCATTCTTAAAGCCTTTGCTTTGTAGCTAGCAGCTTCTGAATAGATGGCTGATGTGATGAAAGCCACTGGTTTTCATCAAAACTGCTGCTGCAATCTCCCTGGTAGCTTTGTTTGATGAAAAGGCCAAAAAAATTTGGGCGCGGCATGGACACCTAGGGGGTAGCAAAATATTACCGCCCTATGTTTTGCAAAAAAAACCACCGCAGGCAATGTAGAAGGAAATTTTTCAGTTGTGATGAAAGCCGGCGACTTTCATCACAAAAATCTGGCGACATTGTTTTGTTCCAACATGCATTTTGGATGTCGGATTTTTTTGATGAATGTTGCCCACCTTCATCAAAAAATATGTGAGGTGCTGGCAGGGATGTTGTCATGTCGTGTTTTTTTTGATGGATGTTGGCCACCTTCATCAAAAAAATACGCTAAGTGTTGACAGGGATGTTGTCATCGCCCATTTTTTTTGATGAATGCAGGCCACTTTCATCAAAAAAAAGTTGTGATATTTAAAGGACGGGGTTTTGATGTGCATATATGTTTGTGTTCCTCTCTCGATCCATCATTTTTCTGATGATGATTCAATTACCGGATTTCATACAGAGACTTTCAGTGGGAACATGGGTTTCATGTTTTTTTTTTTATGTTCCATGTTTTTTCTTGCGCTGCCAGGCTGCAGTGTCGAAGCTTCGTGAGATAGCGGCCCAAATTTGTAATTCAATGATTGGTCAGCTGCCAGCAGGATTTGGATGCGAAACTTTGCAGATTCACAGTTAACGCGTGATCAGTTGTTTGCCAGCACGATACGACGCCCGTTGCGTGTCCAGCTGCCAGCGCGATTCCGATGTGAAGCTTTGTAAATTCACAATGTGAGCGCATGATCCGTTGCGTGTCACGGTGCGGTGAAAAAAGAAAACCATCGCTGTTCGGCACAAATTGTCTACCGTAGAGTGCTCTCTTACGCGCGCATTCTTTGATTGTTTGCGCCTCTTTGAAAGGAAGTCTGGGCTCCAAGCAGTTGACGGTGTCAAATCAATTCGGAGATGAGCATTCGCAAACGTCGCTCTTCGGGTGGCGCCGCCGCCGCCCCAAAATTGAAATCCAGCAAATCTGTGAAGGATGAACTCACGTCGGACATGGACATTGAGTACGTGCAAATGTTCACAGAAAATTTGCAACATGTTCGCATTTAATTGAGATCTAGTTTAGTTTGATTTTGCCTCCGTCGGTTTTATGCTGACTCCACACGAGCCATTAACTACTACTACCCCCACAGGAATGTGATCATGGCTGAGTTCGGATGCGTGGACAAGTACTTCTCGGCAAAACTCGCACATCGAGCCGGGAACTCTGATGTTCTGCGTTCGTTCAAATTTCATTCTGCTTCTTAAAACTGTGAACATTATGATTGCTTTGAGTTATGTGTTTGAAATGTCAGGAAGATGTTCTACGATTCATGCAGTGGATGGAGGAAAGCTTTCCTGCTGACCCTTTGTTGCCCGGGTCTCAGTACATTCACTGCGGCGACAACGCATTAAGTTTTACGACCACTGGTGTGGCTTGATGCCTAGGAACTACGCTGGGCCGACGTCGTTGGAGAAAGATGGAAATGTGCTTCTCCGTCCATGGCATTTGCCATGGGAGTCGCAGTGTGGGTTGAAGGGCATGTGTGAGTTTGACTTTTGGATGTGTATTAAATATATGTTAATACAATTTACTGTGATTGAGTTTGAACAAAAAAGATACTGAATTCCAGCGTCAACTCTCAGGAAGTGATCCGCCAACTTGGACAGTTGGTCTGCGTGAATGGTTTCTTGACGGATCCATCAGAACCCGGAACAGAACGGTTGGTTATCGCAAAACCACGACTGGAGCTCGGGATGGTTTCGTCGTTTAGGTGTGATTCTTCTGAAATTAAATCTACAGATGGCCCAGAGATGCTCCAAGCTCATGGTCTCGTGTATTGCAAGGGTTGGACACGTTCATTGGTGTTCGTTTTGGTGCTACACATGGCTTTCGAGAATCCAACCTTTTGGGAGGCCATCAGAGTTAAATCTTTGAATTATTGTTTTGAGAGCTGAGCTGCTACTGAAATGTGAGCTGATTTCACGCAAAACGCAATGAATATTTGTTTGAACCTTCGGATTTGAGCGCAGGCGCTTAGCAAGGGCCTCGCTGGACAACTGCAGATGCTTCGTCAAATCAAGGATGGACAAAGTAATTTAACCAACCTGCTTAGTAGAGAGACAGCTTTTGATTGCTTCAATCATGATGTTTGAAGGTTCATATTCATTATTATTTGCCCTTGTTTGTCCAGGCGATTTTGAACATGACAGCAACAGTATTCAAAGCCGGCGCAATGCAGCGTTTGCAATGTTTCGCTAGTTTTAGATCCGACATGTTTCTGAAAACTCAGGACCTTCGGAACCATTTGTGCCAATGTAGTTGTGGTGGCCAACAACGAGCTATCCAGATTGGTTGACCAGAATAGATTGATCACTCTTGGGTCAACTGTCCGGCGGCGACCAAATGCCTTCAACTTGTGCTACCAGCTGAAATTTCTTGGCAAACTTGGTATGGGTGAATCATCTGAGCAGGCGCTAGATCTTGAACTTTCATTTATTTTATCTAGTCCTGCTCTTCAATGAAATTTGGTTTTGACCTCATTTATTTCTTAGTCGGCTTTGAATACCATCAGGCATGGAACAGGGCTGCAGACCTTGCCGAAGCCTATCAAATAGGCAAACTTGAGAGCAAAGCAGCTTTTGCTCTTCTCAACAACATAGATGAAAAGACGGTTGGCCAATTGATGGATCTCGCCCAGCAGCTGGGTTGCGAAAAACCATTTCCCTGAAAATTCCTTCTATAGAATCAACTAACTTAAGATCATTAGATTTCATCGATTTCTTGATAAAATCTTTCGGGAAACGCAGGTATTCACGTGATTTGTGTTTATGTTCACGTATTATTTTGCATGTTCAAAAAACACCTCAAGCCTTGATGAAGTCCAATTCGGTTGCTGCCGTTTTGAGAACTCGAGAAATTTGGTTTTGTCCCCTTTCAATCGATCAGGTGGGGTTGCGCACCTCATTTTGTAGTAGAAAATGGGTGCCAACTACAAAATGGGTGTGCGCACCCCAACTGTTGGTTTCTTCAATTGGCTGATGAATGTCACTGTTAGTAGAAAATTAATTCCCAATCAATCTCAAAAGAAGAGCTCTATAAAATTCATTGAGTTTTAAAGGGAGGCTTGATCTACAAAATGGGGTTTACAACTCCACACTGCACACACCAAGTTTGTTTACTTTTAATGTGATCTCATAAAACATAAGTATCATTCGATTTGCCCCGGTACCTTTTCTACATGACCCAGTTTTTGGTCCAGCAAAAAAACCGTTCCAGGCGGTTCTCCGTCTCAAAGTTTCTCACGCACGAGTCAATAGCAGAAGGTGTGTTCAACACCGATTTCTGCTCTGCGGGAAGTGGAATGGTGGGGTGGCAGGCGGAACTCATCAACACACCTGAGATTCTGCGACATTTGTGCGAGCGGTTGGGCAATGATTTTATCAACACCCCTGTCAAGTTTCGCAAGCCGTGGAATTCCCAGCAAGTCGTTTCTTTGAACCATTTAGCCGCAATTTAGCGTTGAAGAGTTGTAATTAATTGTGTTGCAATTGTGCCAAGCATATCATTCCAAGCGCAATCACATGATATTGATACTTATTACCGGTCTGAGAATCTACTAAGGAAGGATTGCAACGAGTTTGCGCAGCTTTTGTTGCATGTTGTGAGCAGTTCAAGGCGAGTTTCCCAGAGCATTTTGTGAAGAAGGAGTTGGATACATTGCACAAACAGCCCCTTTGCTGCTTTGTTTCAACTTTCATGTTTTTCGGAAATATTGCTCTGAGCAAAGAACTTGAGGTTCCACTTGAGGCTCGCAGACTCAGATTTACTTCAACTTCTATCAGACTCGGTTCCTCCTGTGGACTTGCAGCGTGTGGGAGTGTTTCGTGTTGTGTGCAAGAAGCATCAAAAAGAGGCGGGTGAATCATTTGATTTTTGATTGAACCATTGCATCACCATGACAGAATCCTTTATTCTTACATGTTGTGGCACCCACACACAGAACATTCGGAGGTGGACGATATGCACGCTGCCCAGGCTGAAGAGTATCTGGCTTGAAAAAATAAATGTTTGAAATCCCACTTCAGTGGCTAACTTTGGGGACATTTCATGCGTTTTCAAAGTTGGCTGTGAAGAGCTTCAGTGGCTAACTTTGCAAACATGTAATGCAGCTTTTCGAGGTTGGCTGTGAAGATGCAGCATGCCAATATGGAACACGCCGAGACAACTTGCTTTGAAGACATCCAGGCCATGAAGACTTGGCTGGATCGAGCGCAAGCCCATGCGAATCGACAGGTGCCCCAACTTCGTGATCGGCTTTCAAACATCAAAGTCTTTAATGAGTTATTACCTTCAAACTTGAATTGCGCCCACCTGTTGACTCAGGGTGGCCTTGATCTGCAATACCTGCAGCATCGCTACCAGCGAGGCAAAGATTGGAATGACGAGTACATGAGGAGCCATCACCTGTACGTGGTGAATGAAGTTACATCAACCTTATCAGAGGCTCATGCAGAACTGCTCAAGTTCCAGTCCAGCCAGGGTGATGGGGGAGACTCGCTCCTTGACAAGATTCTTAGATGGTGATCGGTGTAGTCGTCCACGGAAAAGAAATTGAGATGGTAAAGAATGATAACAAAAATATTTTCCTGCGGGCACTGCTAAGGTTTACGCTTATCATCCTGGATGCTTCAGTGTTTCCTGCTCGCTACTTGGCTGTGTATCAAATTCATTCCAGCTGCAAGTCATCAGCATACTTCTATCATTGAAATCATTGCAGGTTCTGGACACATGGAAGATGCCTGCGACACTGCACGTGCCATCTTGAATGCCAACGCAAACAGCGCTGCATTTGTCTTGTACCCCCTTGCTCACACATCCTGTGACAAGGGCACCTGCATCAACAACCTCCGTCTGATTCAAGACAGGATGCTGCTGATTCTTGGTCCAAGTTTATTTTTCAACTTCTGTGTAGTTTCCATGGGTTGATATAGAAAGTTAGAGTGGATCAGTCATCAAAGTTTCAGAGCAGTAGTTTTGTACATTACTACCACGGCCCCCTCTGAAAAATCGTGACTTGACATGTTTGCAGGATCTTTCTTTGACCAGTGTGCAACAACAACAACAACAACAACAGCAACAACAACAACACCAACAAAAACAACAACAACAACAACAACAACAACAACAACAACAACAACAACAACAACAACAGCAACAACAGCAACAACAACAACAAGAACAACA
>Ga0126337_10000583_pt1 | contig 19075 bp, 11 predicted proteins | sample DipCmetagenome_FD_92527 | JGI IMG/M metagenome (GOLD analysis project Ga0126337, IMG submission 92527) | Coral microbial communities from La Bocana,Puerto Morelos, Mexico - Diploria C A metagenome | ecosystem: Host-associated > Invertebrates > Cnidaria > Coral | place: La Bocana,Puerto Morelos...
GTTGGAATTTTGGATTCTCACAATTAAGTACATCTCAGAGTCCTGCATTTCATAATTGTCAAATGCATTCAAATTGGAGTCAATTCTACACTTTATATTCTTATAGAGCATGCTAAAATTCAAAGCTCCTCATGGTGGATATGCACATACAAACAATATGACAAAAACGAGAATGGTGGAGACAGTTTCCTTTTATCCATAACATAACAATTTATATGAACTTTTCTTTTCCTTTTGTTTGTCATGAAATGACCTGTTTTTACACCTTTTACAGCCCCCAGGTGTCAAATGGTTTCACTTCAAACTCTTAAAGTTAAAACCCTGCTATTTCAAACTCTCAGATGAAATGAAAAGTAGTTTGAAATAGTGGGAGTTCGAAAAAGGTATAGTACATGTACATGACTGAAGGGCTAATCTAAGAGACATGGTTTTGAGAACAAAAACAGGGAATTCAAACTGACCCAGTTCAAAATAGCAGTGGTACAACTGTATTCTCAAATTTAGTGTGCTTCAACTGAAGCTAATATTTATAAATATACATGTAATATTGTTATGTAACTGAAGAAATGTAAACCTGTCTATAGGTTGCAATGTGCATCAATCTGCAGACCTTTGAGTCAATTAAGTGTGGCTAAAGAAATGTTCTACAAAATTTAAGGTGGCTCTCAACCCTATGTACAGAAGTTTTTTAAACCTTGCTATAAGTTGGATCTTATCATGCTTATTAAAAATTGATGATATAAAAAAAATTCACTGTGCCGTTTTTGAATTATGAACCTCTATAGCTGTCATACTGTTGATATGGTAATATATTGTGTCATGAAAATGATAACAACATGTTCACCAATGATTGGCCAGGTTTTTATAAAATGATATTAATTAGCATCAAGTGATAAACTAATAGTGGTTATTATTTATAACGACCCATCAGAATCTAAGTGCTGAGAACTGTTTTAAGCCAGCTTAAGTCACTTTTCCTTCTGGCCTAGTAGTTGAGTTGTTCTTGTGTAAAGAAAACCGTTAATAACAGTTAAGTCTTTGCAGAGAACAGAGTTTACTGATTCAAAAAATGAGCACTTGACTCCGGTTCTGTCAAGTAACCTGTGCATAAGTCCATCACATGTTACACCGCAAAATATTTCTCCTGGCTGGACATTGCAGCTGCAAGCAGCATGCACAATATAAATAACATGACTTCAAAAATTTCTGTTTGTTCCAGGCTAAGACAGAGGAGCGGAAACTGCTGCCTCAAAGAACTGAAAGTCAAGAATCTGATCATGATGAGGAGCCAAGAGAAAATCAGAAGTTAAACAAGGAAAATAAACCCAAGGATAAAGTAGAAAGGTTGGACATACACGTGTGCATTCAAATGACAAATCACAATTTATAGGCAGGGAATGTGAGCTGGGATAATTATTATGTGTTGACCCTGACTTTTCACTTACCTTGAACTTTTTAGATTTAATTAAATTTAATGTGGTAGATTATGTAATAATGATTTGTTTGGTTTTGGTCTACCGGTATTGATTGAAGATGGAAAAATATGCCATTTGCATTAGATCATGCGACCATCAATATTTATTTAGTACTCAGTTAGCAACTGTTTAGCTAGCTATGTAACATAAACAAGCCCAAGTTTCCCTCAGTGGAAAGAATGAGGCCATGCCCCAAAAACTGTAAGTTTGGTATTCCATTGCTTTCTCTCTCTTGGTTTCAAAATATTTACTCTTGACTATATTATCTTCCCTGTGTTTGCCATGGAGTCACAAGCACTGAGTGAAGACATTGTTATGAGGGCTGATGTAGAAGTCACAGTCCCTTGGAAACTTGTATGATTTGTATTAAACTTTGGAACACCCAAAAATTGGAGCAGGCAGTGAATCAAAAACTCCAAAACCCGGGCTGGTCAAGCAATGGGAGACAAAACATTTATGGGGATAGCCTTGATCAAAGCTACAACTGAGCTTATAGTGCTTCCTCAAAAACATGATCGATCGATCAGTCAATCAATCCATCAATCAATCAATCAATCAATCAATCAGTAAATCAATCAATCGGAAACTGATACAATTTTAGCCCAACAACATCCTTCTCTTCCAAAAGCAATGTAATGAATGAGATAATTTAATAACTGAATTTCATTTTATTTATTGTCTTAGGAAATCAGGATTGTTTGCATCATTACAAGCTTCTTTGAGTGCAGCAAGGACTGGAATTCAGGGATTTTGGGACAAGTGAGTAGCTTTCACTGCAGAGGTGCATAAAAACCATTTATGTTCTAAAAATTATTATAAGACATCTAGAACTTTTTTAATGCCAATAATTTTTAGGTCTTCGCCAAAGGAGCATAGACGTTCGACTCAAGCAGTACCCTCAGAAGACAATGATGACAGTGAAGATGACACAGAAAAGTTGACACATCGACCAAACTCAAAAGTTCCTGAAGTGCCTGATGGTTTTGATAATCATGATGAATTTACAAGGTGATTGCTGGTTATATACTTAATTTACAATATCAGTGTAAAGTTAGTACAGTACCGCTCAGAAATACGCGAACCAAAATTCATGATAATAACGCGTTAACAACGCGAAGGGTTAAGTAATTTCTAGATTTGAAATACATGTATCTGCAAGAAGTTAGCCATAATGACTGGTCATCTGAAGTTTATTATTACCTAAGGAGAACTGAAATAAGAGGAGATCGCTGCATTTGACGGAATACAAAGTATATAAATTATATTTGTCTCATTTGTTCATTTCTTTTGCTTCTGGCCCGATTTTACAAAACAATGTAGGTGCAATTTTGACTGTAAGTAAAAGCTCAAAGTCCTTCCATTCTAAGGATTTCACACCAGTGTTTTTTATCAGATTATGGACACTTAGAGGTGTATTAAAAACATTTGATTTAATGATTATTAATTTGCATTTTATTTTCAGAGAAATGGAAGCAAAAGGAGGTTTAACTTACGAGAGTGCTGATAGAACGGTCCAGCAGCTATCCCATGAAGCATTGCCTCCCCCACTCTCTCTTCAACAACTTAAAGATGAAGATCAATTAGACAAATAAGAAAGAAATTGCTATAGTATTTAATTTACATTCTGTTCTGTAGGTTATACTGTATATATACCAGTGTGCTAAAATTATGGAAATAACCTGTTTCAAAGAAAGAAAAATAATGGATCTGTTCTTAATATTATAAAATGTATCTTATCTCTAACCTTAATAATTGTAGCACTATTTGAAGAAAGAAAAGAAAGGTATGAAAACATGTACGAAAACATGTAAGAAACATTTTGTTATAAAGAAAGTGTCAACAATTTTTCAGCGATGCCTTGGGGTCTTGACATGTTTCTAAGAAAGTCTCAAGGAAAAATGCTTGACTAGTAAACAACTTAGATGTCACTAGCCATTAGGCTAGTAAGTTGAAAAGCTAGTGTCAAGCCTTGATGAGCCTTCAAAAATGATTCTTGTAAATAGCATTATAATATATTGTTTTGTCATGTGATTGATATGCTAGTATAGCACATATTTTTAAGCACTGAATACATGGAAACACATGATGAATATGGGAAAATCCAAAATTAGGACAATTTCATGTGCAGAATAAGAATGATAAGCACATGTCAGTGTTATACAGATTAGCTTTTCAATGATGGTGATGAGGAGGATAATGAATAATTGTCTCTACTGATGCAGAATTTTTCAATTTTTCGAAGAGAATTAGAGAGGCAGTGATATGATAAAGAAAATATGCCTGTAAAAATATAGTACATAGAAGATATTTGTTTCAAATTTTAATTTTCACTATCATTTTTTCAAAGTGGATTTCAATAAAAAATTGCTTTCTTTCAAGTTATTTCCACATAGACTGTTTATACAATGTTAATTAGATAACATGAGCTTCGTGCTAAAGTTGTTGGAAGGATAAAGAATACCATGATCAACAAGGAGGGATGGGGGGGGCATATCAAAAGCATGGGGGTGTTTGTAGTACCTATTAGTGGTTTAAAACACAGTTTTGGTACCCCCTAGGGTGTTAAGGTTCAAAAGGTCTCTTCAGTATCTTTGAGGGCATTGAGTCAAAAAAATATAGCCTACATGGCAGTCATTTCCTTCCTTTTCCAGGCAGAGATTGAAAGTGATTGAGCAAGCGGGCAGGCAAGTGAAAGAGGGTGTCGGGGTTGTGAAAATAAGATGCTGCTTATTTTCAAGCTTGCTCACAGTTTCATTCCCTTTGCATGTTTTTTAAGGAAATGTCTGCTATGCAGGCTAAAAAAATATGACAGGAGATGATGTCTTTTTTGAATTGGTACCTCTTAGGAGAAACAAACATTTGAACCAATGCCTCCAAAACAGGGTCTTGGTACGTCCTAGGGATTCAAAATTTCCAACAAGCATGACTGTCTTTAACAGGCCAGCAGTTATCCCATGATGCATTGCTTCCCTACTCTCTCTTTAAATTCTCCCCCCCACTACAGACGTTGGAGGCTCGTGGTTCCACAACCACTTTGACAACGTTGACGCAATTTATCTTCGATAAGAGGACAGACGCATAAAAAACTGACATCAATTTGTTTTTTTACAATAACAAGACCCGAAACTGGTCAAATATCGGGAATAAATAAAGTTTTTGAAAGGCAAGTCTGATGCGTGCAAGTAGTCATTTGCACAAAGCAGCGCGTGCAAGTCCAAGTTTTGATGATAAATTGAAAACTTTGACAATGTTGTGACGAAATTTATCTTCAATAAGAGTAGAAACGCATAAAAAACTGATGTCAATTTGTTTTTTACAACAACAAGTCCCGAAACTGGTCAAATACCGGGAATAAATAAAGTTTTTGAAAGGCAAGTTTGACGCGTACAAGTAGCTCATTTGCATATAGCAGCGTGTGCAAGTCTGAGTTTTCAAATTTTATCCGTCTGTCCTCTTATCGATGATAAAAACCAGCCAATTAGCATGTGAGAAATTGGACAGTTATTATAAAAAACCCAATGGTTGCCAATTTTCAAAGTATTTTGGGAATGCCTGATTTGCAATGCTATTAGGTAAAAAATTTTAAAATCACCCAAGAGTACGACTTTTACTCTCTTAATTTTCTAACACGAGAAAACTACTCTTGAATGAAAAGTTATTGCTATATTTCATCCATTTTAGGATGGAGGGAAAACATGCAAATGGTGTGGGTGGCCAATTCCCAGTAACCACCCACAAATTGTGTAATGATTGTGCACCAATCACATGATAAATTGGTCTGTTGAGAACCAATCAGAATTATGAAGTTTTGTATAAAATAGGATTCATCCCATAACTGGATATACACTAAGCCCTATTACCATTACTAGTTTCCCAGACGTAAGGGTTTTCTCCGTTATGATTATGAAAATTAGTCTCCATAGTTTAAGGTTACATGAAAAAATTAAATGTGGGAGTTTTCTCTCAAACATGTCTGGTTTATTGTATCTCTATTTGAAAATAAAATTACGTATAAAAAAAATTGCATTAATTGTGATATGTTCAGGGATTCTCAGGCTAAGAAGAAAATTTTGTTGTAAACTACTTGTTTGATCATTGCACTTTACTGTGGCATAGCAATCATAAATCAAAGATGTGATGGTCTAGTGGCTAGTGCACAAGACCCTTGGACTGTGGTCAAATCTTCCTTTCTAAAAGGAAGCACAAAGTGGCCAGTGTTAATGATGCCTCCACTCCTTGCAAAACTGAATTTCTAATTATTGGATCTAGGCAACAAATGTTGAAAATTAATGATTGTACAATCTGTGTTGGCACAACAGATATCGCACCTGTGTCTGAAGTGCGCAATCTAGGCTCCTTGCTCGACTGTAATTTTTCTATGTCAACTCATATTTCTAAGTCTTGTAGTGCAGCATTTTTTCTGGTTACACAATATTAAGCAAATAAGCAAATTTCTATCAAGAGATAAATTAGAAACAGTTATGCATGCGTTCATTACCAGTAGTATTGATTGTTGCAATGGACTTCTCTATGGACTACCAGACTGTGAAATTGCTAAATTGCAGAGAGTGCAGAACGCTGTGGCTCGGCTGCTAACTTCGAGACGCAAATATGATCATATCACGCTTGTTTACAAGAATTACACTGGCTGCCAGTTAAATTTAGAATTCATTTTAAAATTTTACTTTTAACCTTTAAGGCACTAAATGGCATGGTGCCAGCTTATGTTAGTGATTTAATTAAGGTAAGAAAGCTTGCATGCTTTTCATTGCACTCTTTAAATTCAGGCACACTTCTACTACACCCAGCAGGGAAAATAAAGAGGTCTTTTGGTGACAGGTCTTTTAGTGTATCAGCGTCAACACTTCGGAATGCGCTCCCAGCTCTCCTGCGTAATATTAGTTCTATTTTTATTTTTAAATCTCATCTTAAAACATATCTTTTTAAATTAGCTTTTAGCCTGGCCTTTTTAATATTTTTATGTTTTTATATTGTGTATGTAATGCGCCTTTGATCATTTCCATGCTAAAAAGTGCACTATAAATTAATTATTATTATTATATTTATTATTATTATTATTATAAACTGAAGGATGCACATAGGTCTCAATGTTCTGACATAAGATAAATTATGTCACACAAGACACATAAAAAAAAACCTTGAAGAATTCATTTTCATAAAAGGTACCCAAGGTTCCCTTAAAGATGAAATGGTTAATCTATAGCTGCATTCAATGTCTATGTTATCTCTAGGCTCTTTTAATACCTGCACACAACAAGTCACTGTTTTGTCCACCAATTACAAAGGTCATGTGCCATGTCCTTGGGTTAGACACATTGCTAACAGTTTTTTCCTGATCCAGCAAAGTTTCTTCACCATTTAACCATCAGTTAGCTGATATTCTCTGTTCTTCTTGATATTTGTATGTCTATCAACTAAGAGCTTTTTCTATATTCTGACCACACAAAAATTGGGGAGAGAGCAAAAACATCCAAGAAGCAGACACTGTCAATTTTTCTCTCTCAACCCATTCTTTGTGCAACCAGATGATGCTTAAGGAAGACATGCTATGCAGGCTATATCAGCCACTGGTTTGTGCTATAAAAGCAACTGGACTGCTTATCCAGTCAGTGACAGTGGCTATGTGGAAAAAAAATTCCCAACAGGGGTCAAGTTTATATCCTTCCCCTACCCTGGTAGCCGTCTCATTGTTACTAAACCACCGCCTTGGATTAAGAAAACTTGCTTGCATTTTGAGCACTAACAGCCCTTATTGGTTGGTTGACTTGTAGTTGTGGAACTAGGAAATTTGGCCTATTAGATTCCGTAGATTTCATGTCAGGTTTCATAATTCGGCTTCCAATTCTTCAAGTTCCTTTTCTATTTCTTCCCTCCTCGATAACTTTTCTACCTGTGTAGCTTCTGGGTTCTCTAACTCTCCAGAGTCTATTTTAGCCTGCAGGTCTTGGATTTGTCGTAATTTCTTCCTTAGATTCTTTACACGTTTTACTTTTAAATCATCGGGGTTACTTGTGTACACTGTCCCCGCTGCAGTCGAAGCATTAGAAACTTTGGCGCTTTGCATTTTCTCTGTAACTTCTACTTCGCATCTCTGACTATCGTTTCCATCTTTCTTTTTGTTCTTTCTCTTTTTCTGATTCTTTGAAAGCTGTTTGCTTTCTTCTCCATGTACACCTGGTGGGAATTTTGATATATTATTTACCCATTGCTTTCCTTTACTTTCGTATTTTGCCACTTCATCCGGTGGCACATAACCTTCCTTCACCCTGCGAGCCTTGCGCCATGTGCCATCAGGTCTTCTTGAAGCAGGGATCCACGTTTCTCCAACTGCACCAGCTTCCTCCGCCATTTTGAAACTTTAGTCAGTCGGCAGGTCAGTCGGCAAACATTTTGGAATAGTTCGTTCACTCGTGTGGTAATCGGAAAACGTCGAGCTTTACGATACCCAGAACTCTTTGCGAAATTTAGAAATCAAAATGGCGTCCGCGACTAGTAGAGTTGTACAACAAGTCAGAAAACATATTCCCAGTATAAGATTCCCAAACAGAATGAAAAGGAAAACAGAAGGTAAGAAGAAAGAGTTATTTTTCTCTTTCTCATCGATCAGAGGATTTAAACTTATTCGAAATCTTTGTACCTTAATTATCGGTAGCCGGTCCGTCAGACAGAACTCCTGAGATTTCGTCTACTCTGTCTGCTATCAGTAGAAGAACAATACCAACAGGATCAGCAGCTAGAACTTCAACTATCTCTTCCTCGAGCAGTGCTTCTAATTCAGACGGCGTGCACAGTTATCAAAGTTTACCGGCGAGATATAGAAGACGGCCTGTAACACAAGATGAAATTGAGTATATTGAGGTTAGCTCTGCAGATCTGCCTCCGTAATCAGTCTAAAAATGGTACACTATTAACGTTTGTAGGGCTCTGTGAAATTTATCAGCCCGGTCCCCTTCAAAAATATCTCCATCTCACATCTCCCAGTGACCTGGCTTATTGAATCAGTCAATGACTGAAAATGAAATTGATTATGCAATCTAGAAATCTAATTGCTTGTTAATGATCAATAGGCTTTTTATTGACAAGGGTTGATTTTGCTTACCAACTGAGAAATGATATAGGCTGTCTTAAAACAACTAATTTCAGTGGCACCCCAATGTAATGAACCCCGTTATAGTAAAGTCCCAGTAAAAATTAACAATTATCCCACTAGCATACATTGGAAATGAGATGATAGGAAATAGGTCTTGTTTTTCAATTTTCTCATATCTAATGTGCACTAATGATTGAAAATTATTAGTTAGAATTAGTAAATTATTAAATAAAACAATATTAAAGAATTAATTACTGGTAATATTAATCATTATTATATTTATATTAGAAATAAGAGAGTTAATAAGTTTTGAACCATGACACATGACATGTTCTCCTCACATTGGAAAATGTATTTGAGTTGGGAGGTATAACAATGAGTTATACTTTAGCCTGGCCAAATATATAATTATGTACAGTAATTATTGGAACACCAACGTAGTGCAGTGAACCTTTGTATAATAAAGTTTTCATTCTAACAAAATGTAATCCAGCAGCCCAAACTTAAAATAGACTCATAGTATTACTTATGATAATATTACTAAAATAATAATAAAATAGTAAAATAATAAATACATTGAAAACCTGTATGTAAGAGCTTACATTTTTTTGAATTTCTTGTAATGTAAATTTGCAATCTCAAAGTCTCACTCCTAGGTTAAAACATTTAACATGATAATTATGACAATAATAACTATATTATTACACAATAATTACCTATAACCCATGCACATATAACAACCTGCTTGATCTTGCTTGGCTAAATAGTTCCTATTTGGGTATCCAAAAGGCATATTTCTGCCAGCAGGTTCTTAAACCAGTAGGTTCTTACATGTGAGTTTTAATATTATTGTATACGATCCGACATTCGTGATCACAGGCAACCATCACCTGTGGCAGAGGTACTGGTAGTTATCTGCCACCATATTCAATACATCTTTATTTTAGAATTCCTTTTGATACTCGTTAATAACTAACAATGTTGAAGAACTTTATTGTTTATCAAGTGCCCTTCATCTTTATTTTGTTATTCACACTCTATTTCTTATTTTTGCTTCATTTTTAGAGAGGTGGTCCAGAATAATTGACCATAAGCTGATTGGGAAGTTTTCTACTGTAAATTATTTAACTTGTGACAAGACTGTTGGAACCATATTCAAGGGAAAAAAGGATTTATTGAATATTATGAGACAGTTCATTCATTCCTTGATTATTTAACTTCTGGCAAGTCATTTATGAAAGAGAATTTGAGATTCGCTTTTTGATATGAAAAATATATGTTTATTCATGGTCCAATGAAAATATTGACCAGAACTGTGTAACTGACATCAGACATGTACTGTTTTTTACAAAGATATAAAAAAAGAAATTGTCAATAAAGTTTAAACTTCTAGGTACCACTGTAATATTTTGTATAATCAAACATAGCATGTACATGATATGTACATTACCCAATGATGCCTTGTTTCCTCCCTGTTTGAGCCTCTTCTAGGTGTTCAGTTAGTTTGAAAAATGGCCTCTGCCTCCATTTCACTATGCCAATGCCATTTTTCACACTACAACCCAGCTAACTGAAGACCTAGACAGGGCTATCCCTATACAACCAGCCAGATGCAAGGATGAAACCTCTGGCCCCAATTGTTCAAAGGCTAGGTAATGCTATCCACCGGATAATCGGTATTCAGTGGATAAGTGTTAGCAAAACAAACTACTCTAAGAGTCTATCTGCTGGATAGTGTTACCTGCCTTTTGAACAACCCAGGCCTGGAGTACAGGAATACATTCTAAGATGCTTATCATTTGTGTACCTTGTTGAAATAAAGTACAACTCTCTAGAAAATGGTTCAATAGATCTGCTGTGAAAATGTTTATTAGACCCATGATGTCTGTAAAATCATACTGAAACTCCCTCCCTAGCCCTGGGAAGAATGAGACCGAACTCAAGAAAACCTATTGGCCTTAGTAAACAGGCATTCCAAAGCACTGTTTCAGGACCTTACAGGTTCAATGCATGAGCAAGTAGTGGTACATACCATTGGTTCTCACTCAGCCACACACCAATCAAGGATCAAATTAGTGATGGGTAAGAGCTTTCTACCAACAAATTCATCTTTGTTTGATAGGATGCCTTGTGTTTGGAATTGTTTTATAGCTTTTTATAAACTTGAAGTTGACAAAGGTAAATATAAATTCCATCACTTTTTTTATTTGACATGATAGTCAAGGTATCAAGCTAGTCATTGGTTAACAAGTTATGTTCATTCCTTGATGAAACAGGTTACCATAGCAACATTCTAATTGTAAGCTTATGAGAATTTATACAAGTACTCCCTTTTCATTTCTTCTTTTACATTGTGTAACATATGTTACTTGTAAAAGGTTAGGTTAATGGAGGGAAATGTGAACTTTACCTTTCACCTGCAAGCTCCACCTTTTTGGAAGCACACATAGAGATAAGAAAGAAAAAAGTAACACCTAAGATTGACCCAAGATTTGTATATTGTTTGTGCGGCGCCAAACAATCGAAGATATGACTGCGAACAGTACGGTCAGCTGTTGCTTCCAGAAGAGTTTGGTACCTTCATTATGGCGGATGCAGGATGAACGCAACAGACGATGTATTTTCTCGCGAATGGTTCCAAGAATCAGGTGGTATAAATACGTCAAGACGACCTCTAATGGTGTTTTGTTGGCATTAACAATGGACACAGAACATATATGCGAGGAGGGAACCAGTTCTTGATTGTTTTTACGATGATCGAAGTGAAAGCGCGCTTGCTTCGGGGTTCTGTCTTCTTCGCTGGCGAATGTATCGAGTGTGAAATTATTTTTACAAACGTCGCAGATGGCAGGAAAGAGACTTGTAGTCAACCATGTAATCATACTAACAGTGACTGTTCGAATCAGAGCTATGAAATGGATAGGCTCGCATGGGCCAGCGCGCAAATACACTGTCAATGTACCGTTAACGAAGCACGAGTGAAAATCTGGTCATCAAATTCGAGAACGGATCGAACACAGAATCAAATCTCAACAGGCTCAAATGCTTCTTGTACAAGCTTCGTTCCGTCAAGAGGTTAGGATACAAACGTCTGTTTAGTATGAATTATGCCCGCATTTTGCTGGTATGCTATTATCGGATGACAATGGTGAATAATTGATCGTAATATGTTTGTGTCGTGTCTGTCGTAGGTGAGGAAGGCCGCTGTTTGCTTTCTACTCAGCCGAAGATACTGTTTTGTGATTTGGAGCTTGCTCCGGGGGAATCTAGAACTTGTAAGTGTAAATGGCTTACAGTGTATTTAGCTAACGTAAACTTCTTTTAACAAAGCCAACCTTAACCAGGCCATATAAAAGCTGTATTGTAAATATCGTGCCAGCTCTTTTATCCGTAATAGCAGTTTTATGTTACATATTTGCATTTTGTTTTACTGGTAAAAGAGCACAAATCAGAGCGTTTTTTTTTCGTTACAAGCGAGACAAGAAAGTCCTGAATTAATTCCTGAAAAGAGCTTCGTTTACATTGCCACTGATGCGTTTAGTCGTCGTCAATATATTGGCTGAATGATTTTAATCGTTGACAATAACGTGAATAATCACTATTTTTAATTTTCTTCCACTTTACAATATGTCTAATTAATGTTTTACTGATTGAGCATTCGCGTAAAAAGTAGTTTAAAATTCTTTATATACTGTGTATTCATGAGTGGATGTTGAACATCAAACTGTGGCCTAAATTTGTAATGGTCTCTATATGCAAATATTCACAGTTGTATGGCATACCAAAAACTGCCACTTGTCAGAAATAGGCCCATCTACATGTAAACAAAAAATACTACTGGTTAAAGGCCCACTTGGACATAAGTCCCCCTCTAGTTTTTCTTTTTTTGAATTTGTTTTATTATGATGGTTTGCAGCTCAATTACCAGTAAATAAAAAAAAACTTATTTAGATGAATATGAGCTGCTATAGCTCTTTTTGAAATGTTTTTTTTTATTCTGGATATTAGCTCCTCAGTCCCTATGTTTATAAGCCCATCTAAAAGCCCTTACAAAGTTTTACAACCCCAGGGCTTACAAGGGGGAGTTTATGGTATAGTTTCATGATCTAATTGTTTCCTGGATTTCCCCCCCCCCATCCCCCTCTTGGTGATATGGGAGTAGAGGATAGGCAGTGGGTGTTGAGAAGTCTAAGGAGGTGGAAATAGAGAGAAAGGGAAGAGGGATTCTCATGGTGCTTTGAACCTTCAACTCTTTGATTCAAGGTCAATATAAAGACTTTCTGGGGTTCTTTAATTAGCAGACTTTTTTTTATAACAGGTGGCTTGGTTTCTTTATAGATTTTTATAGTGACACAATCCCATTTGATGGAGTCCCATCATACAAGGGACATGCAGTGAAATATTCTTACAAAATCACTGTTGGCACCAGTAGAGTTCAAGGACAATCCAAGCTTTTGAGATTACCGATTAGAATACTAGTTTTACAAGGTTGGTATCAATACACATGTATGTCAATATGCACTGTATGCCAGATCAATACATTATCAAACAAAACAAATCAAGCTCCATTACTTTAAGCCTTGAGGGTCTTTCTGGCTTTAGAACTTTGTTGTTATTTTAGTCTGTCTTCATCTAATAACTTTGAGCTTTCTATAGGCCTCCTTCCTTATAAAGCATTCTCACCCTTGATCCCACATTAAGTTCCTTGAGGGCCAGGCTGTTTGAAAGCTAGTTAGCACTAACCCAGGATTAAAAGTTAACGAAAATGTCAAAATTCTCACTCCCGGTAATCCTGGGTAAGGTTGGTTGGACTTTTCAAGATCAGGCAATGGGTCTTAAGGAAGAAAGACATGGGGCTCAGCAATGACTACACTGTAAATACAAGCAGTTCCAATGGTTCAATAGATGTAATTGTTACATTAGCAGTTCACTTAACGTTACTTTTTCAGGTCAAGTATTTTTCTGTTTGACTGGAGAGCCCACACTTATTTGGAACTTTGTCCACATTGAGCTGGTCATTCTAAGTAATAGAAACCAGAGTTTAACACTGGCATGTCACTGATTCATATGACTACATTGCACTTAACTCTTACATTATCCAAATAATGTATTACTGTTTCAGGACTTGGAGGAATTGAACATTTTTTAAACAAGCAAGAAAATAATTCACATAATCCATTTTTAGAGGACTCCACTCCAAAGACTTCTCTGTTGGATTTAGCAGTAGATGTTTTAACAACAATCACATCGAGAAGAAATTCTCGTAAGTATGCACTCAATACTGGTGATTACTTATTAAGATGTATTAACGACTTAACTGCTCAGTTTTTTCTCTTTTGATTGTTGTTCTGTTGCTAATGAATGTAGCTTTGTAACATGAATGTTGTTAATTTTACAATACTGGAGCTTGTTTCATTGGCCATGCAATAAAGCTACTACCAGTATTTACCCTACATGCCCCTTACAGACATAAAAAATATAACCCTAAGCCAATCATTAGGGTCTGACGGACTGACATCTATACTCCACTCCTATCGCACATACCCATACACTGTCCATACACTGTTGGGGTCATACATCCCTCTTCCTCTTTTCTCCCAGAAAATCTGTTATGTTTGTTTTTTTGCAGATGTATATAATATTGTCAGCAACAGAGGATCTGTGGGAAGATTCTGTCTCTTCAAGTCAGCTTACAGGATTGGTGAAGAAATTGTAGGATCTTTTGACTTTTCTGATTCCCTTATTATTTGTCTCAAGGTAAATATGTTGACTGGATTTTCTAGACAAGCAGTAGTGTTCATTGCACTAATTAGTGAAATTATATATAAAAAAAAAGGTTCCATCCACTGAAGTTGGGTTAATTCGACTGTAGTTTGTTAGCCAGATTTCAATTGCAACTCTGTTTCTAGTATCTCTGTAACCTTTCAGTCCCATGTTTATCACATAAAGCAGGGATAGACATTTGTTGGCCTGATTGATGGTCATCAGCATGGGTGGGTCTGGGAAATTTAAAAGTAGGATATACATGTAGCACTTGGAGCAATAACTTGAAGAAGGGGAGAGGATGGTCTTCTCCTGGAAACCTGCTACATCATGTCCTCAGGAAAAAAATTGGTTCCTTCAACTCTTACCATTAACCACAAGACAACCTCATGTTGCAAGTTGCTATCTTCTTTGTGTAATACTTTGTATTTGATAGTATTTTACTCTCATGTGCATTTGCAGTTTTCTGCTGTCCTGCAAAGTGAAGAACACATTTCTGAAGAATTGCAGAATCCTTCTAAGCAGTCTTTGGAGGTGACATACACGTCATTCACTTCTGTTCAAGAAAACTGTTTGCATACCAAGAAGACTCATCTTGTTTTGCCAATACCTTTTACGGCCTGCCCAGAATTTGTTTCTGATTTAGGTAAGCCTGGTTTGAAAGGATGGCATAATATAATAAATTTGAGAAAGAAAGTCCATTTTCGTAGAGTTTGTTTTAACTACAGTACCTGCGTCATCTTTCTTCGTATGAATGGGAATATTAAAAGGTTAAGTCTGCATATGAACCAGATGGTACGTCAGGTTGGTCTTTGTAGCTGATTTCTGTACCATGAAACCAATAGGGGTATTTTCTACTCCCCCCTGGAAACAAATTTTCAAGTAACGGTACCCATTAATATAACTGGCTAGAGAGAGGCACTGTGAGAGTTAAGTGTCTTGCCCAAGATTACAGCTCAGTGTCTCTGGCCAGGGCTGAAACCTGGACCACTCGATCTTACCATGAGGTCACCACATCTCGTAAATAGGAATGCATGTTTTTTTAATGAAGTCATGTTTGTTACTCATGAGGTTAACCAGCAGCCATTTCTTTATTTCACAGTTTGCTTAAAATGGAGACTTCACTTTGAATTTACATTGGCATCATCACCATTACCAGCGGGAGCTAGCCCAGTTCAACTAACAACTCCTTATACAGACATTGCCACATGGCAGGGGCCCCCTGACATAGAAGCAGAAACCATGACATGGGACCTTCCAGTCAAAATTATTGCTACCAATCCGTTGCATGCCTCATCAATTTCAATGCACAGGACAAGTAGTACAATGATTTTCTAGGACATAATAACTAATTATAATAGTAATTGAATTCTGAGGAAATGATAATTATTGATAATATTGCTTAATGTTAACATCACTTTGGATGTTATTATTCCCACTTCAATCTTCTACAGTTCACTTTGAGAAGGAGTAATGGCCTGGCCCAAGACTGTCTACATAATCACTTCTGGGATAAATTGAGCGGCACACAGTGTATGCAAATGCAGGGGAACAGAATGCCGACAGGATCACTGAATGCTAACTCAGGGTCAATAAATCATTAACATAGATACCACCATATGACAGACCAAAAGCTGTGTCTTTTAAGCTATCTTGTGCAATCAAGATCTACGCGTTTTACAAAACAAAGAAAATAATGCTCCCATACATGCTGTGTGCAAGTACATGCAACCCAGGCTACACTCCTTTTCCAAGTCAGAATAATTAAATTTAGTGATTATTTTTATGCTGCAAAAACAGTGAGGTATCCAGAATTTTTTTGGAAAATGGTTGTGCTGTGGTCAGACTATTTTGTAAAATTTAGTTGAATTTTCCAGTTTTCTTCAGGGTAGATATCCTGTGGATGCCTAGACAACTTTCTATGCAGAATACTTGGCTATAGGCTTGGTCAGCCACAACGGAAGTCGTATACCCCCATTATGGGGCTCTTTTTTATACAAGATGGGTGTTTTTCTTTTATAATTCAAAGTTTCTTCCTAGAGATTTTAACAAAACATTTTAAACTGTTTGGGCTAAGGGTGGTCATAAACAGAAACAGTCTGAAATTCCTTTTGTGAAAAACACCGGAGGAAAGGAATTTTCAGCAAAATTGAATGCATTATTTTTTATTGTCAGGGCTTATTTTAAATATGTCAGTTGAAGTGGATTATCTTAAACAAATCTTTGTTAATATATACATTTCTTCTTCCACGCTTACTTGGTTTATTTATATTTAAATATGTTTTCTGCTTCACAAGCCTTGATTAATATATATTTTTGAATTTCTTTATTCTGGCCTGAATTTAATTAATATTACATGGCTAACAGACTTGCTGTAGTATATGTGTTCTCCAAAGTACCTAATTAACAGATGTCATCTTGCTTTGATATACCTCGAACTCAAATTTGTTTTTCGATTGGAGGAGAACATAGCATGTGACATGGGTCAAAACTCACTTTTAACTTCCTAGGGAAACAACAACTTGAACTTTTAACTTGTTCATGATCAGGTGAATCTCCTTGAAATCATGGTAGATTTGTGCCAGATAGTGTCAAGCAAAGTATTTGTTTCCAGTTTTTTTTCAGTTTTGAGTTTGGAGGTTAAACAAAACACTAAAATGACCAGCCCCAGGGCAAACAGCAAGTTTTGATTCCCCTTGACCTCAATGTTTAGGGTCGTGGTGAAACAAAGCTCACTGTTTCCCCTATGTCATGACCAGTCATGAAGTCATTAAGTACTTATTGTACAATACAGATGCCAAACTCTTTTTATGTTTAACTCTGCCATTGTGTAGAACAGAAATCAAGCGTATCACAGTACAATCAATTTAATTTTTTATTAGCTGTACTCCTTTTTTTGTCACATTGCACATATTTTTTAAGATCAGCCACTACTGTGTACTTCCAGAAAATATCCATACCTCCCCCATGGAGGGTATTTCTTCTTAGACCCCCCTCCCCATCTGGAAATTCCAATTAAGCTTCATACATTTATTGGTCTTACACAGACCCAACCCCCTCAAAATTTCAATCCCTTTTGTTGGGAGGAATTTGGATATTTTGTGAAACTGCACATTCTATGCGACAGATAACGTCATTTTCATCCACTGGTCAAGCTTTTGGCTAATGACTTTTTCATTACAACCAATGATAGTGTCTCAGATCAGCATAATAAAGGAATAAAGTATAGTGCAAATAGTGACAAGTCAGAATTGCTTGGAGAACCTTCTCTAGGTATGAGTTTGTTTGTAAATAAATACATCTGTACAGGTAATAACAATTTTCTGTTAATATTGTCTAATGTGTACATTGAAGACAAACAATGCTATATTCAAGAATAAATGACACTATTTTAAGAAGCAGCTTTTGATATTTTTGTAGTGGGCATCTCACATAAGAAACAGAACACGTTTCTATAAATTTGATCCAAGTGAGCAGGTAGTCTATGGGTGCTGTGAGTTAATAAGAACCATTTACCATGTATGAAACAAAATGTTTAGAACCATTACCTATCCTCTCTTTAACAATTTTTTCTCGATTGTGATTGGTTCTCCGCGGGACAATTTGTCACGTAATTGGGACGCGATCACATAGATCAGATTTAAACATTTTGAAATTGGATACCTACGTCAATTTGCACATCAAATAGCTTCCTTCTTAATTTCCATACAGGTTTCACAAGTTATGGAAAACTCTTGACTTTTTCACTCAAAAGAAGTTCTCAAAAGGCTTTTTTTAGTAATTTGCTACTGACATTGCAGATTCGATTAATTTGTAATTGGACGTTATATCGTATGTTGGACCTCAAACTGGCTCCGCACCCCGTGGGGCGGTGGGGGGGGGGTACTCCCAGAAAAATTGGGTAGGGGTGTGCGGCCCGCTTCCCAAAACCCTTACCCTAGTATGACCAAAATTTGCAATTTTCCCTACCCTATTTATGACCTGACCAAAAATTTGATACCCTATTTATGACTTGACTCTTACATCATTAGGAGAAGGGCTTTTGTTGCTGCCTTTCTCTAGCCTGCGTAGCGAGCGTTAAACGGCCTAAAGAAAGGCTAAGCGCAGATGGGAGAAGGAAGGCGTGATGAAAAAGTAGCTTCTTCTAAAAAAACCGAATTGAAGACTAGAGTACAAAAATCGATACCCTATTTATGACCAAAATGGCGGCAAAATGGCTACAATCGATACCCAATTTATGACCAAAACGGCTGAAAACCCATACCCTTTGGGGTCGCACATACCTATATAGCCCATATAAGGGAGTAACCCCCCAGGCTCCGCGCTCTCCGATCTTGAAATTAATCGTCCGACACGAGGTCGAATTACCATTACCAATAGTGCCTGTAACGAAGTTAACCTACATTTTCGATCGTAATTTGTACTCTGCGTGCCAATTCGTCACGTAGTCAGTGCGCGATCACGTGGGTCTCCAATTACTGTAACGGGCTTATGCGAAGGCAAATGAATAAAGGGTGAAAGTTTCTAAAGAAACTGTGGTGCTGCGTAGGTGGGGGTAACAAGGTAATTTGGTTATATCAACTAAGTTGAAAATGTAAATTGGCCACCGTAATGAGTTAAAAAGCTGACGTTTCGGGCGTTAGCCCTTCGTCAGAGTGAATGGAGGAATTGTGGGTTATGTATGGGTTTATATGGAGAAAGTGGAGCTACGCTATTGGTGGGAACA
>Ga0126337_10000584_pt1 | contig 19067 bp, 18 predicted proteins | sample DipCmetagenome_FD_92527 | JGI IMG/M metagenome (GOLD analysis project Ga0126337, IMG submission 92527) | Coral microbial communities from La Bocana,Puerto Morelos, Mexico - Diploria C A metagenome | ecosystem: Host-associated > Invertebrates > Cnidaria > Coral | place: La Bocana,Puerto Morelos...
AGATTTATTATCCAACGTTTTCGTTTCCCCAAAATTCTGACTTTGCGAAGGTTTTTAATAGTTCGCGCGGTCGGGGGAATGAGACGAGTACAAATATCGTGTGATATTTGTACTCGTTTCGCGAGTTATTTGTACTCTACGAACCAGTGTTGGATAATAAATTTAATCTATGGGCGCGCCTAGATATGGAAGATTACTGATCCGATGATGTTTCGATCATACAGAAAGTAACATATTCAAGTACAGTTTAAGGGATTTATTATGTAGACATAGCAACTGTGATCTTGTCACTTGTGAAAACAACATGTTATCTTCACACGTGTGAAGGTTACATGTTTTCAAGCGAAAGCTCGTTTGGTATTTCGTTGGTGTTAATATAGTAAAATTATATATCATACCATCAACGCTGTCATAATCATAATTATACACTCTGTGAATATCCACCAATGTTGAGCACACATTCTCGCCGTGGCCAAACTTGGCAAAACTCTTTTCAGTATCTGCGCCACTGGAGCACCGCCCGTCGGACATAACAACATACACTTTATGTTCCCGCTTCTTGGCTGCGAGAGCACACTTCCTAACAGCATCTTGTCTTCTAGTGTAGTCGTCATCAAGCAAAGGGTCCTGCCCTTCTAGGCTTGGTACAGCACGAGCTTCTGAGTCGTTGAAGCATCCAAGCTTTTGAAATTCATAATATGTAAAAGGCGAAAGAATTTCTGTGAATGACAAAACAAGAGTGGTATTAATATTGAAAAAGAAGTATGTCTGGGATGTTGTTTGTTTCTTTACTTTAGCAAAACACATAAGTAAATTTTAAGGGCCGGTAGACAAAGAGTCATGTACCTTCCATGGTTCCTGTCAGATTGTAAACTTGGTTAGCCCTGGGTGCTCCTTTTCCGTCATTCCTGCAATTCTGTGATTTACCGTACTTGTTATACACTTTGTGTGCATTGGGGCTACCGACACACATGCCGCCATCTTGAACTGCAAACATTTTATATCCAAGTGACAAGGCTGCCACAGCGCACTTTTGAATAGCATGATTTCTCTGTGAATAGTTATCTTTGAGGAGAGGGTCGCTTCTTTCCATGGATGGAATTCCTCTGACGCCTTTGTCTTTGTAACAGCCAAGTGATTCGTACTTAGCAGAGGACAGAAAATCTGAAGACGAGGTAGAGATTAGCACGTATATAAAACATGAATTCACGCTCCTTAATTGATGTTTTAACGAAAGAAGCAGTCCATTATTAAAACCAGAAGTTGCTTTCCATTCGACCAAAAATTCGGCTTGAGTTTTTGTCGGAAATTACTAACGGTAATTTCAACGATTTCTGTAAAAGATGACAATCTCGCTCAAAATTGTCGAAAAATTTATTTCTAAGCGAGAATCACCGTTCCATTTGATTTTCACCCTACAATTTTCTGGAATATTTGGTTGTATGGTTCGCATGCGTTTCGAAAATTTAATCATCTAGAGCTGCTTGCTGAGTAGAAAGCGCCCGAACTATGAATGTGCTGTCAACGATAATTTGCCGTCACTTTCTTATATCTACTCAGTATTTGCAACTTAAGTATATTCCCTTGAAAAATTGTGTAAAAATCTACAGAAGCGCGCACACGATGATTCGTTCTCTTTCTGTACAAGTTAATTCCTAATGTGGATAGTTACCAAATTAACGAATAATTTTGGTAGCTGCGTTTGCAATATGTTTAACAGAGGATATGATTATATTCTCCGACCAATTTGAAAATAATTAAACTCAAATAAATTCCATGTAGCAAGTCCTATGATTTTAATCTACCTGTAATGTGTGTTAAAGCATGCACTTCAGTGGCCCAAGGTCCTCCTTTTCCACCACTTTTGCAATCGCGGGAGATTCCATATTTGTTAAAGTCGTTCAGCGAAGGACTACCAACACACATACCGCCATCTTGAATACCCGCTATTGGATATCCACGACCTTTTCCGACCAGAATGCATTTCTCAATTGCATCTTTTCTTGTGGTGTAGTGGCCGTCAAGAAGATGGTCTTTTCCTTCAAGGATTTCCATGGCTCGCACAGGTAGGTCTTTGTAACATCCCAAAATAATGCCATATTCACTTAGAGCTGCAATACAACATATATTTGGCAAATGAGACCTGGGCGTGGTATGCACGTGGCCGGATCGGTTTGCCCTATGTTAATTTGTCGGATCTGTTTCTTTTGTAGCCCAAAGTTGGGACTCACTCTATCGTTAAATAAAGGACAGTACCTACCTAGTGTTACATGCGATCTGATTTGGCTCCCTAAGTAAGTGCAAGTCTAATTTATTCATGCGCGATGATATAGACCCTACAGTCTAAAAGAAGATTATTTTTTATTAAAATTTAATCAAATAGCAAGTTTTATCACACCGCGTCCATATTTCATTGTCTTACAAAAGCTTTAGAACACTGTTCTCCTAATGGTGTGGTTTGGACAGTCTTTTGTAAACCTGCATTCAGCAAGGAAATCCACGTGTTACACACCTCTTGTTTAAGACAGTAACAGGCAAGTCCTTGTACATTGTTTCCGTACTTGCCAAGAAAAGAACTCTAGAATCGCTGAACACATATACGGCCATAGTTGTACCAGAACATACCTTCAGTCCCAACAGTAAGGTAAACATAAATTGCTCCTGATGCACCTTTTCCATCGCTTTTACAATCCTGTGAGATTCCATATTTGTTGAACTTTGGGTATTGAATTCTACTGACAAGACATGCGCCGCCATCATGAAGAGCGAAAACGCCATATCGTTTCTTCATGGCTGCTAGGGCGCACTTTTCGATTGACTTTGTTCTGAGTTTGTAGTCACCATCAAGCACATCTGGGTCTTCTCCTTCCAGAACAGTCATTCCCATGTTTGGTTTGTACTTGTAACATCCAAGTGATTTGTACTCATTCGCAGAATAGAAATCTACAAGGCATGCATTAACCATGTGATTGAGATAAATTGGTTAACATACACTTCATGCATCAGCTGTCTGGTGTATTAATTTTTTTATCAAAGCTACTATGTTATACTACCAGCTTTAAATTATTGTCTGCTCATTCGTAATTCTGTCTAAATGTGATTTCCCGCAAATAATAATCTGCTCATGCGTAATAGACCATAATCATATTCTCGGTATTGGAATGGAACTAGCTTGCGATGGAGGCTGATGCGGACGAGTATCATAGAGGTAAACGTAATTTGCATTTGAAAAAGGTTCCCCGCATTAGCCTCAGTTGGAAGCATCGGAAATACGAATAAGGTCTGCTGACACAAAAGATCACCGAGTAAGCTTTTAAAATATACTTGGCGGATAGAAAGACAAATTAATCATTGAACACCATTATCGAATAATATCGCGATTTGTCCGCTTCTCGAAGATCAATTTTTGCCACCGGAAATCCAGCCTGTACAGGTTTATGGAGCGAAAACGATTCCTGTTAATGATCAAGGCTTGGAAATTACTCGGGAAATGTTTGGTTCATTCATTTAGGTTCATTGTAGTCTATTCCAAAAAATTAGACATTTTAACCGAGTAGCTGAATTTGAAAACATCTTTCCAAGAGGTTCAAAACTACCTTATGAGGTGACTCTGACTACGCGTTATCGTATAAAATCTTAGAACTTGATTAGTTTCTTTTGTTGCGTCAATTAGACGAAGAGTTATCCTATCAACTCTTTTTACGTCATTCTCTTATAAATAGAAAGGTTATCTAATTAGCTCGCTGTAATTCATTGCATTAGCACATTATCTTTAGAGAACATTGTTGTCGGTTCTTGTGTCCTGCTCCTCATTATTGGTTAATAGGTTCATTTATTTCTATAAATCTGAAATAAAAAATTGATCATACCATCCATTCCTCCGATAACATAAACATGATTTGCTTCAATCCCTCCTCTTCCATCGCTTTTGCACTGACTTGACATGCCATATTGGTGAAAATTCTTGTGTGCGGTGGAACTACTTAAGCACCTGCCACCATCTTGAAGAGCAAACACTTTGTTTCCGCGTTGCTTAGCTACAAATGCGCATTTTTCTATTGCATCTGTTCTACTTTTGTAGTTTGCTCCATCCAGACGCCGGTCTTGTCCCTCTAGGCTAGCGAAAGCCGGATAATCTAGTAAGTCTTTGAAGCATCCAATTGGAGTAAAGTTAATAGAGTCAAAAAAATCTGAAACAAAAAAGATGTATTAGCAATTTTCAGGATCGTAGCGCGCAATTTTCAGGAAAACGCACCAAAATGAATTTATTCAACCGTCGATGGCCCGAGCGAGCCGCCTGGAGGTTTGAGGGAATGCCCCTCCCCCCTCCTTGTATACAGTGGTGGTGCCCAAACGATACCATAACAGGTTTTCTTCTGAGCTAAAAAAAGTAATGAAAATACCAAAGATGCTTTGGCCTCTCCAAACAAAACCATTATCCTACTTAGCGAAAGTGATCGAAGAGCGAGTGTCGGAGGGTGTGCAACCCATTTTTGACGCCAAATTTCGAGCTTTCGAGCTAAAAAATGTCTCATATTTTTCTCGTTTTTTACAATCTGATAGATGTTGGACATATCAATCCTATTCCGTGACTAATAAATGCCATCTAAGGTAAGAATGCTTGAGAGACCTAAATGCTTTTCCTGCTGAATTCTGATTGGTCAATTCAAATTTCATTTGCACTGGGGGAGAGGCTCTGAAAATAAATGCCATTTCCCCACGTTTTTCAGGGAGTAGTTTTAAACAAACGTTGAATAGATGGTAACCTTTCCGAAAACTGATAGTAGGTTTAAATAGGGTAGTTATCAGACTGTCAAATCAACTTATTTAATTCATTAAAGACGATTTTCGTACACAAGTTATAAAAAAAATTAATTTTGGGATTCATGCACATGCGTGTGTGCTTATACGCACGAGTTTCAGGAGCTTCGATATCTGTAGATATGTTCGTCGCGTTTTTTATTTCATGACTGATTTCAGGTAATATCGCGACCAGACAAAAGTGCTATCAACACGAGACTGATAATACATGTCTGATTGAAATATTGACAGAATATTGGTCTAGGGGAGGGGAGATGGGTTGAGAACGCTCGAGCCTTCTGCTTCAGGAGTCATGGTATGATCCGGCTCTGTTATCACAAAATATGAATTTACCTTTTCTTCCAGGGAAACGATAAATTTGATTGGCCAGGAATCCTCCTTTACCATCGTTTTTGCAATCTTGTGATTTACCGTATTTGTTGTATGTTCTATGAGCGGTGGGACTTGTAACACACATACCACCATCTTGAAGTCCAAACATTTTGTACCCTTGTAGCATTGCAAATAGAGCGCATTTTTGGATTGCTTGTTGTCTGGTTTTAAAATCATTCTTTAGTATGAGTGGGCGTGGAAAATTCAGATAATACTTTCCATCCACGCTCTCAATAGCTCGTTCATTTGAGTCCTTGAAGCATCCAACAGATTCGTACTCAATATATGGTAACAAAGCTGCAGGAAGGAAAACAAATCAGCAATTAATTTCCAGGGTGTACTCTCTCAGGCCGGCATAACAATCATTTTGTGTAATTTAAATACTGAAAAGATGTAACTTAGACTCTGACTAATTGACTACCAGTATCAATTAGCTAAATTGAAATATGTTTTACATTATTGACCTGAATGGAAAAAGAAGCTCAAAGCTTTTGTTGTATTGAAACTGCTTTAGCTATTTTCGTCGCCAAAGATTAATTCCCTCATGCGTATCTTTTTTGGGTAAAAAGAGGCATTAGAAAACACCATTTATTGAAAGTGCTTTCGCTATTTTGGTAATCAGTTGATGTCCTATACGCGCCAAATGGATTTGGTGCGTATAGAAGACCAAGCAAAATTCGAAAACGACCAAAGATTAATTCCCTCATGCGTATCTTTTTTGGCTAAAGAGAGGTATTAGAAAACACCATTTAGACGAAATATGCATCTGGGTGGGATGAAAGTTTGAATTTATGGCTTGCCTGATTTTATATAACTTACTTACAATTTTTGAATGACAGAGGAATCTCTTAAGGCAGTGAAGAGAACCAGAAGAGGTTACAGGCAGATTTGTTAATAATACAATAGTTTATTTTCAGTTAGTTTGCATCAGAAGCATGTCAAAACGTTTTGTAGCATCTCTTTCCGTTGGACAAAACAAGGCGCAGAATTTTTAGAAGTGGACAGAATCATCAAGAAGAGAAAAACTGCGTATGTAGGTATATTATAAATTCACCTTTCATAATGTGAATATTTGATGGAGTGAACAACCAGGCCCTGATTACAGCAAGTTAACCGGATATGATCCCGCAATCCAGTTGAAAACCAGCGCTTCGTCAACGGTCCAGTTCAAGAAAAGGTGACCTCGATGAGCTCTAAGCCGGAACCCGCGATATCAGTGGATACTTTGTTTTGACAGGTGTCAATTGACCATAACATGGATGTCCAGTATCAAAGAAAGGCGCTATAAACCAAGGCTGTATGTCTCTGTTAATTTGTCGAGAGGTTCGAGTTTGCAGAGCGTTCATTTTCAGCCGTAGTAAGCAATAATGAAGCTTATATGACGGTACAATCTTGTCAAGTATAAACACTAATTATCCGCGTAAGCATGGAATGGCGGTGAAACTACAGAAAAATGTTTTTTCCTACCACGGATTTTTCAATGATAATAGGCATGTATTCATTTAACTTGGCCTAACTAAAATACTTATATATATATAATGTTTACAGGCGCCGGGAGGAAGACAGCTACAGCCTAGGCAGTTATAGTGAATCCTTCGTTAATAAGAATTAAATTAAAGCTATTGATACTTAAACAAGAAACATTAGAAGGAAACAAAACAGAAGATAAAATTGCTAGAAACAGCACACAGGGCGGGCACGGAAGAGTACTGGCTATTTTGCACCTGGAAAAAATTGTTCTCCAGGTTCTTACGTCTTACATATCTGGAGCCCTTTTGTAATATTAAAGTAGCATTCGTTTAAATGAGGCTAGAGAAATGTGACCTGTGAGTAACTCAGTAAGCAGAGCATTCATGTGCGGCACGCGCGTATGAAAATGAGCGTTGATAAGTAACAGTTCCACTTCGCTTAGTAATTTTTGCGCAGCGAGCGTAGCGAGCGAAGCAGTAGTTATAATTTTGCTTATAAGGCAATATAGGCCTCAAATTCTCGATTTCTTCGATCCTGTTTTACATTTTGTACCACAATCCCTTGCGTTTAGTTGCATTTTTACCTCAATGCCTTGCGGCAAGTAGGAAGCACATTGTTTGAGCTCGATCGGTACCGTGCAAATCTCTTCATTGTGGTTCTTCTTTGTGTCTTCCAAGACAATTTAATTGGAAATTTCAACAAAATAACTAAATTTTTAAAATTCTCTTTAAGGGGTTCATAACCATGTTAAAAAGATGGATTTAACTACTTCATTACAATATCTAAACATTGTTTTGTTTTCTTATTCTTTGTCAGTTAGACGAAAATTATCATATAAGGTTTACCATGCAGCAGTTAATGACAAGGAATTTCTGGATTTAACTGAATACGGTTTAAGTTTGTCTGTTGCATCAATGGGCTGATACTGTGCCAAAGAAGATGATAAGTATTCTGAGCCTCCCTTAAAAATCAGTTAATATCCATACTATATGTACGATATTCTCTTATAACAGAAAGGTTATTTAGCTCGCTGTTATTCACTACAGCTCCGCTGCCTCATAATATCGCACTGTCTTGAAAGAAAATTGTCGCTATTCCATGTGGCCCCTTCCTCTTCACCGTTTAATAGTTTTTCACCTATTCTTATAAATGAAAAAAATAACAAACTGGTCATACCCTTGATTCCTCCAATAACATAAACATGATTTGCTTTCTTCCCTCCTCTTCCATCGCTTTTGCACTGACTTGACCTGCCATATTTCTGAAAGGTCTTGTGCACAGTGGAACTAGTCAAGCAGATGCCGCCATCTTGAAGAGCAAATACTTTGTTTCCGCGTTGCATAGCTAGTGATGCACACTTTTTTATTGCATCCGTTCTCCGTTTGTAGTTCACTCCATCCAGGCTAGGGATCGTACGTGATGACCAGGCGTGAAAACATCCAACTGATGTGAATTTATTGGACTCAAAAGGATCTGAAACAATAAAGATGTATAGCAACGTTTAGGGCTGTAGTGTGCATTGTTCATGGAGTACCGACGCATCGAACATACCCCACTCCTTGTATACGGTGGCGGCGCCCGCTGTACGAGGGGGAGTTAAATCCGAGCTGTCCTACTCAAAAACCACGAAAGCCCATTTTGATTTGTTAATAATTGTTCATATGTCTTAGTTACAAACGTAGTTACGCTGTTCACTTCTGTTTTTATTGGGTTTGTATTCCGACCTTAAATCGTCACCACACGCATGTAAAAGCTCACATTGAGAAAGATTTAACTGCAAAGAATCAAACAATTCCGATGTAAATTGCCTGAGATATCCTTGTTCATCATATTCAGGATCAAAATTTGGTTGAGTGTAAGACATCATCACTTGGTCAAATTTACAGCTTAGAGCCAAAAAATAAGCCCTCTGTTTCAGAATTTATGGTGTCCGCCCCTGTCATCACAAAATATAGGGGGGGGGGAGAGGAAGGGTGGGTCAAGGAGAGCTGAGCGCTCTGCTTTAGGATTCAAGGGATACCCCTATGATATCACAAAGCATGAATTTACCTTTTATTTCCGGGAAACGATAAACTTGATTGGCCCAGCGTCCTCCTTTACCATCGCTTTTACAATCTTGCGATTCACCGTATTTGTTGTATGTTTTATGAGCCCTGGCACTGGTAACACACATACCACCATCTCGAATTCCAAACATCTCGTATCCTTTTAGTTTTGCAAATACAGCGCATTTCTCGATTGCTTGGTGTCTTGTTTTGTGGTCATTGTCTAGTAGAGTTGAACTTGGGAAAGAGTTATGATAACCATCCACACATGGAATGCCTGAGTCTTCGAAGCATCCAACAGACTCGTACTTAATATATGGTAGCAGGACTGCAAGACAGAAAACAAATCAGCCATTAATTTTCAGGGTGTACTATCTCAACCCGGCATAACAATCATTGTGTGTAATTTTAATGCTAAAAACGACGTGACTTAGACTCTGACTAATTTACTACCAGTGCCAATTAACCTCATTGAAATACGTATCACATTATTGACCTGGATGGAACGAGACGCTCAAAGCGTTTTAGTTCTATTGCTATTTTCTTTTATTTTCGTGTAAAGAGAAATATTAGGAAACACCATGTAGACAAAAATAATATGCCTCTAAATGGGACATGAGTTTGAGTTTTCGGCTTGCTTACTTTTATACAACACGCAACTTTAATTTAGAAAATAAGTTAGTTTGCATATGATACCACAAACAGAGATAAGAAAATCTTTGGTATTTTTATTCGAAGAAGTATTGCAGCTCAAAGAGCAAAATTCTTGCTCTATCATTTCCGATCAATTTAAAATCAGCTTAAAATTAAAATCCACTTTATTTTTCAATCTATTGTGTTGACGACACGTGGTTAAATGTAATTCCTTATTTCTGAACATGGACTTTATAGTGATAAATATTCTTTTCTTAATATATGGGCTTATTGTTATTGTCCGCGTAGAATTTCATTCCCTCATGTGGGCAGTTTCCGTTATCAATTTTATTTTAATAGTTTCTTTCATAGAATATTTTATATATCGATTTACTTCAATTTGTAGGTAGCTTTGGCTTAATATGTTCAAATAGTTATTCAGACTTATTTAAATACAACCATCTATCATACCATCTACGCTGTTATATTCAAAGGTATACACTTTGTTGTTAGCACCCATGGCTGAGCACGCAGTCTCGCCATGACCAAAATTGGCAAACCACTTTGCAGTATCAGCACCACTGGAGCACTGCCCGTCGGACATAACAACATACACTTTATGTTCCCGCTTCTTGGCTGCGAGAGCACACTTCCTAGCGGCTTTTTTTCTTGTAGTGTAGTCGCCATCTAGCACAGGGTCCTGCCCTTCTAGGCTAGGGACAGCACGAGCTTGTGAGTCCTTGAAACAACCAAGCTTTTGATCATCGTAATCCAGATAAAAAAACGGTTCAAGAATATCTAAAAATAAAAAGAGAAAAATCTCAAGACTAGAATTGATGCTGAAAAAGAGGTTTTATTTCTCAATCATTGAAAACAGAATTTTAAGAAAATAAGTATTATTTTCATCTTATTTCAATCAAACGTCTAAGAAATAATATGATGGATTACAAAACTCGCAAATCTTCAGCTGTCAGTTTACAATATCCTTGTCACTGTACCTTCCATGGTTCCTGTCAGATTGTAAACTTGGTTAGCCCTGGGTCCTCCTTTTCCGTCATTCTTACAATTCTGTGATTTGCCGTACTTGTTATACACTTTGTGTGCATTGGGGCTACCAACACACATGCCGCCATCTTGAATTGCAAACATTTTATACCCACGTGACAAGGCTGCCACAGCGCACTTTTGAATAGCATGATTTCTCTGTGAATATTTATCTTGGAGAAGTGCGTCGACTCTTTCCATGGATGGAATAGCTCCTCCACGCTTATCTTTGTAACAGCCAAGTGATTCGTAGTTAAAAGAGGACAGAAAATCTGAAGAGAAGGGTTGGTATGTAAAGTGTTAGTAGGGACTGGTTGCACAAATTCATGTAACCAACTGACGTCACCAACGCCAAATTGAAGATCTCTGCGTACTGTTTACGTATTAATTTATAGTCCAGATGCTTTATTATAGGTTCCGATTCAGACACAGTTGGTATGCTGACACTGAAAGGAAAACCCGTGTTCATAATTCGCATTTCTTACTCCATCCAATTGTCTTTATCAATTTCATTATATTGTCTGCCCATAATTCAATAAGAGCGCGCACGATGAATTTTTATATTTCAAAATATTCAAGTTGATTCTAAATTTGTTTAACGCGTTTAACATGGATCCCAGAGAAATTTGAAAATACTTGAATTTAAAGAATTTCCATGTACATGTAGTCCTATGCTAATATACCTTTTGTTGGTATTAAAGCGTGCACTTCAGTGGCCCAAGGTCCTCCTTTTCCATCACTTTTGCAATCGCGGGAGATTCCATATTTGTTAAAGTCGTTCAGCGTGGGACTACCAACACACATACCGCCATCTTGAATACCCACTATTGGATATCCACGACCTCTTCCGACCAGAATGCATTTCTCGATGGCATCTTTTCTAGTGGTGTAGTTTCCGTCAAGAAGATGGTCTTTTCCTTCAAGGATTTCCATGGCTCGCACAGGCAGGTCTTTGTAACAACCACGACGAAAGGTATGTCCACTTCGATTTGTTAGAGCTGCAATGCAAAATATGTTGGAAAATGAACGCGGGGTGTGGCAAACGTGAGCATCAATTTTTCCTATTTGCTAATTCGTCAGATATGTTTCTTTTTATCCTAAATTTGGGGCTCTTTCGATAACGAAAACACAGTTTTTTTCGGTATATGCATGGGACGTAATTTGGCTCTATTAAGAGCCAAATCAGATTTTTATGCGTTGTTACGGACCCACAGACTGAAGTGTTTCCCCTAAAATAGTCACCGATACCAGGATGTTTTGGCTTAAGTTAAACGGGAGGCTGAATCGGTTCGTGGTCTCTAGTGGTAATCGCTTGAATTTACAGAGGCGTACGTTTTTGTATCGGAATTCAATCAAATAGCATTTTTCAGTCTCACATCGTGCCAAAATATCATTGTCCTACATGCGCTTTAGCTCCTTTTCTTTCCAATGGTGTGGTTTGGTCAGCCTTGTGTAAGCCTGCTTTTCAGCAAGGAAATCCACGTCTGTCATACCTCTTAAACCAGTAATAGAGAAAGTCCTTGTATGACATTTTCTAACTTAATAAGAGAAGAACGTCTAGAATCACTGTCTCCGTCCATTCATAACTGCTGCATAACATACCTTGAATACTCCCAGGAACATAGACATGAGCTGCCCCTGGTCCACCTTTTCCATCGCTTTTACAATCCTGCGAGATTCCAAACTTGTTGAAAGTTGGGTGTACAGTGTCACTGACAAGACATGAGCCCCCATCATGAATAGCGAAAACAACATATCTTCGTTGCATGGCTGCCAGTGCGCACTTCTCAATTGCATCTGTTCTGAGTTTGTAATCACCATCAAGCACATCCGGGTCTTGTCCTTCCAGAGCAGTCATCCTCTTGTTGTATTGGTAGCATCCAAGCGATTTGTACTCAATCGCAGAATAGAGATCTATAAGGCATATTACGATTAAATTATTCTGCTGTATTTCGTTTTCTTTTACAGCTACCCTAAACTATAAAGTTTCTAATCAATTTTAAATATCACCATATGCAATTTTATCACTAATTCGTAATGACGAGCCAAGAAGATTCCTTTTAGGATACACGATTGACAAATTTGACAACAACAATTCAGAAATGTCAAAATTAGTTTCCAGAGGTGAACGTAACCCTTGACTTGTTAAGCGTAAAATAATTGTAAATTACTCGAGAGACGTTTCTTTTGTGTATGGTTTGGCTAATCTTAAAATAGCAGTTTCAACCAAATAGCTAAAATTTTGAAACTCTGTCTAAGAAACTTGGCTTGTGCCTGATTCTTTTTTGCTAAGTCCGAAATGCCTTAGGACTTAGCTGATGCTGATTTCTAGGCTGTACAGGTTGTTAATGAGTGAGCAGCCAAAAGGATTTCTGTCCATGGGCAAAAAATGTTTTGGTTACTATAGTAACCAAAGGTTGACAGTTGAAAAGTACTCGGGAAATCGTTTAATTGTGGTTCATTTTTGTCTTTTCAAAAATCAATTAATTTGGGTATATGCGGTCCTAAAGTGTATGGGTTTTCAGCTCTTTTCGTCATAAATAGGATATCGATTTCATTTCCGCCATTTTGTGACTCTGGCCAAGTGGATAGGCACAAATCACCCGGCCCAGTTATCTACAAAACTATTTCTGTCATTCTCTTATCAATAGAAAGCTTCTTAGCTCGCTGTTATTCACGACTACTCGGAAGCCTCCTAATTTCCAACTGTTTGACATTGTCGCTATTCTGTTTGGACTTCCTCCCTTCATTGTCTAACAGGTTTCATTTATTTTTATAAACCAAAGAAAAAAAAAAATGAACATACCCTCGATTCCTCCAATAACATAAACATGATTTCCTAGTTTCCCTCCTCTCCCATCGCTTTTGCAATGATAGGACTTGCCATATCTCTGAAAGGTCATGTGCGCGTTGGAACTACTTAGGCACCTGCCGCCATCATAAAGTGCAAACACTTTATATCCGCGTTGCTTAGCTACAGAAGCACACTTTCCTATTGCATCTGTTCTCACTTTGTAGTTGCCTCCATCCAGACGCGAGTCTTCTCCTTCTAGGCTGGGGATCAGCCCTGACCCAGGGAAGTAACATCCAACTGATGTGAAGCTAACGGAGTCAAAAGAATCTGAAACAAATACGAAGTATTTATCAACTTTCAGCACCGTATCGTGAATTTTTCGTGGAGTACAGGTATATCGAGGGGAAAAATAATCGAGCGCCAAAGGCGCGATGCGCTTGGTGGTTTGTGGGCATACCCCACTCCTTGCATACGGTCGCGGCGACCACAGTACGAGGGGAAGTTAAAACCGAGCTGTTCTACTCAAACGACACAACAATAGTGTTTTTTATCGCAACTAATAAAAATAAAGACAACGCTAAAGTTGATCTGGCCTCTTCTAATGCTTAACTGGATCATACTGGATTTAATTTGACTTACTTCTCTTTGTTGTCGAGCATGCATATAGATTAATAGAGCTTACTTTCAACCATATAATGTTTGGTTTCCGGCACTTGTGGATAATTATATATTCACTTAATTCAAATCAGGTTTGGAAATGGCTCGTTCTGTACCACAATATGAGATCTATACAAAATTGGTTTAAAATAATTAATTTTTGTAGAAACAAATGGTTGCTTTTTCCCGGAATAATACGATCTGAAACGTTTCAGAAGTGTTTCAAAACCGCTAATCTCTCTGTGAAGTAGCAAGTGAGGAAAAAGTTATAAGGATACCACTTTAAGTGGACGAAAAATCCAATTGATGTGAAGTCAAAAAAATCAGTAAAAAATAAGGTCGGCACACGTGCTTCACAACTTTCACGTCGTTTAGCGTTTCAAGGGCTTGGATATCAGAATCGCATATCTCATACGACATTTTGGCAACCGTTTGCTCTATGCACTATATCAATGATGCCATGAAATGTTTGATGCTGAGCCTTGTACTAACCGGGCTTTTTATTCTCGAGGACCGAAGGGGAGAGGGAGGGGGAGGCATTCGAGGCCCTAGCTAGCCTATAACTCTTAGAGCAAAAAAGCTTTGTTCAGGCCATTAGATAGGATTAGGAAAGGCTGAGTGAAGTTCACTGAACAGTGAACGCTACGTGCTTTACTCTCTTAATACATATAAACAAAACACAAAAGTCAAAAGACTCACTGATGATTCAAATACGTACCTGCACTGCCAAGATGCAAACTTGCACACAGGAATAAAACAAAGATTTTCAACATTCTGAGGGAAAAGAGAATATGTTCCTATAGCGTCGTTAGAGAGAAATATCAGCAGCATTTTCAAGATACGAGGGAAAAAGCTATAAATATATAAAAAAATATAAAATAATTAGGATTTTCGGTGGGCTTATTTTCTATTAATCTTAATATTACAACTGCAGGGAAACAGGGGGTCGATCTTTTACAATTTAGGATAGAGGGTCATTATAGCTAGTTTATGAGTTACACTGTTGTGTTATACCCTCTTTAAATGAAATTGTTACCTACTTACTGTATTGATCATAAAGACACCTTAAGTTTCAAAACTAATGTTGGACTTGGACCAAAATGAAATGCAGTTGACTCCTGATAACTCGAACCAACTCAATTTCCTATTTACTCTAATTTTACCCTCAGTTACTCGAACCCTTGATAACTCGAACCTTTTACTTAATATTTTTACCCTCGATAACTCGAAGCACGTGTGCCATTCGTGGCAACTTAAAACAATCAGTATTGTCGTTCAGGTTACAATAAATTACGCAGTGGAAACGAGCTCCTTACTACTATCAGTCAGGTGGCTAGATACCGATAAAAGACATATTTATTACGAAGGCAGAAAATCATACTTCACACTACACTATTTGCTGTTCATTTACAGAAAATAAACATTCATTTGTGTCCCAATTTCTTTTATTATGGTCAATAAACAGTCATTAACACCAACATGATCTTCGTTTGCGCGTAAGGAACGTTTAAGAAAAACATTTACATATTTATTAACATTCAAAATCATCAAAAGAAAAACAATACCTTCATTTAACACTCATTGACTGTAAACGTATTTTCATTTTGGTTGAAGAAATATTCGTTGTCACGAAACGACAATCATTTAATTATAAAAACAAAACCAGTGGGAGCAATTTAGTCTTTCCAACTCCTTTCAAATTCAACTCGGTAATTTCATCTACAAGATTTAAGGATTTAAGTTCTGTTCCGTCATTTCCATAGGTCTTATGAGCCAAAACAATGAAGTAACCAGATTATTCTACACAAGAAACTTTCAGCTGATTTTCGATACTTATCTTTACATTAAATTAGGAATAGAATAGAACACAAGGAAGAATTTTCGTTCAAAATTTGTGAAACTCTTAGACTGTCGGGCGTTCAGTCTGATTCAAGACTGCCCCCGGCTTCCAGAAATAAGTCACTGCACACAAAGAAATTAAAAAAGCGAAATATTTTGAGAGACAAATTACTGTCTGTCAAAAGATTTGTAACGCACGTGCATGGCCTTTGCTCTACACATTAAAATCTTTCGTTTGGCGACGTTCTCGTCTCCGTTAGCTGTCGTAGTTTGCTCTCCGAGTGACACATGCAAACATCCCACGATACATGTATATACAAGATTTATATTTATTTTAAACTTTTTAACAAACCTTTGCCGATATTTTCAGGGGAACTGGCCCGCACAGTCCTCCTTCCTGAAAAAGAGAATTCGAGTAAAAACATTATAATTTCAAGTGATATCTATATGTGCGTGTAACTTCTGCTGACTATCATCACCTTTGTTCAGTTTGCCAGAGTCTTAATCTTTACGTCTGACGGTCCAGGCGAAACTGCAGCAATCTTTGACGAGAACAGGTCTACAGAGGCTATTTAATAGGCGTCAACTGATACTTCTGCCGGAATCTTGTCATCTACGACTTCCCCCCAGTTGAAACGTGACTGAACCATGACACGTGTCATGTAAGGTGCCAGGATCCTTATTTTCTACCACATGTATACTTTCTTTCACGTTCCTGATTTAAGAATAAAACACCATATAGTCCATCAATGAGCAAAACTGTTAAATTTGATCGACAAAAGTAGCAGACTGTAAATATTAATTCAGCTATGCTGCACTTATCTTCAGCTTTCTTGTCTCTAGTTACTTAAGTCTCCTACGCATAGCTGAATCAACATCCACTCTGAGCTTTTGCCAGGTGCTCACCTCTGGGTTCGCCTTCAGCTTTCTTATCTCTCACTAGTTACTTAAGTCTCCTACGCATAGCGGAAGGTGAATAGCTGAATCAACATCCACTCTGAGCCTTTGCCAGGTGCTCACCTCTGGGTTCGCTTTCAGCAGTGGGTGGAATAACGCGTTGCCGAAAAACGACTCGTGGCTGGCAGGTTTTCAAACGCGACCTAGCAAATGTAGCTTCATAGAACCCTAAATGGTAAAGTTTTATAGTTTAACTAGGCGGGCAGAATAACGGGCAGAAGACCGGTCTACTTGATTTCAAGTTTGGGTGCTTATTTTCTAACACATGCACACTTTCTTACACTTTCTTCAGATTGAGATTAATTAACTCACAAGGTACTCTATCACTGAACGAAACACAATTATTAAATTTGATCGAGTAGAGAAGCAGATTGGAAATAATCATCATGCACGTATGTTTTGTCCTTTACCGGTTGTCGTCACGTAAGTATCCTGTGTGTACCATCAATAACTGAAGCTATTTAGCATATAATAGCTATTCAGTCCGCTTTGAGTGTTTTCCATATGCCCACCTTGATCCACTTTGGTGGGCGGAATAACTTGCTGGCGAAAACGTCTCGTGGTTTGTAGGATGTAAAACGCGACCTAGCAAATGTTGCTTCGATTATGCAACCCTAAATGACAAAAATTTTGTGCGATTTTTTTGAAGTATATGACGCGAGCATCTTGGCCTTTCAAAGAAACATCCGTGGGGATCGTGTCTGCATACCATTACGTTTAACCTACTTTGCTGTTATCGTCAAGCTTATTGACTTTTTTTATCAGTTAGCGGACGTACATTCAAAATCGACCTCTTTTTTTGATTGCTATTTTTTTTATCTATTAAACCTTTTTTTTTCTCACGTCATTAAATACACCTACCACAGTTACAAGGGGTCACTTATATTCCTTGAATTAAGACAGGTTCACAATGCACCCAGTGACTCTACCTCGTGAGGGGGGTAGGGGGGAGCAAAGACAGAGGTGCATTTTGCTGAAACCATTTTAAATTTTTTTTTTATTGTTATATAAAGATGTTAAACCACAAGTTTTAACTTGTATCTATATCAGATGGATGTATCTGGCACTGTAAATTGGCTTTAAATGCCAAGAACGCTATGTAATTATCCGCCTTATTTACTGATTGGCTGTGGAAAATACGATATGCGCTTCGCAATTTTCATATTTTATCGATCAAATTTAGCTGGCTTAGTTTTTTGGGGGGTCATTTTTGGGTCATTGATGAGTTTCAGAGCCTCTGCAGTGTCCCACCCCGGCTCGTCACCGGTCCACCCGCACAAGGGAGCTCCGACAGGCTGACATGCATAGCGCATTTATAAGAGTTCTTCAACTCTTTTCCTCCCATGTTGGACGCATTTTCTTGGACTGCACAAGGCGTAGCGTCGTTTTAGTGCTAAGCTTGTTTTCGTCCTATAATGTCATAAAATTACTATTTTCGTCTATACCTCTGCCAGACATATGAAACTCGTTGATTTCTCGATATCTTTTAGCTGGATGTCGGTTACATCTTAGATTTCCTGAGAAGCTCGTTCTTAAAAATACTCGAGCCGTCTATACGGACTTAGTGTAGCTGGTCTCTAAAGTTAATTCGATGTCGTAGATAATTTTGCATGCTCGTGCATAATTTTGCATGCTCATGTTTGTTATCTGCGTTTGCCTAATTTTTAATAACTTTTCCATCTTTTATTTTCAGACATTGCAACAGTTGCAAGAGGCTCAAAATACTACCTGAATTAAGATTGGCTTAAAACTGATATAATGATCAATGAGTAAACTGTTAAATTGGATGCTTCCAAGACTTACTATATTATCCGGCTATCCCTAGCCTAGAGGGACAAGACCTGCGTCTGGATGGAGCAAACTACAAAAGTAGAACAGATGCAATAGAAAAATGCGCATTTGTAGCTAAGCAACGCGGAAACAAAGTGTTTGCTCTTCAAGATGGTGGCATGTGCTTAAGTAGTTCCACCGCACACAAGAATTTTCACCAATATAGCATGTCAAGTCAGTGCAAAAGCGATGGAAGAGGAGGGATTGGAGCAAATCATGTTTATGTTATCGGAGGAATGGATGGTATGATCATTTTCTATTTTAGATTTATAGAAATAAATGAACCTAACGAGGAATAGTTACCACTACAGCTACCCCCGCTGTTAATCTGTCCTTTTAATCGTATCCGTTACTACAGTCAATGCTTTCGCTTGATATTTTGGCTCTTCTGTAATTGATTGAAAATAATTTTTTGGGTTGGACTTTTACGAAGAAAACACTCAATGATCCTCAATGGCGGCACGTGTATTCTAAATTACTGCACTGATGAACTGTCTCAAGGATTTTGACCTTCTCTTCTTCAATGTGGGACGAGGAAAAGAAAAACAAAGCGAACTTGTGTAAAAATTCTGAAAGATTGATAATCGCGTAAACAAGACAGTGAC
>Ga0126337_10000585_pt1 | contig 19061 bp, 11 predicted proteins | sample DipCmetagenome_FD_92527 | JGI IMG/M metagenome (GOLD analysis project Ga0126337, IMG submission 92527) | Coral microbial communities from La Bocana,Puerto Morelos, Mexico - Diploria C A metagenome | ecosystem: Host-associated > Invertebrates > Cnidaria > Coral | place: La Bocana,Puerto Morelos...
AGGTATGAGCAAGGGGTTTCCTTTTCGAAAAAAAGGGTATGAAAGGGGGAATGGGTGGGGACGCGGGGGGGGGCGCCCCCGTTAAAAAACTTTTTAGGGAACCCCCCCCCCCCCGGGAATTGTTATCAGGCATGAGACCTCTTTATGGAGAGCTCGCACGTGGGTAAAATAAATGGGCCATTTACTCTGTGCTTCTGTTTCAAAACGAGTCCTCGTTGAAACCTTTCATATGAAAATGAAGTTTATTTACATGAAAATGAAAATGAAACAGCAGGTGAAACAGTCTATTATATTTTCATTTCCGGTTCTGCATGTAGACTCGTTTTGACGCAGAGGCAAAAGGCAGCTCGGAAATAGCTTATCTACGGTTCAAATTCACAGGATTCAATGATTGTCGTTTAATTTTGCAGTGATGAAGCCTGATGTTAAATAACTGTGAGGTAAAACAAGAAGAACGAAAGAAATTTTGCCTTAAACGGTGGAAATAGACTTCCAGCAGTGATCTCAGAAGAAAACCCATTCGGCTCTTCATTGTTGAGAAAAATGTTATTATCTTTTCCTTAAATATATTCACTCTCTCTTTACTCCTTGCAAAATTTCAACCGTGTCCTCAAACAAACCTTCAGTAGTGTACGACTTGAGACAGTTTAAGTTCAGGTTGATCAACCCTACTTTTTTGACATTGTATGGATTTCCCACTGCTAAATCCTGAAAGGAAATCATCTGTAGAAAATGAGTCTACGGCTGAAATACCCAACAATTAACGCCAAATTAGGAGTTACGGCATAAGGCTATGAAGACCGGTACAGCAAACCAGGAAACCTGTTTTGCGGGAATCCCATCTTTTGGGGTTTAATGTTGCTAAGCAACACGATTACCTGCACCGAAAAGCTGACGTGCCATTTTCCGATTGGTCGGAAACAGAATTTAACACTTCAAATTTCAACGAGCACTTTCGAAAACAGGCCATACATACAAACATTCATCATGACATACTTTTTCATTTCAGAAGCAAACTTTATGTACAATTAAAAACTAAAAATAAGGAAAAAAGAAGAAAGATGCCCCCAGAAAAGGAAGTTAAGAGGTTATCCCCTGATATGACAAATCCCTTACAGAAGTACAATTTTATTTGTGGTTTTAAACAATTAATACGAGATTTCCAGTTGGAACGACAATGTGTGAAACGAGTAACCACGGACAACGAAAGGAATTATTTAATCTATGCCACCTTTAATTTGACAACTTGAGCGAGGAACGAAATGACACATTTACTAAGCAATGGAAGTGCTGTTTTTTTAAAACTCTCAGACAAGAACTCGGGCACTTAAAATTCACCTCTATATTTCACCGCAAATGCGCGCCTGCCATTAAAATGTTTACCCTTTACGTGTCGTGCTGTGTTTATAGATGAGCTTTAACTGGAACTCAAATTGATTTTGCCTGAAATTAAGTAAAGCACTTGTTCTGAGGAGAATAAAACCGCATAAATCAGAGACAACTACGATTGCTTTCGAAATGCAAAGTTTGACTGACAAGAGGCAAGTGGTAGCAATTACTGTCATTATTTCTGGATTCGGTTTTTAAATACGTAGATTATATTCATCATTCGTTTATAAATCCTGGCGTCTGTAGTTTTTGTGGTTACATAGGACTGTAATCTTGCCAACACCGCAGAGCTTCCGAACGAGAAACAAGGAGTGATATTACAGAAGAAGTTTCGAGGTGTTTTCCAGGTGTTTGAAGAGATAATAGTGCTCTCTCCACATACTTTGAACGTTGAAACGTGTTCGTCATATCAACGGCAGCCGTTCTTCATAAGCGAGACCAATTATCCGCGCATGGATGAGGGAAAGTGTAAACGTTGAAGAAGGCAAAAATAAGGCCGTTCCCAGCGATGGAGTTGTGTTTAATCGAATAAGAAAGGCATAAATTGAAAGTTGAATTTCACCTGTTTGCAGTACAACTATTACGTTATGTACAAATGGGCCCCGTTTAAGTACACAGTCGCGTCGAAATTTATCCAACTGTTACGAATCTTGAAAAGAAATAGCGTGCCGGGTTCGTTTCAAGCTCGCTATAATAGGCTTTAGACTCAAGAGGCTAAGGTTTGTTGTACTGCGAAGAAAACACTGAAGAAAACACCAGCCATTATCTATTACATTCAAGTGATGGAGTCTGTCACGGTTTTCAACAAAGTTTTCTTTTATAGCGCTTTGCCTGTAATCTGGATTTTACAATATTGAAACAATGTTGCTGAGCTCCCACACGACTTGTGTAGCTGCAATTTTTATTCTGCAGTGGATGTGCGGAAGTTTTAACACAATAACGACTCCTCAGCCCGTTTTAACACTCGTTTTTGTCTCAGAGGAAACTCAACACTACCATTTGAATACAGCGTTTGACTTTTTTCTGAAGAAGCAAAACGATGGAGTTTCCACTACTTTCAGTCTGGAGGGAATTACAGTTGAATGGAAGAAAAACGATACGCCAAATTTAACATATGAAAAAATCCAAGAAGTCATAACCAAGCAAAACGCAACTGCCGTCATAAGTTTTTTGCCACCGAAGAAAAACCATTTTCTTGTTAACGCATTGAGTAAAGCTGTTATTCCAATTATTGGGCTAGAGAGTTTAACGGAGGAAGTCTACAGCAGCAAAAAGGTAAGCGAGCTAACAAACACACTAAAGGACATTTTGTTTTCTCTTTGCCACAAAAATATAGGCACCTTTATGGCGACAACATTAAATTGGCGCCAACATTTGAGTGAGCCGGTACTAATACGATATGTCAAAAAAGCTCGATTTTCGAGTGATGTCAACACAGGCTGTGTGCAAGCGCCTTTGCATTAGGCCTTGATATGGTAAATTTTCTTCAATGGCAATTTCGATCGCAATGGTTAATTTTAAAACTAAACAATTTTTTGCCGACTTACAGTACCTGTCATATGTCTTCTCGTACGTAATTTCCCTAATAGAAATTTTAATTTGGTCTCGTAATTGCAAACCTAAAACGCAATTGCAATCTACGTGTACTCTCGTTATTTCGCCCTCGGCAAGAAAACCTAGTAATTTTACATGGCATGTGGGCAGAATTGCGAAATTTGCATGTGAGTTGGCTTGCTGGACTGTCAGAAATGCAAACACAAGAACAAACGGAGTACATTTACTAGGAGGGACTGCCTATGAGTGGAAGTGAAAAATTTATATCTCCTTTCGATTGATAATCAAAATATAAGAACTGAATTTGCTGAAAGCTGCATTATGAGACGTACAAATTTTCTATTACAATTGCAGCGACTTGAACTCTACTTTTAAGTTTTAGCCGCGGTTGCATTAAAAACTAATGAAATATTTTCCTCAAAATCGGGCAAAAAGCATGTTTTTTATAACAGGCAGATATCTGAGGCAGGATAATTAACAATGAATATTAATGAACTTTGTATTATTTGATTTGTTTTTTTCGGATAAAAGGTACTGAGGAGCAAATGTAAATTTTTCGCACTTTGATAAGAACGCCACTTAAACGACACTGGACAGGACTTGGCAGACTGCTTCTATATTGCAGAGAAGCCAAAATAAAACACTATTAAACCAAATTATATTCGTAAACTAAAAGGATTGCTCCACGTAGGAGATTAAACAGACATTCGGCAGTCCAAGATCGGAAATTTAATTCTATTTGTCTGGGCTTTTAGTAAATTCGTCCTGTATTGACTGTATTATTTAAAAATTAAAAATATTTAAGTTAACTGAACTAAGATCATAACAACTCCTTCATTTAATAATTGCTTTCACCGCGCTCTGTTGTTTGCGACCGTTCGGTGGGAATCTTTACAAGCTTACACAGCCGTAGCAAAAACAGAAAAGAAAGAAAAAAAACGTCCCTACTGTGTAACCAATTTCAGAGTTTTCTGTTGCTGCTAAAAGGTTCGCCGTCGTTGGCCAAAAAGATAGCCATGGAGTCTTTATGGTTAGTTTTTAGTGTAGTCAAGAGATGAAAGCAATTTTTCCGCGATACGTTTGAGCTTTGTAGCTCTGGGAAAATTAACAATAAAAAATTCGTGAACACCAAGAAATAAGGCTTAAGATAAGACTTGAAACCACATTTAGTCTACTGAAACGAGGGGCGAAACATATTTGTACCCGAAAACGGGATTTTCAGATCATGGGAGACGAATTGAAACGGGTCTTTCAGTCAGAAGTCTTCAAACAAAACGTTAAAAGTGCATGGTTTTATTTGCTCCCCAGGAAGGTGCCTTATATTTATCAATGCTTCCAACAGATGCTTTACAAGCCAGTATCATCAAGGATTTGATGCTAGAATTCGAAGAGAGACGGTTCGCTTGTATCACAACTGACACATCACGGAACGATGCCCTGTTTTCTTACCTCGGACACTACACAGTGAACAATGGCCGACAAGCGGCCGCACCAAGGTGTATTATTCTCAGAGAAAACAATCTCATGGAAGAACTCAGCGCTGGATTAGCAACTATCAGTGCAAGTGGGGTGCGCCTGCTCGTTGTCCACTGTAAAAGCAATGAGAGTACTGCAATAGTTGCACTTGCAAGAAAGTTCAAGTTTAAATTGCTGGGGCGTGATTTTGTTTGGATCTTCACCGATAAAGCTGTTACTTCGGACGCAAGTTCGTTTCCCGAAGGTTCATTTGGCATAGTAATCGGTCAAAGGATTGTAAATGCCAGTATATTATACGAAGGACTGTTAGAAGACGCGGTGAAACTAATTACCAACAGCTTGATAAACGCGCGCAGTGTTTCAAGGCCGCACGGAACAAGGTCAGAGCGTCAACAGGGACAGCTTTTTGCCGCTCAAAAAAGGCAGATTTACAGGTAATAAATGAATATACATGTATATGATATCGTTAACCATTTGACAGAGACCCGGGGGGGTACTCCCTTGTATGGGTTATATAGGTATGTGCGGCCTCAAAGGTTGTGGTTTTTCAGCCATTTTGGTCATAAATAGGGTAAGGATTTTGGGAAGCGGGCCGCACACCCCTACCCAATTTTTCTGGGAGTACTCCCCCGGGACAGAGATTAACCAATATCTAACCGAAACTATGTTAGTTAAGGGTGGACTAGATTACCCGCCACACTCTGAAGGGTGTACAAAATGGACAAAATTTGGCGTTTCGTCTGACAACTGTAAACATAACATTCGGAGAAAAATGTAAATGGAACTTCTGAAAACCTCACTAATTCAGTAAGTTTAAACAAAATCACAAAAATGAAGGAGGTTTGGATACCCGCATAGATTTTAACGATTTTACTTCCCTGATTACTCCTTAGTTTTTGTTTCGATTTAGATATCACTGAATTTTGTCAAAAATATTCCGCTGCGCGTCGTATTTTCAGCTGTCTTTTCGGTGATCCATAACCAGACAGATCTCTCCATAATTTTGTCAAGTTCACTGCCGTTGTTGTATGCGCACAATAGACCTTTTTAGCTTGGGCGGTTTGTTTTCCCATTACAGACCACGTGATATTTCCTAGAGGACTTTTCTTTTATCCACATAAAAATTATTCATTCATACCGGCACGCGACTATTTGAAAATTTGAAAGCAAGAATTCTCAAGAGAATCATCACATGATCCGTAATGGGGCAACAAACCGCCCAAGCTAAAAAGGTCTATTGACAATCATGTGATGTAATAGGTGGTACGTCAGAGGGATTATAATTTTGAACATGAAGTGTACATGTGAAGGTTGCACTGTGAAATTCATTATCATTACCATATTTTGCAGGGAAATGGTGAATCACAGTTTTCTTGGCCAAACAGGACCAGTCCAATTTAGTCGCAACGGGGAGCGAACGTCTTTCAAATTTACCATTGTCAAAGCCATGCGACAGCACGAAGAGGCACAAGCATGGCACGTCATGGGGTATGCCTGTCCGGAATGGACTCATGACGATGGTCCTCATAATCTTGAGGCCTTCTTACCAAAGGACCTACCTACTCCTCGCCACTTGAGAATAGTAACCATTAAACACGAGCCTTTTACAGCGATCCACGATGTATATTACAGCAGTAGACTGGGTACGAGTTGTCCGGCTAACACAGTTCCTTGTAGAGAGTTCAATAACGGCAGCCACACTTCGAACGTGGCCCACGGAGGATTGTGGAAAGACAGTGAGGGTACCTCGAAAATTTTGTGCTGTTATGGAGTTATGATCGACATTTTGTTAAAAATGTTAGAAATCGAAGAGTTCTCATTCGACCTTTACTTAGTCAGGGATGGAAAATATGGATCGCTCGACCCGGACACCAAACAAATGAACGGAATGATCGGCGATGTTTACCGAGGATTTGCCGATCTCGCTCTTGCAGTGATTACGATCACTGAAGAGCGTTCGGAGTACGTCGGTTTCACGACTCCTTACATCGGAACCACGCTGAAGTTTCTGGTAAAGCGGTTTAAATCGAGAAATAGAAATTTTGTGCAAACGATCAGTGACATGCGACTCATGAAATCATTCAGTATGGAGCTGTGGTTTGCATGTTTAGCAGCTTTCTGCGCCATTGCAATAACTGTCTGGGGAATAGAGAAAGTGTATTATTACAGGGAACATAAAAGTCCGTATTTGTTACCCTTCGAATTCGTGGCGTATGTTTACGGTAACATATTTCATGTACCACTCACGAAAATTCAGGCCAAGTCTTACTCCGTTCCTTTTGTGATGGTGGTAGCGAATTTTGCAGGCCTGGTGTTAGTGAGCTCGTACACAGCCAACTTACTGGCTTCTCTCATCACTGTAGAAGACATAAGCGTCGTATCAGGCATCGGGGACGAAAAGGTAAGTCAGGTATACTCACCAATGATTTCAAAATGAATACTTTATCTACATTTCCTGTCAGATACCGCGCGTGCCTAAATTCCGAAAGAGATACTTTTTTTCCCGGGCAAGCCGTTAAACGTCAAATTAATGCCGTCGGCGCTCAAAAAAATTCTAGTCTGTTCCAAATACTCAGGTCTATCCAATTTAGTTATTTATCGGGTTAAAGCTAAACGTGAAACAGTTATGCGCACTTTGTTTTGCTGCGCCATGGATAGTAGGTTATTGTGAGTTTTCCAACAGTCATACGTTGGGTTTTTCGATGGAGGCGCGGTGGCCTCACGGTTAGTGCGCTTGACTCCCGATCAAGCGGTCTGGGTTCGAGCCCTGGCCGGGGACATTGCGTTGTGTTCTTGGGCAAGACGCTTGACTCTCACAGTGCCTCTCTCCACCCTGGAGTATAAATGGGTACCGGAGAATTTAATGCTGGGGGTAACCCTGCGATGGACTAGCATCCCATCCAGGGGGGAGTAGAAATACTCCTAGTCGCTTCATGCTACAGAAACCGGGATAAGCTCCGGCCTGATGGGCCACTTGGTTCGTATGCAGACTTTACCTTTACATACGCTGGCTTACCAGGTCTTTCGACTTATGCTCGTATGTCAGATGGTATTTTGTAACTGAGAGCAACAAGAAACTCCTTCTCGTTCTCACTTGACAGTTAAGTCAGCCCAACATATCTCACATGTAGCTGGCGATAATTAACCTAGCTAATTATTAATGTAGTGAAAATCAAAGAACTGCTAGCGCGGCATACTTCGGTAACACTTATGCTAGTTCAACACTGAGAGCTCTTAACGCCTCCTCGTCCTCGTTCTATGCACACTTTGTCGACAGTTGAACCTAACACAGCGTATGTACCAGGCGACAAGCTGCCGCATCAATATTTACTGTCAGTAGTGAACTGCTTACACCGCATACCTCTGTGCTGAACGCTAGAAGCTCCAAAAACGAAGCCGGGCAGCAAGAATCGGCCGACAGTTGAGTGAGCTCGATATGAGGCACGTACCTTGCCACGTGACAGAGCAGTGAGTGCGGTATATCTCACAGTATACCTCACTAGTTAACTCTGATTTCCTCCTCTGTATTTCTCTCAGCTAGTCGATCCACCAGAAGGGTTCACATTTGGAGCTATAAAAGACACGAGCACAGAGGACTTCTTTAGAAAGAGCAGTAGTGCAAGGCTACGAAAGATTTACGAAAACATGAAAAATCACAACGTGGAGACTTTCTCCGATGGAATGAAAAAAGTTCGATCAGGGTGGGTTTTGCTATCATATTTGAAACATGCGTTTAGGACTCTCAATGTAATATAACACGAAAGGCCGTGTTTGACCACATTTCCAAACACCGAGAAGAGAAGTTTGTATTGTGTGATCGTCCGGGTGAGGGTAGTTCTGAAAAGAACTGTTGTTGGTGGCTTTTCAGAACTACGCTCACCCGGACGATCACACTATACGAACTACTGATACTAATGTATTCAAATCATTTACAATGTACCGAGAGGAGAGTTGAAAATACGACGTGCAGCGGAGAATTTTTTGACGGACTTCGAGATTTTAGGAAAACACTCGTAAAATCTCGAGTATAAGGATTGTATAAATTGTAGGTATGGTGACCGGGCACGATCAACAGTATGCGTGGTCTCTTCTCTTCCTTAGTCAGACGAATGAGAAGTCAATACAAAAGAGGGAGAAAAAATGGCTGCCTGAAAACTGTACGGGACCGAGGCGCGCGGTATAGAAACTGGAAACAAAGCCAGCGGAGTTTTGCCATCAGTATCTACAATTGCTAAATATTGAGACAAAACCATAACTTAAAGTTCTTTCCTCCTTTACACAGTGAGCTTAAAGTCTTCATCGCTGAAACGGACGCCGACGAAGACTCTAACTGCGAGATCAAGGAGGACGGCGTCCCTTTTGAATTATCAGGATTTGCGTTCGCGCTGCCAAAAAACTCTTCGTGGAATCATCAATTATCCCGCGCAATTCACAAACTCAATGCTCACGACACCATTCCTAACATTTTTCTTAAATGGACGACATCAAGATGTAAGACCTCGCAGCAAACTGTCGTTGCCCATAGGATGGGCCTTAATGAGTTCGGAGGGTTTCTTTTCAACACCGCTATGATATGCTGTGGTTGTTTTATTCTCATGTTGGCCGAGATCCTCGTTTATCGTAAGATTACAAGCACTAGACGCAGCTTCAGTCCACAACAGAATGGAGTAGTGCTTAATGCCGTGACTTTGGCCGAAAGCTCGTCAATGACGAGCATTCTGAACAATTAAACAATGATATGATGTTTCCTTTTCACCTTTCTGTTGCCAATAGAAATAATTTTTATTAAAATTACCTTATTCTGCTCCATTGCTAGATATTGCGGTATTGTACATTTGTTGTGTTATTAGAAAGAGAACTTCGCAGGTCTGAAATGTATCTTCACATAGTTGCCATGGTTACCTTTTCCTACGTCACGGTTTGACCTGGAGTTCAGATCTCGCGGTCTGGGTTCGAGCGCTGGCTAGGCTGGAGTCACTTTGTCGTGTTCTTCGTTGAGACACTTAATCACAGTGTCTCTCTCCACCCAGGTGTATAAATGGATACAGGCGAAATAAATGCTACCGGAGGGAGGGTAACCTTCCGAAACAGCATCTCACTCCAGGGGAAGTTGGAATACTTCTAGTCACGTTTTGGCTATGGAGACTGGAGATAAGCGACCGACTGATATTTTATGGAGCTAAAAAGTACACTGCACTGACCATAATTACAAAACGGACGTAATTTGCAGAAACGGGACTCGTTAAATCTTTCACTTAAGTTGCTAGGTAACGTGAATACCATATTAGGAACGCTACATTACGTGATTAGACATAATAAGAAAAGAAAAACATCTTAAATTGCTTCGAAAAATAGTTTTTACCAACGTCAGTTGTTCCCTCTCAAAAAGGCAATTAAAAAAAAACAACGACAAATGATTTAAGTGCTCATCTTTCACAGGAGACGTAGCTTCATATCTTTTTCTAAGACATAAAAGGTCACAGTTAGAATATCTGACGGGCCAGTTTTATTTGGAATGTTAGGGAAGAAATTGACCTGAAACGTATCGGAAGGCAGGTCTAATTGGCGTAACTGAGAAGTAAAAGACAATTTGCGTAAAGTACAAGACAAGTATCAGCCTATCAGAGTTAATTCACTGAACGTTTTGTCTGACATTTTGCCCGCTTGTAATAAACGATCGAATTGAAACTGAACGCGAGTTTGCTCGGCGTTCTTTTTGAGTTTAAAACACTGACGCTTGTTACATTTCATTTCACCGTTACAAGAGATCAAAAATCAATTGTATGACTATAAAATATAAAATTCAGTTCTGGAATCTGAGTACACAGCTCGAGCGGGATTTTCAAAGACAAACGACAGGTGTATATATCTCTGTGTGCTCACCCGTCCGTATCGCGTCAGGTTAATAATAAACCTTGACCTGTCATTTAAAATTTAACAGGTAATTGAGGGGGCAAATCTCGATTTTGGGACAGTTTTATTTTCCCCTCTTATCGTCAGGCGCGAGCACTGAGTAATGCTTTTGACTCTCTTTACGGAAAATTCAGCGCCCTGAACAAGGATTTAGTGAAGATACGAAATTTGAGACAATGGTTTCGTCGGGAATTCATTTCTCCCTGTGCTTATTGCTTGTTTATCAGTGTATGGTGTCGGCTTTACCAGGTAAGATAAACGAGAGCTTGTTTCATGTTTTGAACGTTAACAATATTCAAGTGCCCGCCAAAGATTTCATATTAACTACTCGAGAAAACGATCTCGGAATCGTGATTCTAACTAAGGCTACTACATAATCCTGGTATTTCCAAAGTCGCAAGCGCGGCCTAAAATGACGGATTTTTTCACGACTAGGACTACATGGCTTCAGTTTCCAGCCGGGCGATATCGAACAAAGAAAAGATCAACAGACCATTGTTTTGTTTTTATTCTTAATTTACGGGTTAACATAAATAACCATAATCAAATGCGAACCGGAAGCTATAACAACAAACTGAACGTGTTTCAAGATTCAGATCAATGGACTCAATGCTATGAAATTATAAGTTTAAAGCCCACTTTTTACTTTCAATTCTGGGTCAATCCACATAAAGCTTTACTCCCAGCGATTTATTTCTACTGTGTGATTCGTAAATTTAAACATTAAAACGCTGTGGAATCAAAACATGGGTCATTTGAGACCGCCGAAGTTCTGCGATGGGCGTTGACCATGAAAATTTCCGGCGGCGCCTATCTTAGTTATAAACGCAATAAAAAGTTCTTCGTTTTAAAAAACTGGCGCATCGAAACTAATGGTTGGAATGGACGTTTTCTCAAATAAGTTGGTATCATTGAAACTTTATGTTTGGAAACTCCACGAGTATCATGTCATATTTGTAGAGATGTAAACAAATATTATCCAAAACAAACGAGAGGAACTGCGGTGATAAATATTTTATGCGCTGCATTGAAGCGTCTGGTTGCAGTTTCTAAGCGTGAAACTCGCAAATAATCACAGTACTGCCCACTGGTTTCTCTTTGGAGCGATAGAGAGAAGGTTTCAATCAATACAAGGTGGAATTATTTTGATCCTTTCAGTTCCAAGGTCAAAATATAATTCTCTTACTCACTGTCACATAATTTTTGAATATTACTTCTGAGAATTTGGTGTTACATCAAAGCAATATCCTTTGAATGATAATTGCTCTCATTCTCAATACCTGTCAGCTTGAAAATGTACTTATATGGTGAGGAGAAAACAATATCTGATCAATAAGCGCGCTAACAATGTTAAAAAATACATCAGAAGACGAAAATTAACAGAAAGTACATGTTGAAAACCTCAGTCCTTATTTGCTCCTTATTCCGCGCGAATGAATGGACTTCCTGCTTTGTTCGACGACAACACACGAGTAACTAAACTAGTGCTGTAAAAAATTCAAGGGCGCGTTCATCTCTGTTTATCATTGTCGTGTTATCAACCGATAGCTGCTTCACGAATTCAATAGAGATCACTTGTAGCATTAGTTCATATGAGAAATTCTTGAGAGGGCTGCGCTAAAACGCCCTGGGTTGTAGCGATAACCTGATTCAGTTCACTTGAGCAAGAAAAACCAACGAAAGCTGAAACGGCCAAATGAATACTACCGGAGATGTGAAAATAAAAGAATGCTTGAACGGTTAAATGAACACTGCCGAAGCAAGGAAAACAAACGAACTGAAACGGTTCAAAGCTCGACTAAGCTAAGCTAGGATTTGCGAGAATCTTGTTAATAAAATGGCGTCCGCTTCTTTGCGTTTTCCAAGTGTCCGTGAAAAGATTTAAATAACTGAAGTTTTGAACGACTAGTAGATTTTAACTAATTATTGACTCTCGATTTTTGTGATAGTTGATTCTCGTGATACTTGATTCGGCTGCGTCCTTGTCAGCTAACCCGAAGTTTCAAACTCATAAACTAATCTTTAAGTACAACAAGGATAGAAGATAAATTCTCGCAACTTTTATAACTGGGAAAGGAAATAACAGCTTTTATTTTTTCCAAGCGGGTACGGTAACAAATCCTGCAATCTGATTGGTTCTTAGCGCGGTCTGGATTTTCCTATCTCTGACCACGGTCACAGTAACGCTTGCGTGAGTTTTTTTTCTGTGAGTTTTTTTTTCGTTTGAGAGCTTGGGAAAAATAAATAAGTTATTTACCGGCTTAGGGTCGGTCCGTATAGTGAAAAACTGTGACCTCGGACTTGAAAATGCTGCCTTCGGCCTGCGGCCTCGGGCAGCATTTTCAAGACCTCGGTCACAGTTTTTCACTATACGGACCTCCCAGCCGGCAAATAACATATATTTAATTTAAAATCATGAAATACATTAGAATGAAACCCTATCAAAACGATCAAATTTTAATTTCTCCTTATAACTAGATACATTGTAAACTAAACAGGTGACAAGAATTGAGAAAATAATCAATTGCGGCACATAGTCTCGTTGTAACGTCAATGTGTTAGACTCAATATTAATCCTTTTATCATACCTTTTTTAGCAAGCAAAAATTTCACAGTGGTAAAGTTATTCCCACCTTCCTCTCAACAAAATAACTCCGCTAGTGGCCTGGTACCACAGGACGTTAATCAAGGCGTCATGGCGGATCAGAGGTCTGCCTTTCTAGGCAAAAAGGCAGACTCGTTCCGCTTCCATAGGCCTGGGTTCGAGCACGTGCCCGGAAGTGTTTCGTTAGAATCTGCAACTCATCCGGGACTTTACCTTCGGTACAAGAATTACAAGTTTCATTTGGAAAAAATGAAGCCAACAGGAGTGTTTGGTAAGGCAGTGTAGCAAATGATTTGAGATGTTATTCCATTGAAGTATTACAGACATCGAGCAATTTATTGGCCTAGGTTGAGCAAAGAAAGTGTTGTGATCTATCAGAAGAATAGACGGCTAAAAATTACAGTGATATCGGAAAGAAATCACTTATTTTGACTCCAATCAATGAGATTTCGATTTCCGGAGACAAGGAGAAAAGAAACCATGGGCTCGTACGCACTAGGCAAATTTTTTTTGTTTATTTTGCGAAAATATCTGGCATGGTAATTTTTTTCCTATTACATTTTGTCGCCGGTGTCCTGCTTCAGCAGGACAAATTTTTGTCAGGCGTTACAGATATTTTAATTTAGGCGCCATCATCTGAAGGAAAACGTCAATCAAGAAAATTTGATCTCGCTTTGATCTCGCCATGTGATTGATACTTTGTTATCAAAACTGATATTTTACTGTTTTTTGAGTGCGTCATTATTTGACGGAGACAATTTTTGTCAGCCTATCTAGTGCGTACGGGCCCTATTATGAAGCCGTACGAGAAAATCGCAAATAATCCCGGAAGGCGTGAGCCACTGATTCGTACCACTTCTTTTGGCTAAAAACCTTCTGCAGGTCCTTCTGATATTAATCGAAGTTGTGCATGCGCATTATCGTGGTACAAATCCCTTAAATTGAAAAAAAAAAATAGCCTCAATGTTTTTTTTTTCAGAGAAAGATGCAACCTTTATCGAGAGAAAGACTCAAACCAAAGGAGCGGCGGCCTATGAGCTGTTTAACCACCCAGGCTGGTTCATGTGCCATGACACAAGCAGTAGATTCGGACTTGTTGCTAAGAAACTCGAAATCAAAAGCCAAGAGTTCTTGCTGGGATGCTTGTACATGGCAGTCGCTCAAAACCCAACCAAGCACGATTTAAAACAAAACGAAAATGGAGAGACCAGAGAAAGTGTTCGAAACATCTCTGGCATAATTTCGAACGACGTTGCCGCGGAGAACTTAATGCAAGAACATCCTGGGAATCAAACCAATAAGGCAAACGATAAGACCGATGTAACAGCTAAAAAGGACGAGGTAGCCGATGGACTGTCATCGAATTTCACAAATGGAAAAAACAACAGCTCTGCGAAAATATTGGAGCAAATATCGAATAGAACGTTAGTTAACAATTCTACAAACGAAAAAAGTGATTTTAAATTGACTGAAAAAATGCGTGACGCAAATGTCACAGAAAACGTGCACGTCACGAACGTCACGCAAAAACCAAAGATAGATCTGCAGAATAAGACGAGTACAGTTGCTGCACTTGAGGAGAAGCTGCCTCTGCGAAACGACAGCAAAAAAGTCGAAGATCTTGTTTCAAACAATTTAAAAAATAGTTCCAAACTTCCAGGTAATGCAAACGAGCAAAACCAAGTCGCTACACAAGAACGAACGAACCAAAATGTCGAGTCTGCAGGAAAGGGGACAGCGGTCGCCAAACAGACCGCACAGGCACTCGGACAAGGAATTACCTCTGTGGGGGTGAAAATGAATCAGCCATACATAGGAGACACTCTCGTTATGCAAACAAATCAAAAAGGACTTCCAGCACCATTTGCGCCAAAGCAAGCAGCGAATGCGAAGCTAAATACGCAGCCAAAACAGTTCACTATGCACCTGGAGTTTCCAAATGAAAACCATTATCAAAATGGAACGTTGGCTGACGGAAAAAAGTCGAGTTCATCTTCAAGTCAGCTGGCAAAGTTAACTGCACAGGCAACTGCAGCGGCACTGGGATTTATCCACAACGTACTGCAAACCCCGCGTCCCCAACAGACACTAAAGTACACAAAGGATTTCTCCTTTCAACAACAACAGGGACAACGACAAAATCGCTTTCAGAGGCCAATAACTTACGTCAATCAGCAAATGCGCCCGCAAGCACTTCTCCGCGCTCCTCCAAATTACATATATGGGCCTGCGCCTTTTGCTCCAAGGAGACCGCTGGTAAACCCTTTTGCAGTGAAAAATCCAAGTTCCCAGTTTGCCTATCAGAAGTTCCAAGCTGCGGCTCCACAACAACTGTTCAATAACGGATATAGTTACCAATACCCAAGAAAAGGCTGGAGTGGATTGATATCTGTTGGCAAACAGAGTTTAGTGGGAAACAGCGCTAACTTTCATGGGCACGTGCAAAATAAACCGAATGTACTGGTTGACAAAAGTAAGGCTAAACTTGAAGACGAGACGCCCAGCAAGATTTCCAAAGAAAACGGTAAGAATACTATTAAAAGTTGTAACTTTTTGTAAAACCTTTGAAATCTTTCTGAAGGGTGAAGATCAAGTCCTATTTTTCAAAATACTGCAGAACAAGCATCACCGCACGAACCTAGTGCTCAATCAGGCTTTCATTGCAGTGGTAACGAATTAGGGTTTCATTTTTTAGACAAAATAGTCAGTAAGAACAGCCTTGCACAGCAAAATGAATAGCGCCACCACAAAGGACGGCTTTATAGCTTTCACTGTAATGGTCACACGCTAGACGTAAATCCACGGACATACTACGATTGTCAGTTAAACAAGACGCGACGAAACTTGAGTTGTTTTCATGGGTACTAGGCTGGCTTCGTTTCCAGTGGCAACTTGTCGGCTTTTGACGTCATTAGCAGAAAAGCGCGCGAAATTGCAGTCGACGATATTGTTACCATTGGAAACATAGAAAGTTGCCAGAAGCTCCGTCGTGCTTTACTGGCTGATAATCGTAGTGACAGATAAAAACCTTGAGCATAAATAAATAGTACCACATAGCTTTCTTCAGAATAATAGCACTGATACTAGCGCTTCATCTATAGATCTATAATAACTGCTTACTAACCTCGGACGTTCGGTCTTCACCGGAAAATGTCAGACCGAGACCTTGCCGCCGTTGACCGAGTGATAGCAAGGTCAATACGGCAAGGTCAAGTATTGAGATAACGAACCTTCGAAGTTACTAAGTTGCTTTTTACTGGACTTTTGCTTTGTTTTTTAGACTTTTTTAATGGCCCGTGGCCACTACGGGAGAATAATGCCCAAGAATTATCCAATTAGAACGTACTTTATATCGGCTACAAACACGAGCCATATAATACGAATTGATCAAGGGTCCCTAGAATAAGGTAAATCGCGGTAAATCCTCATCAGAAATATCTACAACCAGTTTAAGCGCGAACTTCGTGTGATAACCAGTGACAATTTCACAAAATCCTTGACCATCGATCGTTACTCAAGTAAAATAGAACTAAAAATTCATTTTACGCATGCGTCGGGCAGATGATTTCACGGGCGCAAGCTGTAGTACACGGCAAGGTTTCCGTGGTAACCTTGTGAAGACGTCGAGTTTTAAATAATAGACAAATGTACTACCAGGGGAGCGAGAGAAGCGAGCGTGAGGCACGTGGAGGTATGGAGCGGGGAGGTGAGCCAAGCGAGGAAAGCGAAGAATGTTGTTTCCATATCGTGAAGACGTCGAGTTTTAAATAATAGACAAATGTAGTACCAGGGGAGCGAGAGAAGCGAGCGTGAGGCACGTGGAGGTATGGAGCGGGGAGGTGAGCCAAGCGAGGAAAGCGAAGAATGTTGTTTCCATATCTCGCGGTCCCCACCCCCTACCCCGTCAAGTCTCCCGTTTTGTTCTGGGGTCCAGTTCTCTCGCGATCCTATCCGCGAATTCAACGATCAAATAAAAATACTAATTATCTCATTTCTCTATAGACAAATGCATCAGCCTAAAGTTTATGAATAAAGTTCGTAAGCCAATCAAACTAGTGTCAAGTATGAAGCTTGGCGGTTATCTTATCACTGCTGAGACTTTCAAACTCAAGACTGTCTTCAAACACCCGCGAAAGCATCATCACGTGATCTTCTACGCGCGTGATGCAGACGATAGAGACAATGAAGTGTTACTTAACAACAATAACGCAATCGCTGTCACGCCGGGAGGGTGCGACTTACCCTTTAGGAGCGTGATAATGTCGCACCACGGACAGATCAACAGCAAAGGTGACTTAAGACTTGTTTAACTCAGTTTGATATAAGTTAATCTGGCAGACGTTTGACAGAGTGCCAGTAACTAACTGTATATAAGCTGTCATGAGATTACCTTAGCAGCTGTTTTCTTAGAAGCAATGAGGTTGACAAATGATTATTGAATTCTTAGAAATTGAACATATTCGCGAAGACGACGAATATAACGCGTCCATGGAAGCGGCACGCAAGGCTGTGTATGGAAAAGGAGACGAAAACTTCACACAATGGACCGCCTTTGGGCCTTGCTCGGCAACATGTGGTAGGAGCTTACAAACAAGAACACGCTCGTGTAAACCAGGAAAGGTGTGTAAAGGAGAAGCCATCGAAAGTAGGACGTGTATACAGACACCGTGCCCCGGTAAGCTGAACATGCAATTTCTCCTTACGATCTTTAACATGGTATGTTGTGTTAAAACATATAATACATAACACTGAAAGGTGAAGAGAATACAAAAATGCTCTATAAATCTGCTATCGATAGCTAGACACTGACATATGTCAGTTTCAGGTAGAACGTATATAAAAGGGTTGGAATCTTGTGAGCTGATTTTCAGAAAAGGGTTAGAAAAACTGTCTTTTTTTATCTCAATGTATCTCGAACAAACAAACACACCTAAATAATGAAACATCGAAGTCATTTAAGGGTCGTACTCGATACATGTACAGTGTGCATCTGTAGGTAAATGAAAGCGGCACCATTTTGTACAGAAGGTATAGGCTTATCTTCTCTCTCAAAATAGTATATTTAAGGGTAAGGATTTGGACCTCGGTGGGGAACCTCCCTTCGTAGAAGACCCCCTCCCCCTCCCCCTATCAGGCCGGACACTCTATCACTGATCTACAGGGGACTGAAAAGCATTAGGCCATTGACTAGGTTCAAATGTGACACTCATAGAAGGACAGAGGTTCGACTGCTGCTGGGTGAACTCGGAATACCTTGTTTTCTTGACTCCAAGTTTACATGCATCGTTTTTCTCTGTACCTATTTTTACATTTAGTGTCAACTTGTCGCAAGACTTACAGTGGAAAATGCTGCGCCCTCCCTTTTGTGTTCCATGGTGCAGTTGTAAACCACTGTTTGGTTGATCCGCACACTCGCCGTTCCTGGTGCGCAACCACGCCCAACTTTGACAAGGAAAAACGATGGGGATACTGCCAGCCAGCAGGTGAGATGAGAATGCAACACGAAGGACCCTTTAAATGCAAGAGGGTGCATTTAAAGGTGTATAATATAAAGAGAGTGAGCGTTAACTCCACTCTAGTTTACAAGAAACCTACTGCTGAAAACTGTAGAGGGACAGGATTGGCGCAGCGATGAGAGCACCAATGTGGCCCGGGTTCGATTGCGGTCACTCTCTGTATGGCCCGGTTCCATATCTAATATGTGCGTTGAGTTTGTTATCGGTTCTCACCTTGCTCCGAGGTTTTTTCTCCGGGTTCTCTGGTTTTCCTCCCTCCACAAAAACCAACATCTCCAAATTCCAATTCAACCAGGATAGAGGAATCGCATGAAGAGCAGCTCAGGCTAAAATGTATTCTTTTCTAAGTAATACATACAAGTAATAAATGCAATGCAGATCTACACACACGCAGTGGACGGTACAGTGCCTTAAACCTCGTCTGCCCCAGATATAATCGTGAATCTGAGGGAGGGAGAACTTTTAGCGTGTCCGCGACCAGGCTTTGGAACTCTCTGCCCATCAACCTTAAGAGAGGAACATGTGTGACCTCATTTAGAAAGGCTATCTATAGTCACTTTCTATCAAGATACAATGACGTTGATCATTTTAGCTTAAGTGAAACTTAA
>Ga0126337_10000586_pt1 | contig 19053 bp, 15 predicted proteins | sample DipCmetagenome_FD_92527 | JGI IMG/M metagenome (GOLD analysis project Ga0126337, IMG submission 92527) | Coral microbial communities from La Bocana,Puerto Morelos, Mexico - Diploria C A metagenome | ecosystem: Host-associated > Invertebrates > Cnidaria > Coral | place: La Bocana,Puerto Morelos...
TGCCATTGCAAAGGCAGCATATTCTCCTCAGTTATTTTAAGACCCTGAGTGTTGGTCCGGTCTGGGGCTCGAACCCGAGACCTCCCGCTCGGTAGTCCGACGCTCTACCAACTGAGCTAACCGTTGTTTGGCTATACTTGGCCGCGGGTGAATTGGTTGGGTCAGTACTGATACAAAGTATTCTGCAAAGAATTCGATGAGATCAGAGCTTTAAATCCCTTTCAAAGATGCATCACCATTACCTCAGCTTTCAATGCCTTCTATCGCACCACTCACATGCAAAATGGCCCGGGGGGGGGGGTACTCACTACAATGGCCTATACGGGGAGTCTCCGCCCGAAAGGGGTACCTTTTTCAGGCTTCAGGTACATAAAAGGGTAGGGATTTCACAAGTTTAGGTATCAGAAAGGGTAGGAGAATCTTCATTCGGGTATTAAAAAAGGGCCTTGAATTAAAACAGATCAAGCAGACGCAACTTGAGACTGTTTCGTTTTAATTTATTACGCGCTACGTGAAAAAAAAATGACAAGAAGACTTCCTGTTTTAACGATTTACACATAAGTCTTCTTAAGAAGGTATATGAAAGGGGTGCCTTTTTCCAATAAAAGGTATACGAAAGGAGTACCTTTTCTGAAAAAATGGTATATCAGAAGGGTAAGGGGTTGGACCTCGGGGCGGAGCCTTCCCGTATAAAACTTTTTTGAGTACCCCCAAAATGGATGGATGGGACTTGCAAGGGAAACCCCACTCTTTCACGTCCCTGGAATGGTTCACTTACTTGAATCGTAAGCCCGACGTGAACGTTCAACACACAGGTAATAGAGGTGAGCACGTGATTCACGGAGACAAAACTTTGTTCGTAGACGATTACGAATTCCATGCTTTTTCCTGGCTCGGGTGTCCAAAATGCTATCCAGACCGCGATCGCGCGCGCCACAAAATGTGTAATCAGACTATGCGCGATGTCCACGAAGCCACCATAGCCAAAGAAGATCTCTTGTTCAAACTAGGGTACGATGTCATCATCATGTGGCAATGCGAATGGGAACAACTCAAGAAAGACGACAAAGCATACACAAACTTGTCGAGTCCTTTGAACTCGTGTCGAGACTCGAGTCTCGAGGCGTCACATAACCTCAAGATGTCCCGCATGAAATTTCAGTCTACAACCCACCGCACAAAATCTAACAGGACACGCAAACCAAATCATTAGAAACTGCCTAACCAGACGATACACAGTCGTCTTCGGAAAACGCCTTGTAGACCCCGACACGAGTCCGAGACCCTGGGAGGGTACTCCCCTATATAAGGTATATTGCCGACCCAAAGGGTATGGTTTTTGAGCCGTTTTGGTCTGAAAACGGGTCTGAAAACGGGTATAGAAATAAATGGAGTATCAGTTGCAATTGAAGTTAATAGGACGACCATGTCATGGGTTCCGATTAGGCCATTACACATGTACCTCGCTTGCAATCTGATTGGCTCTCAGCAGTGCGATTTATTCCCAAATCGCACTATTTTTTGCTCTAAATCGCATCTTTTTCTCAGCCAATGAGAATGAGTCAGTAAGCCAAAACAACCAATCAGATTTCAAGGTTTTTTTAAACTAACCAATCACATTGCAGGAAAATGAAAGATAAAAAGGTCCTAGTAGTTCTTGTATTTAGGCTATTAAATTGCGCGATTTCAAAACGGTGTAATTAATTAAGTGGCAATTGAACTTCGGGTCGTGCAATTTTGGTCTGAAATCATACTTGTGATTTCAAATCGAACTTGCGCTGCACGCTCGTTCCATTTTGAAATCACGCGTATGATTTAAGACCAAACTGCACTTTACTCAGTTCAATTACCATTATATATCAAACAACATAATTTGAAGCAATTTGGGCGAACTACAGTTTTATGATCCATACATTGATTTCATCTGGGATGTATTGGGATTTCATTGGTAAACATTACGTCATAAAGAGGTAATGTTTGTTGTAAGAAAATGTTTGAAACGTAACACAAAATGTGGTAACTTGGATAAAAGGGACCGATAGTGCCCAAAAAATACATATAGTTCAATTCCACATTTTCACATTAGTAACCACGTTTTCACATATCCCGTTTGTTAATTCAGATTAGGCCAATTACAAGATTCAACACATCACATTGCTCCAATGCTGGTCCAATGTCTAAGTACTGTCCCAGGTATTGTTGCGATTGTTCCTGGCATGCCATTTTTAAAGATTATTTTGTTTCTAAATAAATAAATCACACATACCGGATTCATTCTTTAGTTTGAACATTCTTTCATTCTTTGTTTACATCAGACGTGACTCTTAATCAGAATTGCACACTAGAAGTTTACATTGTTTACAGTCAATGAATCATTTTCTGTCCTACAATATATTTCGTAGTTTGACAAATACTTTGGCTATTACAGGGAAAAAAGAAAGCCTACTTTGGAAATTCAGTCTTTGAAAAAGTATTATTAAGAGAACTTTTTTCTTCTGGTGGAATTCTTTTTTATTAAGTCCATAAGATTTTCCTCAGTAACTAACTTGTCTCTGTGCTTTCTTTTATTTGCTGACTCTTTTGAGCGCTGCTTTTGTTGAAGAAGGTATGGGGAATTGAGAAGCTCTTGAGGCAAGGTAACAGCTAATGGCTGCAGAGTCTCCACTAAGTCAATAAAAACATGCTTGCTTGTGTTATTGATGAATGTCAAGGCCCAACCAGTGCTTCCCAATCTGCCAGCTCTCCCCACTTGATGAATATACTCCTCAACTGATGTAGGCATGTCAAAGTTGATCACCTATAAAGTGTTAAGAAATACACCTCATTATGCATGGAACAAGCTTCAAACAAAGTGTGAAAAATCTTGAAAACAAACAGTGCATTTTTGTTCAGCAAGCAGAAAAAGTTCATTGGCATCACATTGACCCATTCTGCCCGAGCTAATCCAAGCTTCCGTAGTATGAAGCATCCCAAAACCATATTAACAATGAGCAAATCTTCAAGGGAGTGAACAATGATGGTATTAAAAAAAAAGAGGGACTCTAGACAGGCAACAAGGAGAACATTTAAGGCCATGATATGACCAAAACTTAATCATTTGAAAACTCACCTGACTAACATTAGGAAGATCAATTCCTCTTCCAAGAAGAGCAGTGCAAACAAGAACAGGACATTCGCCAGCAAGGAATGATTCCAAAACCCTACTTCTTTCACTCTGTGATTTGTCCCCATGCATTGACAAGCAATGCAGATTGCACACCTGAAAAACAAAAAAAAAACAGTATAAAATTGTAAACAAGAAATACAGAAAATATACCATAAAAATAACAGGAAAATTTTAAAAACATTCATGCATTGTACTTAGTTTTTCATGAAAGAATACATTATACCAGAGCTCACATTTTTTTGGGTGAGTGGCTTTTGGGTTGAGAATTATAAGCAAACGTCTAACAGTTACCAAACTCATAACTCATGGGATCAACTCCTGTTGTGGAGTCAGAACTTTTGTATTTAAATGTTAATTGTAGCAATAACAAAATGCTTGAATCTGATTGGCTCTTAACAGCCCTTATTTATATCTTAATCTGGCTGGTGCAGCCCCAAACTGTCCTATTTGACCTGTCCGATTACTAGCAGCTTGTAATCGGACAGGTCAAATCGGACAGTTAAACAGCCAATGAAAATTAAGCATTGAATGCTACTAGCCAATAAAATTTAACTACCTAGCCCATGTTAGTCAATCAAAATCAAGGAGAATTACTCAATTGAGCAAGTTGTTCAGGTTCAGGTTTTTATTTTCTATTTTGAATAATTTGTATATTGTATTAAGACTTTTTGACAGCTTTAGAAATTTGAGTTTTAGTCTGATGCATTAAATATTTCATGTCTCAGTTTCTCGCATTTTGTTATTGACACAATTAATTGGTAACAGGACTTCCTGTCATACAATTCAGGAGTAATCGTGCTCGTAATTTCAAATCACTTGCCCAATTACTCCCTGAATTGTACTCCACTCAGTCCTATCACCACTACTAATTAGCTCTACAGCTACGCTGTAAATTTTGAGGATAAAGCACCTATATGCATGTAATATGATCAAATTTTTACCCCTTGATTTTTTAAGTGTATCAAATAGAATTCCATGAAAGAATAAAAAACACTGTTACCTATTTGCAAATATCTGCATTAGTAGCGGTATTTGTGTTTGATATTTGTGTTTGCAAAATGAGATGACTGATGATGTCATACACTCAATCTAATATTATATGACATATTAATACAGCTAACTTGGCCAATTTGCATCACAGACCATTGAAACTTGGTAGGCTAATAGTTCTACAGGAAACACACCTACGGCTATAAAAATTCTGCTCCAATGGCACCTCACTTTTTTCAAGTCTCCACCCACTTGATTTCAATATGTTGGTGAGTTTCAGCACGAAAAACTTTAAACAAGGCCACTAACCCAAACTAAAATATTCTATATTATATTATATGTTTACTGGATCATGCATTAGAGGCACTATTTACAAACATCAAAATTGAACACCAAAGGTGGCCAGAAAAGCCTTTAATATTGGGGAGGTCTGGAACCCAGTATGTTGCCATGGTAACAAAACTGTTGAGGTCATATTGTGGAGCACATTTAGTAGAATATTAATGCAAAAGACCAACATTTCTGATACAAATTGGCTGACATATCTTTCTTTATCATATTTGATCAAAATTTGGTTGAGTTTATGATGCCATCAATTGGCTATTTTGCATATTTTAAAAACTTGAATATCTCTAGAATGAAAAGAGGTATTTGAAAATAGTAAACAGCATTTTTCTTCTCATACAGACTATTTTTTTATGTCTTAAAATGGCTTAGATAAGAAAGATTTTCAAACTACCTTCCGCACTGCTTCTGCCAGCATGTCAGCTCCTATCTTAGAAACCACAAACACAACAACAGGAGGTTTGAAGTGCCTGGAGTCTTGAAGAATTGAGAAAAGGCGCTTCTTCTTGGACTTATCTTCTACCCATAGCACAATCTGTTTGACGGAAGCATTTGGTACACTTGGAGACCCAACAGAAACATACACTGGATTGACAAGCATTTTGGCAGCCATACTTTCAATGGATGATGGAATAGTAGCCGAAAACATGAGGACTTGCTTTTTCTCCGGCAACTTTTCAATGACTTCTTGAACCTGTTAAAACAAATGTGAAAGAAAAAGAGGATTAATGCATACTATAACTCATCATGATTTAGAAAATATTCAGCTATTCTATAACCAGTGTAAATAAATATTATACTAAATTACGTGACTACAAAATGGTGAAGTCCTGCTTGCTATTGCTTTCTTCCTTCGTGAATATTAAAGATAGAAGTAACCATTTGTACACCTGCGTGGTGAGGGGCACTGTGAGAGTAAATGCAATGTCCCTGGCTAGGGCTTGAATCCTGAAAGCTTGATCTGGAGATGAGGGCAATAACCATGAGACAAATGCAGCTCTACGTCAGGTAGGTACTAACAGTCAATTCAAATAATTACTTGTATGCACTTGCGAATATATGAGTGATAGTATATCTGTAACCGTAGAGAAATGTGCAAAGACATGAATGATCACACAATTTAGACAGCTGGAAATCAAAGCCTGATAACATTTTCACACTTGAATGGGATTAGAATCTGTGACCTCTACAATACCAGTGCAGTGCTCTACCAACTGAGCTATCCAGTCAGCTGGGAGTTGGTCACATTGTGTCGCCAGCATAAATCCCATTTAATCCTGGAAAAAAGCTCCCAGTTCACAATTGAACAGGAATCAAAGCCATGACCTCTGTGGTACAGGTTCATGGTATCCCCCCCCCCTTTAGCAAACAACTGTGGATACTTTTTCTTGTTTCAAGGGTGGCTGCTTAGTGGACATTCAAAAGAACGTTAGCTTAATTACTTGTTGCTCAAATCCCATCTGCAACATGGTATCAACTTCATCCAAAACAAAGATCTTGACAGAAGTTAGATGAACATCAGGCAGAGTCAAGAGCTTCTGTATCCTCCCTGGGGTCCCAATGATAATCTGTGCACCTGAAAACAAACGGTGACGTTGAGGAGGAAGAGGCAGTCCACCAACTAACAATGCAGTCTTCATGTTTGGTAAGCCTTGCATCAGTTCCTTGGCTTGGTTTTCTATTTGCATACACAGTTCTCTTGTTGGAGCCATGATCAGACCAAGACTATTAGACAACTGAAATGATCTTTTATGCTGCAATGACCATTCTAAAAAGAAACAGATTTCACCATCATCATTGGTAACCAGCCCTTTTTATAATGGCTAAATGGTTAGGCCTGGAGTAGGTTGAAATTGTACTTTATTATCAAGACAAATTAGACCTACATGTAGATAGCATAAATCACTGAAAGTGGAGTTACATGTAGATGCATGGTTAGATTTTATATACATATATATTCACCTACACATATAACAGATACGGCAAATATGAACCTTGAACAAGAAATTTTTAGGGACCTCAGAATTTTTGATCTGATTAACATGAACATTCATGCCTGCAGTTAACGTGCTAACAGAGTTTTAAACTTTCAAGTCCTGACATATCTAACAAGAATCCAAGCAATCAGATATAGATTCTGAATAGGAAGGATTTTAAAAAGTGAAAAACAATAAAAGTGGCCACTGCATAATGGAAAAGGTCTACTTTGAGACCGCTAATAAGTCCTCTAACCTGAAATGAGATTTCCTCAAAACAAGCTCTTCCTGAACATAAGCCTTGTTAGGAAAGAAAGTAAGCCTATATAAACGTGCTTTGAAAAAATGCAAGCCCATAGATTGTACTTAGCATTTTATATGCCATGTGTGCAGGCTTTTAGCCAGATGGAGTCCAGGCATCCTTTCTCATATGTTTCCTCAGATATTGTTCATTTGAGCAGGCCCAAAAACGCATTTTGGATGCCCACTTTTCAAATACTGGCTAAAAGCCTGCATGTATGCATATTTGTGTCTTCAAAATGTGAGAAATCTTGTGAGAGTGTAGAAAGGAATGAATGGAGGAAAGATAGAGGGAACCAATTATTAAGGTATTACATGTACATGTATAAAGTATCCACTTACCAATTTCAAGATGAATCTTTTGAATGATTGGCACTAGAAATGCAGCAGTCTTTCCTGAGCCAGTCTGCGCACAGGCTAAAACATCACGAGAACTCAGCACCAAAGGAATTACTTGCATTTGAACTGGCGTTGGAGTAATATAACCAGTGTGAATCAAATTATCATTCAAAGTTTTACTGAGCTGACAATGCTGAAATTCAAGAATCGGTTTACTGATGTTATCACCTTTCACCTTAATTTTCAGATTCGTTCGAATACCATCAACCCTGCTCATCGATAACTCTGCAATAAATGGATGCTCTTTGTAATAAGATTTATTTTCGTTGTCTGAGGCCATTATAGGCAAAAAGCCGTCGGTTGAATTGGCTTTGATCGCTTCCCTACCGACAATCCTATTGTCCAACAGATCTTCATCTTTCTTTCTTGCAATGCTTTTTAAATGTCTTGCTTTGCATTCTAAACTACAAACGTCTTCGTCTGTTTGATCCACGATGTAGGCTCCGTATCGCCCACACATTACACACACGGGTTCTCCAGGTGTTGGCCATTTCTGGTTTTTACTGTATGATACAGTTTCTTCCTCGTCATCACACTGTCCTTCATCTAAACTGTGGTCATTTGTGACACTTGTTTCACTTGCACCGCCACCTATCACTTGTTTTCCCAGTGAAGAGTCGCTGGCCGACAATGCTCTTTCATCTATCAGCTTTGCTTTCTTTGGATGTGAATTTCTATCGTGGGCAATGTTGCAGTTTCGTGAGAGGTCAGCTTTTAATGTAGTAGCATCCTTACGTTTCACTGATCGAGGTACGAACATGTTGGTCGCCATTTTCTTCCGTCCTAGTCCTAGTCCTACTCGTTTCAATCTTGACAGTCACAAAAATATCGCCCTAGTCCTCGACGGTCTGAGGCCATTCCCATGTTGTATACTTTTGAAAACCAGCCAAGCTTATATTACTTTCTTTTTGTCAAATAAATGTCTGAAAGTCCCCATATGAGCGATGACATCGTTGACAGGCCTAGCAACGAAATGTAGGTTTGCCGTTTTAGAGGTCAGCGATGACGAAGACGAAGAGAAACCTCAAGTGGAAGGTGACAAGGCGGGAACCGTCGCGGGAAGACAAAAAGATGCTGACGCAAACAACGATTCAAAAACGAAAAAGAGGCGTAAAAAGAAGAAAAACAGGTCCAAAAATAACCAGGTAGTCACAACTGAACTTTGATGTTCATCTATCTTAACTTCCTGAGCAGTTTTCATTGACTGAGACGTGCGGAGAATGCAGAGGGAGTTAGACTGCAGAGATTTAATAAATGTGCTTGTCAGTTGAAACCCCTACCCCCAAATCCCCAGGGAATAGTGGGGAACTTTGTAAGTTTAGAAACTTTCCCGGGGTCTCTGGGACAAGTTCAGAAGGTGATTGCCTCTGCCCCTTAGCCGTGAGAAATGTAAGTGTGTGATTGCGACGCCAAACCGCTCAATTTAAACTGCACAATCGCTTCGCTTGCACGTCTGCCCCGGTTGTTCAAAGGATGGATAACGCTATCCACCGGACAAATAGCCATCCAGTGGATGAGTGTCAACAAAACAAATCACGCAATCCGCTAGATAGTGATTTATTCAGGAGTAAACAAAGCTGCTGCTTGCTATTTTTTACATTTAAACAAGATACAAGGTACAGTGATGACATACATGAGGAACAATATATAATCATTTATTTAAGTTGTTCTCAAAGGCAAAGTAGACTAAGTTTGTTTTTTTCTCCAATTCAGCATCAGATTGATTAAAGTTTGCTCACTCAATTCCAAAATTTGGTGACACGCTTCCTTATTGAACTCTAAAATTCCAACACATTATCCCCTAACAGCAACTTTTTCTGCCACAAGAAAAGTTTCAATAACCTTTTGTAGAGTGTGCACAGAAAAAAAAATATGTTAATTAACCTCTCCTCTAGTGGGACTTTTTCGGGCCTTATAGTTTAGAATGTGTTCATGAGATGGGAAACTACTGGCCAGTGGTACTCTATGAACATAACAAAAAGAACGAAGCATAAAGCTTTGCATTCATAATGCATAATGATTACAGTTTGTTTAAATGTTTACATATTGTGATGTCTTGCATGAAACAAAACAAAAAGCATAAGCAAACTCTTGAGAGTTCATTTTTAGTGAATCATAAACAATAAAACAATAAAGGGCAGTTCCAGAAAATTTCAATACCCCCCATGGAAGGTTTTTAGCTTGAACCCTCCCCTCTATCTCATAGGAAATTCCAGTTAAGCATCATACTTTCCTTTCAAAACACCCTTTAAAACCCTGCTCCCCCTTGGAATTTACATTGACCATCCTTGGGGTAGGTATGGATATTTTCTTGAACTGCACAATTTGTATTCAGGTTTGTTTGGAACAAAAAAATATATACACTACAGCCAAGAAATACCAACGAATTAAATTTTCCACAAACATCTAATATAAGGGATTTTAGTCTCAAGTCTCAAATGGATAATTTAGTCATCTCATGCTTTTAATAATAGAAGAAATGTCAGACAAGTTACTATAACTGTTAAATGGAGACCAATGAAAAAATGGATTTCTGCAGATTCTGTAAGCACAGTCTGTGTACATCCTCTGATGGATAGAGAGTTCTGATACTCTGTCATGTTGTTTATAGTCCTTAGGAGATCCTTCAAACAATGATCAAGACAAAGACCACCATGAGCCAAATGCAGGTTCTGGAGAGTGGGATGCATGGATGCAGAAAGATGAACAGGTTTGGTTTCATTATCATCATCATCATCATAAACTTTATTTACCTTTGAATTTATAGAGTAGCATTGTTGCTAATTTCTCCAAGCTACCTAATGTTAGAAATTAGAAATAATGAAAGTTCTAAAATTATCTCGATGTCCTATACTTCTGCAAAAAAATGATTTTTGATAATTTCATTGGCATAACTGCCTTGTGTGACTTTTTGAAACCTTGCCCACTTGAAAAGAAAAAACGAAAAACTGCAAAGAGAAATCAGGAGTCACTTTGCTCTTTTTTGTGCAACACAGATGGCTACTTTTGGCTATTATTTTGGACTCCTAAGGATTTTTCTCGGCGTAGAACAGTCGAGAAAGAGAGGAACAGTGCGGGATGGTGTACATGGGATGAGGCAAGGGCTGCTGCAGCCAACAGAGAAAATTGGAGGCATTCTGTGTTGGCCTTATGTGCCACGAGGCACAAAGAGGCTAGGATAGGATAGGAAGGATTTCTATAATGGGAGTCCTAGAGGAAGGGGAACTGTAATTTCTAAAATAAAGACATTGCTTGCATTGGAATGTTACATGTAGAACCGTTCAACAGAATAGACTTTGATCTTACACTACAATTTCCAACTAGAAATCTCATCACATTTGGAATCCAGTAATTCAAACTCAGTTTTTTTTTAACTCCCACTATTTTGAACTATTTTTTATTTCCCCTGAGAGTTTCACATAGCAGGTTCAACTGTATATTGCAGTCAACCATATCATTTTAATTTATGCAGTAAAAAGTTGGGGTCAGGATGCTTGTTTGGGGGAAAAACCAAAATTAAAGTTATTTTGCTGTAAAGCCTAGCTTGAAGAAAATCTTTTAAAGTTGGAATCACCTTAAATAAGTAACTTTGTTTTTTTCAATTTTTGAATGAGTTGCTCTATACTCTCACCTGCGAGATCAAACTAAATTATTACATGTAACTTCTTTGGATAGGGAAAAGCAATATATTTTTTAACCAAATACCTAACAAGGTTGTTGCTTTCATTGCCTTTTAGTATGTTCTCAGTCAGTTCCAAAAGGATCTCAAGGTAAAAGAGTAACAAATTTGTTAACTAAATTATGTCTGTGCATTTTGAATTGGTTTGTTGCTCTTTTATTATCATAATGATGTTACCATTTTTGTGTGTTTAACAGTCATTAGTGTATCGTTTGTTAATAGTGACAACAGCACATTGTGGTGTCTAGGGTGATCAGTAACCATCCCAAGTGTATAACAGGGTCAAACGATTGCATATTGAAAGAAATATTGAAAGAAACAAAGTCCTGATAACAACATTATTAATCAACCATGTAATCTTTATCCAAAAAACAGCAGGTGCTGTAAATGGCATAGACTGTACAGTCATAGTAATGTATGATCTTCAGCAAAACAAATTTGAAGGATGTAGCATCACTCTAGTTGCATGGCCTTATCACACTGATAACCGCTCTTAATATCTAATATACAAGAGAAGTGTGAACCTTTAAAAATGGTTTGCTGTAGCTATTTTGTTTGATTATTAGTTGGCTCTTGAGGCAAGCAAGCAAGATACAATTCAAACAGGGCAAAAACAGGTAAGTTTATGTAGTCACTTAAACTATTGTTGAAATAACAGGCTTTTTTCAGCGTTAAGCTTCTCTACTGTCTGTAGACAAAGTTAAACCTGTCTTCAAGCTATGGGATGATGTTTCTGCAAAATCATTTTCAGAATCATATGGATCAACAACAATTTTAACACTCATGCTTGTTTCATGTCCACATAGTACTAAGACAATCGTGAATACATGTTGTTAACCAGTGGTAACAAGACCAATTCTGAGTTATTTATTTGTTAAAATAACTTCTAAGCTGCTGTGATCAATGATTCAGTGAGAGAGAAAGTGAGTCCATAATGTCTGTGAAGCCACTCAATACAGCAAGACTGAAGTGTAAGATTTTCCTCTAATGACTGAAAGTGCAGATTGAAGTGGTTATTTTATGGCAATTATTCAAAATGGTGAGAAGGTGACTGGAGACATAACATCTCTGGTTTCAAGAAGAAAAGAATAAAGTTTCAAGAAGAGTGTGTGTGTGTTATATTGGATACAAACAAACACTGGCCAGCCATTATAATCGATGGTGGATGTTTGACAGGAAGTATTATCTACACAAGAAGGTAGCCAAGAAATGACCAAGGAAAAGAAGAAGAAAGAAAAGCCTGTTGCAATGTCATTAAGTGAATTTAGACAAAGTGGAACTGCTGAAGGAATCCAGTGTGTACCAAAGTCTGAAAACTTGTATTCTGTGAAAGGACTTGATGACTTTTTAGAGTGGCCAGATGATTCTACCATAGCTGTAACACAGAATCATGTGAGGTCCAATTTGCAAGGTCAGATGAACTACTTCTTACAATTCAGTAATCACAGCTCAGTCAAGTCTAATAAATTTATTTGTGTTTGCTTGCCCCATATCCCGACTAAAAAAAAGTGTTTCTTTCATGTTAAAGAAACTAGAAAGGAAGTTCAGGAGACTGAGAAATGCTGTCAGTGGAAACACAAGTCATAGCAAATTCTCAGCTGTTTCCTATTATTTATGTAATTAATTATTATTAATAATTATTGTTTATCTGATTATTGGTCTACAATTTGTTTTTGTCTTACTAGGGACAACTTTTAATGAAATGGTGCAGGTATGTGTGTCACTGACCGGTACTTGTGAGTTAAGTTTTCAGTGTGAAAGCTTCACTGCATGTGTATTGCCATTTGAATTGAACTCAGATCCCTTTTATTTAAGATGGAAAGACACAGTGAGGAAAAACCTCCCACACCCACAAAGCCTGTCAAGGTATCTGGTAGGAAGAAGAATGGCATCAAATCTGAGGCTGAAAGCAGAAATCAAGACCACAGCACAAAACCATCATCAGAAAAAGTGAGAGACAGTCGTAATCAATATTTAAGAAACAGAAAAAATGTACTGTGTTTCGGTCTATTTAACAAATAGATTCCATGTTACCATGTATCTGGCCAGTAATAGGTCACAGTGGCACATGGGGCGATAGCCGACTGAGACCGCTTGAGTATTCTTTCCGAGCCACTTTTTTTTTTGTACTTTATCTTCACACATTCACATAAAATATTATCTTAATATATCTTATATCTTATCTTAATTCTCTTTCCGCCATTTTAAAACACAGAAGGAAAACTTTGTAATGATGATGTCAATTGGGTGTCTGTCCACTAATAGATCATAGGCGAGAACCAATCAAAGTGCGAGAATAACTTGGGCTATTAAATAATAAGTTTTAGTATAAATCGACTAGCATTCTATCACGAATGTCATTCTTTGACTCACTATGCCACTTACCATCTATTCTGTGATAGATATTGAGTAGCGTAGCAGTGTTCCCTTCTAACAAAATGACAGCCACCTCTTGGCGTTTTCGAAGTGTCTGTGAGAAGGATCTAGATAACGTTTATGCACGATAGTTGAATTGGGTTGCGCCCTCGTCAACTATCACGCAATAGAAATCTAATTGTTTAATAGAAACACAAGTGGAAGTTTGGGAGAAGGGTCTAATTGTTTTAGTATCACCCATTTAGTCGAACAGACAAAAGCAATAATAAAGTTCGAAAATACAAGAAGTTTTTTGGGGGAATAAAACGAAAGAATTTCGCTACTCAAAAAAAAGGAAAAAAAGGAAAACAACTTGTTTCAAAATGTTATTTCTTTTTGCTCATGCCATCATTACACCAACAGCTCATGCCAGTTCTGTGTTCCTATAAGATCTAATAACTTAAATAATATGCACTATTAATAATATCTGTAGGTTGAAACTTCAATTTTCTGATAACACTTGTTAGTTTTTCAAGCTTAAGAGATTGGCAGTAATTCATATGCTGGTATTCCCATTTTATAGCTGTAAGTACATACCATTTTTCTTTGTTCTTTGAATGTCAGAAACTTCTTGTAGCAACCCATGAAGATGAAATGCAGGCAGAAATGGTTCATATTAAAGATGAGTTAGACAAGACAGGCCATGAGCTCACTGAGCTTAGGAAAGCCAAGGTTGAACATGTTAAAATCATTGAAGACCTGAAGGTAGGTTTCAGTATTGTCACAGAGTATTTACAAAAAACAAGTTAGCTTCAACAAATTAAAGTCTGTCTTCTATGTTTAAATTTTGAATTAATCTTGTAATAAGATCATGGGACATTAGTTAACAGTTTATTTAAAAGCTATGCAAGTTTTACAGAAGTTTCACATTTCTCATAAATAAACTCCATTTTTGCACCTTCAGAAAGAACTATCTCAAGTGAAGAAAAGAAACAAACAGTTATGTTTCATTCTTAGTCAGGCAGAAAGTAAGTGAACTGTCAGAATGTTATCTAAATTAATAGTTACCAGACTATGTTGTTCTTCTCACTAATGTTCAGGTTCACATATGTATATATCATCATGAATCTGAACTTATTGAAAGTTCATTATGCATATCTCAAGCTTGTCATTTGTTATTGCCAACTCCATTTTAAGCCACTATGGTATGCCATGATTCGCCGTCTGACTTAACTCTAGCCTGCGTAGCCGGTGGGAGTCGGTACCCGCGCAAACTTCGGCCCCCAACCCGAGTGCAAAAAGCTGTGCAGGTCATGAGAAGAATGGGGAGGTTCGCTCGCGGCTTTGCCGTTCACTCAGGAATTAGCGGCTTCGCCGCACAAAGTTTCGCGCACGCACTGCCAGTTATCCAGGCTAACTTAACTCCGACTTGTCTTCCATTGGATGGATGTTGTGGTTGGGTTTCTCTAAATGTTGTGTTATCATCAAATCTCCATTACGCATGTCACCACGATGACGTTGGCTCCATGCAAGTTCCAGGGGCTCTTTCTTTTGTCAATGTATATAAATGGTGTAGTGAGTAATAGAAGTTATAATTTTGGGAAGGACAGCGAAGAACGTACCTTGACTAATAGCATCTTCCAAGAGTAAGGCCAGGAAGTGTACCGTAGAGTGGGGTGGGGGCACTTCCATGTAAAAAGGATGGGTTGCTCGTCTGAAATTAAGAAAAGTACCTCTAAAACGTACGACGAGCTTTTTATGTGTCCCCCCCTCCCATAGCTTCAACTATCCAAAAGAAGCAGTGTCTTACAGTTTCTAATGAAATTTATTGTAAACCGTTTCAGTGAAAGAGAAGTCTGAGCTGCTGATGCAAATTGAAGAGCTAAATGAAGTTAAAGAGCAGGTGAGATAACTGTAATGGCTCACCACGTTTAATTGATAATAACATTGGTAAACAACGAAGCCTAACATTTTGTTTTGCACAACCCTTCCTGATCGGCACCTTTCAGGATCTATTCCAAACACACGTCTTGTCCTTTTACCCAACTGCCTCGTATAATTCAAATTTTCGTAGTGGAGTTTTCACACGACTTCTTCTGAACGATATACAGGACAGAACAATATAAACAATACGCTTGCACATCGTAGAGTAGCGGCTTTAAATCATTGCATTTTCTAGAGGGTTGTACTGTCTTCTTGTTTTGACTTGCTCATTCAAGTCACATTCACTGACAACTTCAAATTGACTACTAGGTGGTACAGTTACACGCGGAACTAGAGCAGGAAAGATCTAAAAACTCCGCTTTGAAGAATGAGATTAAGGTAAGACTTGAGATTTAGCACGACATTATTAAGTAGCTAACTATTTGACATACTCTATACTTGGCCGTACTATGTAGCTGAGACCCAAACCCACTGCTACCATCAAAAGTCCACCCCCTCGCTTACCTTTATGGCTTTATTTCTTTTCTTTTCAGCAGAAAAATTCTAATCGATAGTCTAGGTTATTATTCTTCCCGTCGTCAGGTTTTGTCTATCTAAAGACACAAAAGATGCCCTGGAGAAGTGGGAGGGACTCCCATGCGAAACTAATCATTTAATTTTCCTTAGATTATAAGTTGAGTAAGGTGCGACGAAAGTTTGGTGACCAGGTTTTAACGTTCAAGTTGTGTTGATGCCACGGGCAACCGGCTGATATTGTTATCAAGTCGTGATTGATCATCGCAGTTATACAAACAACTTAAACAGTTGTGAAAGTGAAGCCTGAAGAAAGTAAATTCAGGCCTGAATATATTTTTTTCAGGCTTCAATTTTACGACTGCTCACATTGTTTGTACAACTGCGATGCTCAATCACGACTTCATATCTTTCTTTTCGGTTCAAATATATGATCTTTCATATATTCATTTGCAATATTGTTATCACTGGAAACGAGCAAGGCTCCCTGTGGCTCCCTGGCGTCTGCTTACATTGTTTGTACAACTGCGATGCTCAATCATGACTTCATATCTTTCTTTTCGGTTCAAATATATGATCTTTCATATATTCATTTGCAATATTGTTATCACTGGAAACGAGGAAGGCTCCCTGTGGCTCACTGGCGTCTTACTCAACTGATAATCGTAGTCTTAAAAAGTTCGTTATTTTTTGGTCTTTTTTGTTAATTAATGTTTGTTTTTGTTTTTTTGTTTTTTTTTTGCCTCTAGTCATCAGGAGGAAGACAGAGACATGGTTCTTCTTCCTGACAACATCAAAGTGAAATTCTGTTTATTTTATATTTGACATTACAATTATTTTAAATATATTTCGTTAAATAGAAAGAAAATCATACTTGCATTGCTTAAAAGCCAACTGTTTCATAGCCTGTGTAATTTATTCAATAAATAAAAACAACATTTTCGGAATCCTTCTATTGTCTTTTATGAGCTTGAGATATCTATTTAAACAATGGAGTGTTTCTGTCGAGGAACCATCGGCTGACAGTTGCCCTGCAGAAATTTGATGTTCTTAAAACAAATATTTTCCCTAGAAGAGAAGCTTCGAGAGCAAATATGTTAGTTTTGTTTATAAACAACAAATTTCCAAGAGGAAATCATATCGAATTATTTTCAAACTATAACGTTCTATTCGGAATGCCATTCTCTGATTGCCAACGCTACTCACTATATATTCGGCGACTTTGTGTTGTGGCTGCGAAGAGGATTTAGATGAAGTTTTGATTTGAACAACTAACAGATTTATATTAAAACAATGAGATTATTCGCTCTCGACCACTATCAACAACTATCACGCGATAGAGCTCATAATCTAATTGTTTATTAGGTTAGAAAGGCAGGCGAGTGTTATGGGCCCGAAGTAACTGGAGAACGTTGGGTCTTATCAACTTGTATTGAACAGAAGATTCGGCCCAATATAAAAATTTAGAAGAATTAGATTCAAACCAAGAGACCATGAATTTTCTCTTGATTTAAACCCATTTTGGATTTCATAACAAACCCAATACGAGTTTGGACTGAGAGAGATAGGTCGCTAAAATGGCCTCAAGTCAACAATGAACGGAAGTGAGAAGAGTATTTTTTATTAAGTATTCTTGTATTCCTGTTTCGTAAAACTACCGTTTTTTTTACACCTCTAAGAAGCTCTATTAGTAATCAAATTAACCGTTGCCTTAAAAAAATTATCTTTTGACGAGCTTTTACTTGCGTCTTAGGGCAACCTTTCCATGTTTTATTCTTCAGGTGATTTCTTGTTCATCCTCTCTTGGCGTCTTGAGGGCATTCTTCCATTAAGTCGTTATGGCTGCATTAGAATGGATTCCACTTTCCAAAGCAACTAAAAAACAATAATCAAAAGCTGATTAATCTGTCTCGTGGAACAGGTTTCTCATCTCTCAAACAGTTTACACGGCTCCTATAGAATGGTATTTGCTTGGGTCACCGGCTTAGCGAGATTTCAAAAATGTGTTAGTACATGTAGTTAGTACTTAGGACACGGAACAATGTTATCGCACTGCCGCATAGCACTACACGGACGTGCAAAAGTCGTATATTTTTTACTGTCAATACGTAACTTACAACTGATAAAAATGATTGTTTTGTAACGTAGAAAAAAAAAAGATTTAATTTATGGCAATATTTAATGGTCAACGGATAGCACGTTGCGGTAGCAGTGGTCAATGACATGACACAAATATTCATTACTAAATACCAACGAATCTTTAAAAATTACAAGGTCCATTTCTGGCACGTTTGTTTTTTCAGACATTACATGACCAGTATATATGTGACAGTAACAATAGCAAGACAAAGCATCTTACCCCTCTTGATTGTTACAAACGTCTTGCATTCTCCGCTGTAACTTCTGGTCAATCTAGTAGCTGGCATCAGCTTATTAACCATTCCGTATGACCGTCGAAGAGGAATTGTTCCGATAATGACAGGCAATTCAACCTCCAAGTGAGATTCGCCTTCAGATTCTCGTGTTGATAACATTACCTGCAATAAAAAATAAAATCTCGCGATTTAAGTTTAATTCTAGTAAACACTAATTTAATGTGACTCGAAGCAGTTTCCCGTACTTCCAAGACTTAGATTTAGGGGGTTCATTATAACCACTCTATATCGGTCGATGCCAAAATCATGGTATCAAAAAAACTGCCCAATCATTAGCGAACATATTGCTGTCAATTTTGTTACTCAATAAGTTACCATAGCAACAATAGGACCTGCTTATAACTCAGAAAAAAACAAGATCGGTGATCCCATTTTTTGTTATTGAATTGTAATCAGCATGATAAGATGCAACTTTTTGCAAAGTTTAAAAACATTCTGTGGAGGACGTTCTGAGCCACCTTAAATTTTCGAAGTTTAAAGTGGCTCTGAACCCCTTATAATTTTTTTAACTTTGAAAAAAAGTGCATCTTATCGTCCTGATTACAACTCGATATAAAAGAAAATGGAGGTCACCTAGCTCTTTTTTGAGTTATAAGCCCTTAACACTCGGACGTACAAGGAGGGGGAGGGGTGGATGCCACCCTCCCCGTTTTTTTCAAATTTTTGAAAAGAAGATTTAGTCTAAGAGGCTGAAACATTTAGCAGCTGTTCATTCATCCTTCGTGAATATTTCAATTGTGTGTCTATCCGTTTTGAAGTTGCCATGGCAACGCAAATATCATGTAGATTGGGCCAAAAATATTTTTTTCATCAAATTGTAGTAATTCACGAATTTGTACACTGCTTAAGCATTCTGGCTTGTTTTTGCATTAATTTCCGTTCAAGATAGCCGATCTGATAGGGCGGATCCAATATGGCGGATCAAATATAGCGGATCAAATGCCAACAAAA